>Ga0102953_1000518_pt1 | contig 26509 bp, 26 predicted proteins | sample SalPon2A_C_D2_MG_FD_78509 | JGI IMG/M metagenome (GOLD analysis project Ga0102953, IMG submission 78509) | Soil microbial communities from South San Francisco under conditions of wetland restoration - Salt Pond MetaG R2A_C_D2_MG | ecosystem: Environmental > Terrestrial > Soil > Wetlands | place... | reverse complement strand
TTTCAGCCCTGGCATATCACAGGCGATCCCTCAGGCTTTTTTTGCTTGTGATAGCCGCCGTAACAGGACTAACGAAGACGCCGGTTGCCTGACTCCCCGTCAGTAGCAGGTTCTGAAACTGCTTGCATTAGGAAAGACCAATAAGGAAGTACGCCGGGCATCAGCACGCGGACGGCCGAGACACACCGCCGACAGATTATGGCTCGCCTCAAGGTTCAGACTTTAAGTGAACTGGTCCTTTTTGCTGTGCGAAGCCATCTTGTAGAAGTTTAATGGAAACTGCTGCATCCATCTTCTTCAAATAGGCGTATCATTCGGAGCGATGGTAGCCTCACCTTATCGAAAGAAGCCATATCCAGCTTTTTGAATTTCCCCGTGAGAGAAGCGGGCTAGGCGGTTGTACGGGCCAAAACCCGTGCGCGGAGTTCAAATCTCCGCCTCTCCGCTAGCTCTTCCATAGGGGATGACTGATCCCGCTTACCGAATCGGGCCAAGCTTGCCGTGTTGCAGAACCCTGCTGGCCTGGTATTGCCCGGGCGGTTACTGAAGACTGTCCAGATAGCTTCTGAGAGCTTTAACCTGGTCCGGCGTGAACTTAAAGTGTGGCATTCCGCCTTTGTTCATCGCAGGCAGGGGGTGTTTGAAGAGGTCATCAAGTTGCTCGTTTGAAAACTTCTTCCCGATTCCTATCAGTTTAGGCGCAATAGGCGTTCCTTTCGCCCCTTCGCCGTGACAGGCATAGCAGGAGTGAGACTGGAATATCTTTTTGCCTTCTGCAACCTGCGGTGAAGGCGTTCCGCTGGGCTTGGCCATCGTGGCCCCTGCTGCACCCTCCATTAGAGGTTTGAAAGGTTGCTTCATGAACTGTGCTTCCATTTTATGTTGCTTGGCCAGTTGCGTCGCAACATCCTTGTTCGTAGCATCCTGGTTGTAGCTGTATGCACCCAGGCTGATCAATGAGATGAAAATGATGGAGAAAATGCCCACCGCAACGGGCCGCTTCCACGGCCGCCTCTCCAACCGCCGGTCAATAAAGGGAAGTCCCACAAAGAGGATCGCGATGACGGTAGGAATGATGACAATTCGAAGGATTTCGTATCGGCCGTGAAAGAGCTTGAGCCATTCGAACAGTGGGCGGAAATACCAATCCGGGCGTGGCAGATAATTGGTGTCGGCAGGGTTCGCCAAAGGTCCAAGACTTGCCGGATCAAAATAGGCGAAGAATCCAAGAGCGGTGACTAGGCACAGGGCAAATATCAGATCCATGACCAACTGGCGAGGGTAGAAGCTTTCGGTCTTCTGCTTTGGCTTAACAGGGCTCTCACTGACAGGGCCGGCCGCTCCAGCCTTGCGGAACAGGTAGATGTGGATGGCCACAAACAGAAAAATAAGCGCCGGGATGTAGAAAACATGCATGGCGTAAAAGCGCGAAAGCGTCAGTTGCCCAATCTGAGTTCCGCCTCGCATAAGTTTTTCGATGAAACCGCCGACGACGGGTAGCTCATTCGGCACGCTGGTTCCGACCGCGGTTGCGAAGTACGATTGCTGATCCCAAGGCAGGAGGTAACCGGTAAAGGCCATGCCCATGACCAGAATGAACAGGATAGTACCGACCACCCAAAGCAGCTCCCGCCGTCCTTTGTAGGAGCCGTAGGTAAAGGTCTGGGACAGGTGTATCAACACGATGATGACCATCGCGTAGGCGCCGTAAACGTGAAGGCTGAGCAGGAATGAGCCTGCGGCAACCATCTTGGCAATATATGCAGTGCTCACATGAGCGTCACTGACGGAAGGAACATAATAAAGCGCGAGGAAGATTCCAGTAATCACCTGTGAAAGGAAAACGAAAAGTAATCCAGAACCAAAGATGTATGCATAATTGGCTCCGCCAGGGATGGGTTCGTCCAACGCATCGTGCAGCAACTTGTCTAGGCCGGTGCGCCGATCGATCCACAGGAACAGGCGGCTATGCTGCTTTTTGCGGGTGGCTTCAGGTTTGTCACCTGACGGAAGTTGTGTAGCCATAATGTACGATTCCCCTTATTTGATTACCTCTTTTGCCAGGTAATCGTGGCTGGAAGCACCTGCCAAACATCAGTACCCGGTTATCTTTTTGTAAGGCAAAAGAGCCTGGAAGTACTCATAAAGCGTCTTTAATTTGCCGTTTTCGACCTTGATGGGCAGCGTGTCCATTCCTCGTTTGGCCGGACCGCGAAGGAGTGACCCGTCCTCAGCAAACTCGCTGCCGTGACAAGGGCAATGAAATTTGTTCTGAGCCGGGTCCCACGGAACATCACAGCCCAGGTGGGGACAGACAGCGGTCAGCACCTCTTTATCATTAATCGAGGGTTTTCTCTTTCCCTTGACGACATACACCGGCTTTTTGGCAACTGATTCGCGCCATCCGTCAACCTGTTTGGTGACGGCGTCCTTCCTGTCAGGTGTCGTAATGGAAGCATAGTCGCTGAAATCACCCAGGTGTGACCACGAGCGTGAGGTTGTTGTGGCGAAAACCGGGTAGAGGACGTAACGCACCAGAGGAACTGCAAGGAGTGCGCCCATCGCAGCCGCACCCACGGCGATCAGCCAAAGGAAAAAAGACCTTCGTCCCTCGAGAATGCGCTTGTCTTGCTCTATCCCAGGGACAGATTGACGAGTGTTGCTGTTTCTTGGATCTGCGTTCATCTCCATCCGAAAACTCCAGAACTGTAATTTCAATGAAGGGCCATCATCCGGAGCAGAAAATGGCTCCGGTTGCCACGACCCCGAGCAGGAAGGAGCGATCACTCACCTGCCCGGGAAAACCAGGCCTGAACATTGGCCCGGCTCAGAGCGTCTTCAGGTAGGCGATCAGATTGCTTATATCTGACTTTGAAAGCTTACTGCCAAAAGGAGGCATGGGCATCGGCCTGCCCTGCGGATTGCCTTTTTCAATCTGCTCGCGCACGTTAGCCACCGTGGCCGGCTTGTGTGAGTAGGGAAGCTCTTTGTTCTTCAGGATGCCCTTCAAGCCGGGACCGATCTTCTTTTTGGCCTGATTAGCGTAATGGCACATCGCACAGTTCTGCTGGAAGACTTTCTTGCCCGCTTTGGCTGCGGGGGAAAGCTCAGTCTGGCTCCTGGCCCAGGCGATAGATGTTGCTGGCAGAACCAGAGCCAGCATCAAAATAAACAGACCTTGAATCATTTTGGATAAATGACCGCGCACTTTGCCTCCTCAATTTTGTTTCTCGATTGTGGCGCAACAGCTTTCGCCATTGCGACTCACAATATATTTTTATTTAGATGCCCGCTGCAACCCACAGGAGGCCCCACTTGGATAATTATTGATGACTCAGCTTATCAAAGCTCAGGCTCACTGCGAACGGAATGTAAAGTCCAGAGTAGTGGACTGATGAGGACTCACATGGACGGTTTTCTCCTGAGTGCCGAACGTCGCCGTCCAGGCTTCAATCGTGTACTCGCCTGCTGGAATCCCCTTGATGGTGAACCTTCCCTTTGTCCCTGTAACATCGTAGAACGGGTTGTCAACCACGCCGATATACGCATTCATCCACGGATGCTCGTTGCAATGCACCGGAATCATGACCTCCGGATGCGCGAACTTCTTGTAAAACGGCGCGGCACCGGGCGGCTGAGACTGGTTCCATGCCGGGTTATTCTTTGGCATGACGTGAATATTATGAGTGGTGAAATCGCTATTGACCACTTTCAGAGGCTGCCCGACCATAATACCCAGCACGTGCGGGACGTAAACGCACCCCCGCTGGTCCAGAACCGCCGGCTTTGTCGGAGTTGAGAAGTGATATTTTTGTGCTCCGGATTTGACGTACACAAACACATTGGGAAGCGTGTTATTAGGATTCACTCTCCCATCCTCTGGACGGACCGGATGCCCGTGGTGTTCGCGGACGCACTCCGGATCCTTCGCCATTGAAATTTCGGGAAGGTGAGGCTTGGTTCCCTCAAATAGAATCTTGCCCGTAATCTCGCCCGTGGCTCCATGCTCCGCTTTCTTCGGTGGGTGCGGAGCGGGGGCCGCTTGCGAAATGCTTGCCGTCACGACCCAAAGGGCAACGCAAGCCATGATCACTGCGATAATTCCTGTTTGCTCTTTTCGATTCATTCTTTTAAAAACCCCCACAAAGATTTCATATCAACATGTCCATAATTTCCTGCCCTTGCCTGTGCATAGTTAGAAAATAAACCACGCCGTGAAGTAGGTTGCGTTGTTATCCGAAGCATTCCTGCCTGCGCCATCATAGTTCGTGGATCTGCCATTAAATTTGAGGTACCCGGTGTACTGGGCCGTAAGGTCAATATTCTGCCATGGCCAGTACGCAGCCTGCAGGATATACCCATCACTGCTTGGATCGCCATTGGCGCTGCCATCAATTGCATCCTGCGCGTAGAGTACAGGATCCGCGGTGCCCCAGGTGTTAAAGTACCCCGCTGTGAGCCCGTACTTGTTTCGGAAATGATACGTGCCGTCCAATTTGAACGTATCCAGGTTGTGATTCGGGAAGGCCGCACCCCCACCGTCAAACGTGGCCTGCAAGTTAGAGCTCTCATGTATATAAGTCGTATGGACTGAAACCGTATCGTTATTGAGTGTGGGGAGAACCCGTTCGTACTGGGCATCAGCCGCCACGTCCGTAAAGTAATCCCTCGGCCCGGTCACCGCGAAAGGTGTGGAGGCCACGTGCATGCCATAGGTGCCGACTTCAAGATAATTGTTGCCCATGGTTTGCTGCCAGGCAAATCGCCAGTAGGGTGCAGCACCCTGGATGTTGATGCCAAAATCAACACCGTTGTTTGGTTGCGGGTTCCCGATATGCGCAGAGCGGTAGATCGAGACGTCCCCATAGAGATGGCTATTCCACATCGCGTAAGCACCCACACCGGCAACGTCCTGCGCCAGTCCACCATCAATGAGCGTCCCGGCCATGGGCGCGGGAGTCTGGTCAGGCCCGATCCAGGGGAAGCCCCAAGCCGGCGTGTCATTCCAGAGGTCTTCCACGGTCGGATTGTTGTCGAACGTCAACCCATACACCAGGTCTTTCCCGGCAAATGTCCTCCGATTCGCATACCGAACATCCGTGTTGTCCCAACTGAAGTTGTCCCCCTGGGCATCATAGGTGACCTGGATAAAGCTTCCGACGTGGTCAGACATGGCCCCGGCCAGAAAGAGGCTTGCCGCCTGTGGAAATTCAAAATTCCAGTTCTCCGTTCCTGGCTGCGGACGATTCGTTCCTGCATCCGCAAATTGAATGAATGCGGCAATCGGCATATAACGATTGAGGCTGAGTCCTGCCTCCTGATGGCTGGGCTTGGCTTTGATCTGGGGCATACCCGTCAGCGTATACCCATTCAGCTTGAAAGCTCTCCCAAAAGGCGTCAGTTCAGGAGGAATGGTATGGCAGGAACTGCAGGGCAATCCTGTCTGCCTGGCATAGCTGGTGATGGCTGAAGCTCTTGAATTGCCGAGCAGCACCAACACGGTGACGGCCAGCCCTATCCACGCTAGCTTATAAAATTGCTTGATCGAATCCATCTATACAACCTCCAACTCGAATATCTTGCGTTGCCAGTTCAGCTGGTACCGGACCGACAACTTGGAAATAAAAAGGTTACTTGATGAAGCAAACCCGTCGTGGTGACGTTAATCGACTCTGGAAGCAGCCCAATATCAGCCGGCACCGGACCGAAGCTTCTACCCGATGGCTTCCCGAACCTTTTCCGTCAACTTGGAAAAGTTTTGGATGGACTCGGTCGGAAGGCGTCGAAGTTCGCTATATAAAGAAAGGACTGCTTCGAACAATGAGAGAACTTCACTCATGCGTTCCGCGGTATAGGAGTCTTCCGGAAAAGTCCTTGCCTGTTCATCTAGGCACGCTCGGAACGTTGCGACCGTTGGGTCTACGGCCCGGCGTTTTTGCTCATCAAGAATCCTTCGAAAGGCTTCCCATGGGTCCTTGGTTGCTTCGTAATACTGCTTACGGTCACCACGAACATAAACAGGGTTGATTAGTCCCCGGCTTTCCAGCTCCCGCAGGCTTGCGCTGACATTAGAGCGGGAAAAAGCCAGGGCACGTGTAATATCTTCGGCATTCAGTGGCTCCGCAGAAAGAAAAAAGAGCGCATGAACCTCTGCAACTGTGCGATTCGCACACCACTTGCTTGCCATCTTTCCCCAACTGGCTATGAACTTTTCCGTACTCGGTGCCAGTGCCATAGCTTACGAATTTCCGGTTCTTTCAGTCATTTCCGTTCGTTCAATCCATCCAGTAATATCATACACTCCGGTTCCAAACGGTTCACGTGACCAAAGTCACGTCCTAAAGTGATGCCAATCACAAAATTTTGGCACCCTGACAATTAACTAACGAAGAATCAACCTGTTGGCCGTTCAAATGGACCAGAATCTGAAGAGGGCACGCAACTCAGGAATGAAAATCGTCGGTGGGCGACCCGGGAACTGGCCCTCCGTCGACTGGACATGAGGGGTTAAGTGATTGGAAATGAAGCGATGTATTCCCAAGCCTGGGATCACAAGACTGGAACGCAAAGCGAACCCAGGTTTTCAAGCATTTGCATCAGGTAAGGTGCAATGCTCCCGGCGTTCCCTGCGCTCCATCCGGGGTGTTTTGCATGACAAAATCCGTTGTCGCCCCAGGTACACTATATTCATATGCACCTCGGTAAATCCCGGGCAACAGACCGACAAAATTGCCGAGAGGGGGTGGAGAGGAAACGGACCACTCAAGCGTGGTCGCATCCCATGGATTCTCTGATGCCTTAGCCCCTCCAAACACGCTCCAGAAGAAATTGAAAACGAAAATGAGCTGCGCTGCACCCACAACCAGGGCGGCTACCGTAATGAACTGATGCAAAGGGATCATGGGCTTTAAGAAATTGTCCGTCAGGGCCGAGTAACGTCGAGGATTCCCCTCCAGACCCAGAAAATGCATGGGCATGAAAATGGCGTAAGCTCCGATGAAGGTGAACCAAAAGTGAATCTTACCCAGGGTTTCATTCATCAACCGCCCGAACATTTTTGGAAACCAGAAATAGATGGCGGCGAATACCGCGAAAATCACAGCCATTCCCATGATGATGTGGAAATGCGCCACAACAAAATACGTAGCGTGAAGATAGGCATCCAGCGGAGGCTGGGCCAGGAAAATGCCGCTCAACCCTCCTGTAACAAAAATGGACACAAAGCCGATCGCGAACAGCATGGGAGTATCGAAACGCAATCGGCCTCCCCACATGGTCCCCAACCAGTTAAAAGTCTTCACGGCAGACGGAACGGCAATCACCATCGTGAGGACCGCAAAGGCAAATCCCACAAAAGGATTCATTCCGCTGACAAACATGTGGTGGCCCCACACCACAAAGCTGAGGATGCCGATCGCCATCTGCGAATAGACCATAGCGCGGTATCCGAAGACGGGCTTGCGGGAAAAGCACGAAATAATGTGGGCGATCACGGCCATTGCCGGGAGGATGGTAATGTAGACTTCCGGATGGCCGAAGAACCAGAACATGTGCTGCCACATCAGAGCCGAGCCGCCGCCGCGATGCAAGAGTTCACCGCTGACGTCAAGCCCCGCCGGGATAAAGAAACTGGTTCCGGCCACTCGATCCATCATCAGGAGGATGCAGGCGCCGATTAACACCGGAAAGGAGAGAAGAATCAGCAGCGCCGTCAGCAACCACGCCCAGCATGGCAGCGGCAGGCGCATCATCGCCATGCCTCGGGCACGCAGCGTCAGAGCGGTGGCAACAAAGTTCACTGACCCCAATATTGCCGCGAGGCAGAACAGAGCAATGGCGATGATCCACAAATTTTGCCCTGTTCCTTCGCCTGGGCCTGCAATCGGTCCCACCGCGCTCAAAGGCGCATAGGCCGTCCAACCCGTGATGGGCGGTCCGTCAGTTACAAAGAAAGTTGAAAGCAGAACACACAGAGAAGCCAGCATGATCCAGAACGATAGCCGGTTGAGCCGCGGGAAAGCCATCTCCTTTGCGCCGATCTGGAGAGGCAACAGGAAGTTACCAAAACCGAATTGAAGCGCGATCGTGAGAACAAAGAAGATCATCAGCGTGCCGTGGATGGTCAACAGAGAAAGGTAATATTCGGGGGTGATCAGCCCACCGGGAGCGCCGTTTGGGGAAAGCTTGCCGAGCAGGGGGATCGGAAGGTTTGGCCAGGCAAGGTGCAGTCGCATGATCCAGGAGAGAAGCATGCCAAGGAGAACGGCAAAAAAGGCAAGGAAGTAAAACTGCAGCCCGATTACCTTGTGGTCAGTACTGAAAATGTACTTCGCGAAAAAGCCGCCGCGCCGGCCTGTCTCTGAATAGGAGTCAGCCATCAGTTGCCTCGGGTTCGCCAGTCAGATTCATTGCATCGCCGCTTGTTTTTGCAACCATTCCTGAAAGTTCTGCCTCGTCATGATTTGCAGAAACGCCCGCATCCTGTAATGGCCCATCCCGCAAAGCTGGGCGCAAACGATTTCATACCGGCCGTCGTTTTCTTTTAAGGCGTTTTTCGTGACCGTGAAATGAATGGGAATTTCCATGCCCGGAACAAGGTCCTGCTTGATTCGAAGTTCGGGCACAAAAAATGAGTGGATCACGTCCTTTGAACGAAGGATCAGTTCAATAGGCGTGTCCACCGGGATGCCAAGCGTTGCCGTCACAATGTCGTCCTTTGAGGCCGGGTCGTGCTCCCGGTCGAGGCCCAGATAGTTTCCCATAGCATCGTTCATCAGGGTCGGGTGGATGGGTCCAAAGCGCCCGTCCGGTCCAGGATATCGGAAGTACCATGCGAACTGCTCGCCCCAGACCTCAACCTTCATGGCATGGGCTTGGGGTCCGGCATATTGCATTTGGGCCCACGTCCGGAAGCCCACCACCTCCAGCCCAATAAAAATCACCGCTGCCGAAGCCACCCAGACCAGCTCCAGCCTCCTGTTACCGAGCAGATAGCGTGCTTTCCGTCCGTCATCTTCCCTGCGGTACCTCCACACGAGATAGGCGAGACCAAACTGCGCCGTAACAAAGATGATTCCCATCACGACGAAGGTTATCAAAAACTGGCGGTCAATCTGCACTCCGTGGATTGCAATGTCAACGGGGAACCACCACACATGTGCGCAAAACAGAACTACCGAGATCGCCGTGATCACCGCTATTACCAGCGACAACGCTAAGGCCATAAGCTTCGATTTCCCCCACACAATAGTAGTCCCTTCACCCTATCACCCGACTTACGCAGGTGTACTGCAATGGATGTGACAGTTTTAGCACAGTCTGCAAGAGATCGGTCCGAGTTTCGAGAGAAGTTTGATGGAACCCTGGTTCTTTGAGCCACGTGGAAGGTTAATTAAGGCAAAATCCGGACCTGACAAAAGGCGGGATTTGCCCTTCGTACCGATGGTTTTAACACGGTGACCATCCGGCCTCCAGTCGGTCGCGACAGACAGGCAATCAGAATCACCGGAGCGCTACAAATCATTCCACCTACATGATCAAACTCACTTGATAACCAGTGCTGCTCTGTCCAAAGTGGTTGTGCCGGGCTGTCATGACTAATGAGGTGCGGAAACAACAGACTTTTTCCCAGGGGGATCCTGCTGCGGGACATGGTGTTTGCGGGTCTTGAGAAAGGCAATCAGATCATTAAGCTGCTGGGAAGTCAGGATGCCGCCAAAGGCAGGCATCAGTTGGGCGCCATTCACGATCCGGATAGTCATTTCAGCCGGAGTCAGGCGGTCCGCCACATAGGTCAAATCAGGGCCGCGGTGGCCTCCGTGTCCTGCAATCGCATGGCAGAACTCGCAACCCTTCTGATGGAAAAGGATGGCCCCCTCGTGGACAGGTCCGGTGGTGGTGCCCACCACGTTGGCCTGAAGCGGCTGTGCGCTGAAATCAGGCGACCAGGGAGCCCTCTTCCCTTCAATCCAGAGCGTACCGATCATCACCCAGATCAAAATGACACCACCGACGGCCCAAGGCCGGCGCAGAGGGTGCCGTTCGCCCTTGTTCCGGAAGATCGGAAGAAGAATGAGAATGGCTCCAAAAAGTAGCGGGCCAAACACAATCACCGGCGTCTCAAGGCTGGGCGGCAGCAGGGCAAGAACCGCAAAGTACCAGAGGAAATACCAATCGGGGCGCGGGTAAGCTTTCAGGATGGTTGGATCGGGCTGCGCCGCCAGATGCGGCGGCCCCACCACAACCGCCAGAATCACCAAGACGACAATCATTGCGACCCCGAACGCTACGTCGCGCCAGGCGGCATCCGGCCAGAAGGGTCGTCCTTCGCGCTGCAACAACCCCTCATACCATTTCTTGTAGGTCTTCGGATCAACCGGGCGGCCCGCCACCGGCGGTTCGGAAATGCCGTGTTTCAACACCAGCAGCAGATGGGCGCCGAGAAAAGCAAAAATGATTGCAGGAATAAAGAAGACGTGAAAGGCAAAAAAACGGCTCAACGTAGCGCCGCCCACGGTGTCTCCGGCCAGAATAAAATGGGCAACATATTTGCCGATCAAGGGAACTCTGCCAGCCTGTTCAGCTCCTACAATCACGGACCAGACCGCAACATTGTCCCACCGCAGCAGTTGCCCGGTGAAAGCCATGGCAAGCGTCAGCAACAACAGCACTGCTCCGGTCAGCCAGTTCAATTCCCGCGGGTACTTGTAGGATCCATGAAGGAACACGCGCATCACGTGGATGCCGATCAGCAGGACCATAGCAGAAGCGCCAAAGTAGTGCAGACCTCGCAACAAGTGGCCCCACATCGCCTGGTGGGTAATGAATTGCAGGCTTTGATAAGCATGTGCGGTTGAAGGAACGTAGGCGGTAGCAAGTGCAATGCCGGTAACAACCTGAAGCACAAACGCCATCAGCGTAGCGCTGCCGAACACATACCACCATCCGGTGCCGGGTGGGACAGGGTGGCGCCCGAGTCGATCCCAAAGCTCGGAGATACCGGATCGGTCGTCAAATTCGTGCCAGATTCGAATAAGAAGCTTCATAAGAATATCAGTCCACTCCGCCAACGGGCTGTGGAGCGGCTCAATTCAAATCACACGGCCACTGGCGGATCAAATATGCCCTTAATGGTTCCGGCGCCCCCGGCCAGGCTTGTTCGCGGGTCCTAAATTGTCGTAATCGGTACCGGACTGGTTAAGACTTCCACCTGTCCGTTGCGCACGCGAACGGGATATCGAGGAAGGGGCTTCGGCGGAGGGCCTGAGGCAACCTTGCCGTTCGAGTAGTAAACCCCGCCGTGGCACGGACACAGGAAGAGCTCCGCGTCCTGCAGCCACCTGACCGGACAGCCCAAGTGGGTGCAATCCACCGAAAAGGCAATAAAATCCTGCTCTCCGTTACGGCGAAGCCACGCCGCTGTCTTGGCCGCGACGCCCGCCCAGGGAAGCGGAGAGGCGTCGACAAATGTCACTTCGACTGTCGTCCCGACCTTGAACTTCTCCACGTGACCCACAGTCCGCCAGAACCGCGGGACCTTCTCAACCAGCGGCGCCGCCAGGAAACCCAGAATAGGGATCCCAATCAGGCCGGCGGCAAAAGTTCCCATCCCGATGCTCAGCACAGTGAGAAACCGGCGACGGGTCGTAATCTTCAGTTTTTCCCGCTCCGGAGGGTTACCGCACTCCGGTGTGCCTGTGCTCATGTCGAAGTTCTCCAATCCATCCCCAAACTGAAATCACAAAAAGGACCAGTCCAACCAAGGTGATAAGGTATGTGGTCACAATCCCCCACAGCATGCAGATCATACCGACCGCCATCACCACCGGCATATAGGTCGGCTCGGGAAGATGGGCCCCTTGCGGCGCGCTCCATCCTTCGCTTGATGGACCGGCATTGTACTGATGTTCAGTTTCACTCATTTCTCGGTTATTTGTCATATCCATAAAAACCTTCAGCTTCCCGCAACCAGAACTGCACTAAAGACGTCCGCCCTGCTTCGCTGAAGCAATCGCAGCAGGGACCGCAACCACCGTTTCGCGTTCGGGCCGGCGGTACCATCGGGCCAGGGTCACCAGGATGTAGGCAAGGAAAACCATGCAGGCCGGGACCCACATCACCAGCCCGCCCCACTGCTGGTCAACCGCGGGCGTGATTCCCCACTGGCCGCGAATGATAGACAGAATCCCATACGGGTCCGCAGAAGCCATGTATTCCGGGAAATGCCCGAGAGGAGCAAAAGTCAGGATGATCCCCAGCACCGAATGCGCCATGCAGGCCGTGAATGTGTAAGCGACCGCAAGAAGAGGTTTCAGGCGAAGCTCTTCGATGGGAGAAATCACCGGCCACCAGAAAATCGTAGCACCCACAAGAAACGACATATGCTCCACCACGTGAATATGCACATTGGCGACCGCGGCATTATAAAGAGGCGGCCAGTGCCAGAGCCACATGGTTCCCATACCAGCCGGCCACGCGATGGACGGCTTGCTCAGCAGCGCCTCAGCGCGCTGCACCCACGGGTAGCGCAGGGCCTTCTGCGCCATTTCCCTCGGAATACCCATCAGGAGGAAGGGGGGAATGACCAGAATTAACATCATGTGCTGGACCATATGTGCGCTGAACAGATAGTCATCCGAGAGCACATCGAGCGGCGAAACCAGCGACAACATCAGCACAAGAACGCCCGCCAGGAACCACAGGGCAGTCTTTGAAAACTTGAAGCGCGCCGCGGCCGCATAAGCCACCAGAAGACCCACACAGCCCACCACAACCGTTGGCTCCCAGTCCCATGCTGTCAGCATAAAATGTGACATGCTCATAATCCGCTCCTCAAAAAACCGTCCACAGGTAAATCACCGAAAAGATTACCACCCAGACCCAGTCAACGAAATGCCAGTAAAGAGCGACCGTTTCCACGGCTGAGGAATGCTTCTCCGCAAATTCTCCTTTGAGGGCCAGGACAAAAAGCACGGCCAGCGAGATGAGCCCCAGCAGAACATGGAAGCCGTGAAAGCCCGTCAACGTAAAAAACGAAGTCCCGAAAATGTTGCGGCTGATGGTGACGTCCTGGCCATAGAGGTGCAGATACTCGCTTCCCTGGCCAAACAGGAACACCGCGCCGAGAATAATCGTCACCAGCAGCCAACCCCTGAAGGCCCGCTGATTTCCCCGCCGCAGACTTTTCTCCGCAATCCACACCGTAAAACTGCTCGAAAGCAGAAAGATCGTATAGATGCCGGTCTTAAGCGGGTCGAGAACCTTTGCCGCTTCCACTCCGGTGTTTGAAACGGCGTGGTAATAGACGTAGGCAATGATCAGGAACGCAAAGAACGTTCCTTCAGAGAGAAGGAACAACAACATCGCAAGTTTGTTGTTGTCCCACGATTCAACAAATGTTTGAGCCTCAATGTTTTGAGCTTCAGTGTTCATTTTTCCAGTCCGGATTCTCGGGGTGCGCCAGGTCCCACAATGGCCGGCGGCTGCGAATGGGTGGAATACGGTCAAAGTTGTGGACCGGCGGCGGCGATGTTGTGGCCCACTCGAGCGACCAGGCCTCCCACGGATTGTCGCCTGCGAGCTTACCCCGGCGCCGACTCACCATAACGTTCCAGATGAAAATCAGCGAAGAGATGCCCATAATTACGGCCCCGATGGTGGAGATCATGTTCAACGTTCCCCAGCCGGGGTAATTCGGGTAAGTATAGACACGGCGTGTCATGCCCATCAGCCCCAGGATATGCATCACAAAGAAAGTCATGTTGAAACCAATCAGCGTGGTCCAGAAATGCCACTTGCCCAGTTTTTCATCGAGCATGCGACCGGTCATCTTCGGGAACCAGTAGTACAGGCCGGCAAAAACTCCAAAGATGGTGCCACCGAAAAGAACGTAGTGGAGGTGGGCCACCAGGTAATAGGTGTCCGTCACCTGCCAATCCACAGGGAAAACCGCAAGCGACACCCCGCTCAGCCCTCCGACCGTAAACACCACCAGAAAGCCTGTGGCAAAAAGCATGGAGGTGGTGAAACGGATGGAACCATGCCACATGGTGGCAATCCAGTTGAAAATTTTCACCCCGGTTGGCACGGCAATCAGCAGGCTGCTGATGGCAAACATACTATCAATGGAATGGCCCAGGCCCACAGCAAACATGTGATGCGCCCACACCAGAAAGCTGAGCACGCCAATGGCGACCGTGGAAGCCGCCACGTACTCATAACCGTAAATCGGTTTCCGCGAAAATACGGGGATGACTTCCGAAATCATTCCAAAAGCAGGCAGGATGACGATATAAACCTCGGGGTGGCCAAATGCCCAGAAATAATGCTGCCACAGGACCGCCGATCCGCCTGAGAAGGGCAGAAAGAAGTGCGCACTCAACGTGCGGTCAATCAGAATCATCACCAGCGACGCGTTCAGCGCAGGCAGTGCCAGAAGAATCAGAATCTGGGTAACCAGCACCATCCAGATGAACAAGGGAAGCCGCTTGATGGAGAGGCCGGGCGCCCGGTACTTGAGGATGGTAACAATCAGGTTGATGGCCGCGACAACCGAGCCGATGCCTGCAGCCAGCAACCCCAGCGAGTAGTAATCGACTCCTTTGGTGGTCGAATAGGCTTTTTCACTGAGCGGGGCATAGTTAAACCATCCCGCAGCCGGAGCCCCGCCGGCGATAAAACTGAAGTAGAGCAGAACTCCGCCAAAAACCAGCAGCCAGAGGCTGAGAGCGTTCAGCCGCGGAAAGGCCACGTCGCTCGCGCCGATCATCAGAGGAACCAGATAGTTGGCCAGCCCCGTCAGAACCGGCATCGCCACCAGAAAAATCATGGTGGTGCCGTGCATGGTGAAGATCTGGTCAAAAACTCCCGGCGAGAGAAACGAATTCACCGGCTCCGCCAATTGGATTCGCATCAGCAATGCTTCGATGCCGCCAGCCCCAAAGTAAATCAGCGCGGCCAGTAGATACATGATCCCGATCCGCTTGTGATCGACGGAAGAGATCCAGCCCAAAAGTCCCGCGGTCTTTTCCTGCGGCCCTGCCAGCGGAAGCGCTTCACCTGCTCCGGGAAAAGGAATATCGCTCATTTCAAAGTCTCCAGGTACGCCACCAGATCGCTCACCTGCGTCGGGGTGAAGTTAAAGTCGGGCATATGGGACCCGGGCTTCCACTTCTGTGGATCAGAAATCCACTTGGCAAGGTTTTCAGGCGTGTTTTTCAATCGCCCGGCAGCCAGCGTCTCCCGGCTTGCCACATGAGTCAGATCGGGGCCGATGTCCCCATTTGCAGAAGTGCCTGCAACAGTGTGACAATCATCACAGGTAAGCTCGTGGAAAAGCTTGCTCCCGGCCACCGACTCACCCGATGTTGGCTGGGGCGGAACTTCCAGCTGATGTTGTTCCCAGCTTTTGAACCCTGCCTCCGACTGCGCGATCACGCGAATACGCATCCACGCGTGCCCTGCTCCGCAGAACTCCGCGCAAGTTCCAAGATAAGTGCCCGGATTGTCCGCCTGAATCCAGAACTCGTTCGGGTGGCCGGGAATGGCATCCATTTTGCGGCCAAGATCAGGTACCCACCAGTCGTGAATCACGTCATCAGACTTCAGCCTCACCAACCACGCCTTGCCCACCGGGATGTGGATCTCGTTGGCAGTGACCACGCCGGAGTGCGGGTAACGGGCTTCCCACCACCACTGATGCGCGATGATCTCCAGGTCCGGTTTCCTGCCCGGCGCGGGAGTGCGGTCCGCACTGTGCATGGTCCGGATAGTGAAAATAAAAAGAACCGTCACTGTAAGCAACGCAGCAATAGTCCAGGCTTTTTCCACGCGCGAATTGCCAAACACCTGCCGGGGCTCAGAATCTCCGGGCCGGTGCCGGAACTTCACAACGGCGTACAACACCAGCACCGTGATGAGGACAAAGATGGCCAGCATCACGATGCCTACAATGATAGACAGGTGCGTGATGGCTTGCGCCTGCGGAGAATCTGGCGAAAAAAGAGAGTTACCCATGGTTGCTCAGCCCGAAACGGCGAATGCCGCTCAGAAGGGATCGAAAGCTATGAAAATGACTTGCGGATTTCTGCCGGGTGAAGATGCCTCCGTCGTAAAAACCAATTTTTCAGTAGTGCAGTTGAGCAGTCTGTTTGCTGATCAACCATGCCGACTGCTCTGCAACGACGCGGTCTCGTTTGCCGGAGACCGCCGGTGGATTGATTCTTTGAATTCTCAGTCTAATTTGCCAATAAAAACATTCGATGCTTCCAAAACGAAATTGGTTTCACAAAATCTTTTGAGGAAGTGAAACGCGGCAGATGCTTCTCAAAACTCCCTGGACATCCCTCCGCTGCCACAACAAGAAGGAGAGCACTTCCTCCGTAGCCCGTATATAATGCTAGCGCAAAGTAAGGGACTGGTCGTTGCGTCACCGGAAGCTCCGGTGTATCTTCTCGCTCAGGCCGGAGCATATGAAGTGCGGTTCCGCCCGATTGGATGATTCCGCCGAATGGGAAAGACAACCGCGTATGCGCCGCTGCCGGGCTGCAAAATGCATTATATCCAAAGTCGGATGGGCGGCAGAACTGATCGGTCAGACATTTTCAAAAGGGGGGTAAGAAATGAATCGAAGAGAACTCATCCTGGCCAGCATGGCAATCGGCATGAAGCCCGCTATCACTCTTGGCCAGACAAAGCGCACTGCCGGGAGCGCTGATCCTGCTCTGCAGTTTCCTCCAGGCACGCCGCCCACTATCCTTTTAAAAGATTATGTTCCGCATTCCATCTATAAAATTCCTGTAACGATCATCAACAAAGCAAAATTCCCTATCTATGACGCCCACTGTCACGGGCGCGGATCCATCAGCGTCCGCGAGATGGTGAGGATCATGGACGAAGTCGGCGTGGAACAGACGGTGGTTTTCACCGGCGCCTCCACGCTGGATCACTTCAAGGAAATCAGCCGCCAATACGCTGCGTATCCCGGCCGCTTCCACATGTGGTGCCTTTTTAACATGAATGATTATGGCAAGCCCGATTTTCAAAAGACGGCACTGAAGTCATTGGAGGAGTGCCATCGCGCGGGCGCCGTCGGCGTGGGCGAAATCCACGACAAAGGCAGGGGTTTCATCTGGCAATATTCCGAAAAGTACCCACGGGGCTCCAGAAGCGCGCGGATCGCCCGTATGCCTTTGAACGATGGGCCCACATATACGCGCCCTCCCATGCCGCCTAACCCGAGCGGCCCCCATGGGCCGCATGCGGACGATCCGCGTCTCGACCCACTGTGGAACCGTGCCGCCCAGCTTGGCATGCCCATCAGCATCCACGTTTCCGATCCCATCTGGTCCTACCTGCCCATGGACAGCCACAATGACGGCCTCATGAACGGCTGGAGCTGGCGCATCAGTCTCGAACCCGGAATGTACAATCACGACCAGCTGATCGACAGCCTGGACAAAACGGCGGGACGGCATCCCAAAACCACTTTCATCGCCTGCCATCTGTCCAATCTTGATTACGACCTCACCCGGCTCAGCCAGATGCTCGATCGCCATCCCAACCTCTACGCCGACATCGCAGCACGCTTCGCGGAAACGGCCACCATTCCGCGATTTACCCGCCGGTTCCTGATGAAGCATCCCGACCGCGTCGTTTATGGAACCGACGTAACCTACAGCAAACCATTTTTCAGCACTACGTTCCGCATCCTGGAAAGCGAGGATGAACACTTCTACGGGCGCGGGATGGTTGATACCGCCAATTTCAACTTCAATTATCACTGGACTCTGAATGCCTTCGGGCTGCCGGATGATGTGCTCAAAAAGGTCTATCGCGACAACGCCGTGAACATTTTCAAAAAGGCAAAGGAGAACGCAGCCTGAAGAAGCGCAGAAAAGACAAGCTGCCGGCAATTCAGCAACGCCGCCAGCGAAGCCCTTAAAGGGCGGCACAAAATCGCAGGACCGCCCCGATGTCACAGTTGATAAGGTAAAGTTCACCCCCAGCGTCGTGCCGATATTCGGCAGTGGGCAGGGTGAGCTCTGCCATATTGCAAATGGTGACAGTCACCAGATGAGGGCGGCGGGAGATTTTCCGGAGAGCACGTCTTCATCGAGTTCGTAGCCAAAGCCGGGCGAGGCGCTGAGATCGAGAAAGCCGTGCCCCGGCTGCGGCTCGCCCTTGAGCAGCGGATGCCCTCCCTGGGCAAAGATGTCCACAAACTCCGCCCGCGGCGAGTTTTGCGTGGACATCACAAAGTGGTAGGTTGGTGCCCCCACGCCGTGCGGAATCACAGGCAGATCGTAGGCGCTGGCCATGGCGGCAATCTTCTTCAATTCAGAAAGCCCGCCTGCGCGGTATATGTCCGGCTGCAGAATGTCCACCGCTTTCTTTTCAATCAGGTCGCGGAACCCGTAGCGTGCGAATTCGTGCTCGCCGCCCGTAATCATCACATTGTGTACCGCCTCCCTGATTTTTCGATAGCAATCAATCTGGTCCGGCGGCACCGGCTCTTCAATCCACAGCACCCGGAATTCAGCAACGGCTTTGGCCAGGGCAATGGTGTAGGGAACGTCGAGCGCCATGTAACAATCCAGCATGATGTCACCGTCGGGCCCCACCAACTCGCGTGTCTTTGCCACCAGCTCCACATTCTTCCTCAAGCCTTCATGGCCATCGGCCGGGCCGTGAGGAACCGCCAGCTTCACGTGCCGGAAGCCTTCCTTCAGGTGCCGCTCGGTCAGGTTACCGGTCACGTAGACCGGAATGCGGTCCTTTGTTTTTCCCCCAGCCAACTCGTAAACGGGCTTGCCCGCCGCCTTGCCGGCCAGGTCCCACAACGCGAGATCGATTCCGCTGATCACTTCAATCACGATCCCTTTGCGCCCATAGAACTGCGACGCCCGGAACATCTGCTCCCACAGCCGCTCGATATTCGAAGGGTCCTTGCCTACCAGAAGTTGCCTGAACTGGTCATCGATGATGGCCGCGGCCACTTTCCCTTTGCCGCCTCCCACCGTGCCCAGGCCGCGCAGGCCTTCATCGGTGACGATCTCGACAATTGCGGCGGACATCGGCCCGAACCAGCTCGATCGTTTCGCCTTGTATTCCGGGTAGATTGCCATCGGGTTCGCAATCACGCCTTCGCTTAGCCATGAGGCACTCATGGGAACCACGTGAACTTTCACTTCGCTGATCTTCATCATCCCTCCGCTTCTCGCGATCTTGTCACCTCATTGTAATCACACTCACCTCAAACGGCCCCATCGTCGTTTCGTTCCGCGCCAGGCGAGCCGTTCCCACGCCGGATTCTGCCGTCTCTTCGTTCACGTAATGTTCGGTTGAGCCGGCCGCTCCCGGCAGTGAAATTGTCGCCGGCCGGTTGCGCCGGTTGATCAGCAGCAGTTTGTGCTGGCCCGACTTCGTCACGAATCCCTGCGCATAAACGGCTGCCGTGCCACCTTCAGTCCGCACCAGCCTGTCGCCCGGGCCGAAGTTATCATGCAGAAGTTTCAGCACCCAGAAGCGCGCGTTCGGCTGGCCAGTCTTCCAGTCCACCATCGAAACGCTGGGGAATTGCGTGGGATAGCCCACCAGTTGCGATTCGCCCGCCACCTCAATTCCCTGCTTCGCCAGTTCCACATAAAGATAGGCGTACATGGCGCCGCAGAGGTTCCAATAGCCGTTGGGAATGGGCCGCACCAAATGGTCCGCCGTATCGTAGGGCAGGATGCAGCCCAGTTCGTCGGTGTCCGTTTCCGTCTCAGGCGAAAGCCGCTGGCGAATCGCCTGGATGTAGCGGACCGAATCCAGAAAGCGGTCCGCCTGGTCCCAGAAAGTGTATTGCCAGTTCTTCAGGTCCTGCGAAGGCGAAGGGCTGGCGTAAAAGTGATAGGAAATCATGTCCAACGGAGTTCCCGCCTTGTGGTTCTTGTGATCCAGAAAGTACTCAAAGAACTTCGGATTCACCGAGGGCGCCGCAAGCGCCCCGCCCACAAACTTGATGCCGGGATCAACTTTGTGAATCGCTGCGGTGACGGCGTCATAGAGCCGGGTGTAAAATTCCGGGCTCATGTTGTGTTCAAAGTCCACCTCATTCAGCACTTCCCAGTACTGGATCTTGTAGTGATGGCCGGACTCGTGCCGCTTGCCGTATTCGTCAGTAAACCCGCCCTGTGTATACCAACTGACCAGCCGCGCGTAGTAGTCCGCCACTTCCTTCATGCTGGGGTCGCGCAGTGCTGTCCCGTGCTCGTAGCTCCAATCCACCTGGTTGGGGTCTGAGGGATAGGACACCGGCTTCTTCGTCTTCCACATCCATTGCGGAATGGTGCTGAAGTTGATGACGACGGAGTGCCCCGCCGTAGCGTTCATAAAATCTTCCATCATGGGATCAATCAGCGAAAAGTCCCACGACGTTTTGCCGTCCGCGGGAGGCTTGAGTTCCGCCACGGCCAGCTTCGGATAGGGCAGCCAGGGAACGTAACGCACGTAGTCCGCGCCCAGCGCCTTCAGGTTCTCAAAAACCCGGTCGTGAATTTTCGATCCGCGCCGCAGCGGCGGGTTCACCACCACCTGCAGCGTGGGAGTCGTTTTGGAAACCTCCTGCACCTTGGCCCAATCCACCTGCACCTTGCCTGTAGTCTGCGCATGCAAACAGGGAGCCAGCAACATGGTCGCCAGCAATCCCACCCACAACTTCGTGATCTTCATCCGATGATTCCTCCCCGCTTAAACCTGAGTGCTCTCGGAAAACACACCCCTACCAGCTTTGGCCAGGCAGGGCAACATTAAACATCCGATTGGGTCTGTTAGCCAGCAGGATTTTGCACGCACTATCAGGCAGGCCCGGGATGAAACGGCATCAGGACCATGGACGAACTCTCAAAGTAGGCGGGAGCGGAGATGTTCAGCTTAAGGAACGGTTACCACCAGCGCCGTTGTCTTGCGACTGCTCACGTTCCAGTACCCGTGCGGAACATTGGAGTCAAAGTAAATGGAATCGCCGCTCTCGAGGTGGAAATCCTCGGCGCCAACTCGAAGTCCCAGCTTCCCCGCCGTCACGTAAATGAATTCCACTCCAGCGTGCAGGTGCGGGCGGATTTTTCGCGGGTCGACCCGGCGGAATTCGGCATGATAGGCACTCAGCTTGCGTTCCACAGCCCCGAAATCCAGGCTTTCAAAAAGATAGGCCGCGTCGTTCGCGTTGGGCCTCTCGGGAAACTTCAATCGTTCCTTCTTCCTGGCGATGGCCAGGACGCGCCGCTTGCGGTCGTCGGTGAAGAAGAACTCCAGGCCCACACTGAACACCATCGCGATGCGCAGCAGGGTAGGCAGGGTGGGGAACAGCTTGCCGCGTTCAATCTTGGAAAGCAGCGCCGGCGAGAGCCCGGTGTGGGCGCCCAGTTCCACCAGTCCCATCTTCTTTCTCAGCCGCAGAGTGCGCAATTTTTCGCCGATGGAATAGTTCTTCAGCCCTTCTGAAAGCGTGGACGTGAGCATCTCTCCTCCCTGTTTTGAACCAGAGTCAAAAGACGGGAGGTTCTTTGACTGCGGTTCACACGACTTTTGATTTTCGCTTGAATTTGCATTGTAGTCAAATATATTTGACCCATAATCAATCCTTGCCCGGCAAACTCGGGCGATGAATTGAAGGAGGGAAGTGAAATGAAAAAGCTCGATATCCTGGCAGCGGTGCTGCTGGTGGTGGGCGCGCTCAACTGGGGCCTGGTGGCGGTCGCTCGGTTTGACTTAGTCGCCACGATCTTCGGCATGCATTTTGGAGAAACCTCGTTTCTAAGCTCAGCGGTTTATGGCCTGGTTGGACTCGCTGGACTCTATCAGGCATTTTCCTGGAAGGCCATCCAACGGCGCTGGCAGGAACAACTGGAACCGGTCCGAACAAGGTAAGAAATACATATCTCAGGAGCAAGAGGTATTGGGGGTGTCCGGCCAAAAAACCAGTCACCCTTTCAAGCAAACCAATCGTCTAAGGTTCGAAGGAGAAAACTTATGAAGAAAAGTTTCAATCGTTCGATCGTTCAATTTCTGGCGGCCGGGGCGGCCGTACTGATGATTTCACTGGGCATCTCAACGAATGTGAAAGCTGGGGAGCAAAAGAACATTGTTGATACGGCTGTGGAGGCTGGCTCTTTCCAGACGCTGACCAAGGCTCTTGATGCTGCCGGCCTGGTGGACACGCTTAAGGGAGAAGGGCCCTTCACGGTTTTTGCTCCCACGGACGAAGCATTTGCGAGGTTGCCGGAAGGCACCGTTGAGGACCTTCTCAAACCGGAAAACAAGGACAAGCTGGTGGCCATCCTGACCTACCACGTGGTGCCGGGGAAAGTGATGGCTTCCGACGTGGCAACCATGAACTCCGCCAAGACCGTACAGGGGCAGTCTCTCACCATCACAAAGGATGACGATGGGGTGATGGTGGACGATGCCCGGGTCGTGCAGACAGATATCGCCTGTAGCAACGGAGTGATTCACGTGATTGACAACGTGGTGACGCCGAAGTAGCCGATCGAATTGTGCGGCGGCTTGCGCGTTTAAGCGGCACTTTCACAGGGCGCTGCCGGATCATCACCTGCAACGCCCTGTTTTTTCTCTGGCGACAAGGCCGGCGCCTGGCCGGAAGGGCAATTAAGAATGGGTCCTGCAGGGAGTAAATCAGGAGGAACGATGAGAACTGCAATCGGTTTGGCGATCGTCATGCTGCTGGCCACGGCTGCAAGTCACGCAGGCGGCGCAGGTAGCACAGGGGAGGAAACTATGCTGGCGTCGCAAGGAACTTTCCCAAAGCTGACAGCCTCAAACCTGCAGAACAAGACTCTCTCGCTCCCGGGCGATTTTGCGGGCGAACGCAACCTGCTGTTGATCGCTTTCCAACGGAAGCAGCAGGAGAATGTCGACACCTGGTTGCGAGAGATGAAACAGTTCGAGTCGTCACCTGGCTTTCATTACTATGAACTGCCCACCATCAGCAAACTAAACCCCATCGCCCGGTGGTTCATCAACCGTGGCATGCGCAGCGGCATTCCGGATCCCGAAGCCCGTGCGCGGACGATCACACTCTATCTTGATAAAACGGAATTCAAGAAGGCGCTGAACCTGCCGGACGAAAACCAAATCTATGCCCTTTTGGTTGACCGCATGGGGCGGGTACATTGGCGCGCGGAAGGCGATTTTGACAAAGCCAAGGCCGCCGGCCTGCAGCAGGCCCTCAGCCGGGCAAGCAATGATAACCGTGGCCCGACAGGAAAAGAGATGAAGTGACTTCAATAAAAGTTTTTTCTTCCACGGTCCGATATGGGCATACGAAATCTCCATCGCGAACAATGGGTACCCAGACCCCTGGCAGACGTCTTTTCATTTTTCTGCGAGGCGCGCAATCTGGACTGCATCACCCCGCCGTGGCTTCATTTCAGCGTCCTCCGGCAAACCGGGCATGAACTAAGGGCCGGCACACTGATTCATTACAAGCTTACCTGGCACGGGATACCGATCGTTTGGACTAGCCGCATTGAAGAATGGGAGCCCCCTTTCCGATTCGTCGACGTGCAGGTGAAGGGGCCCTATTGCCTGTGGCATCACACTCACAGCTTCGAGGCGCTTGACGGCGGCACATTGATATCCGACTCGGTTCGTTACGCAGTTCCGTTCGGGATACTGGGAAACCTCTGCGCCGGGTGGAGGGTGCGGCGTGACGTGGAGAGGATCTTTGACTACCGCGCCAGGGCGATCACAGCGATTTTCAGCAAGAAGCCCGCTTCCGCCGAACTGCACCGGCAGGCATACCGCTGAACGTTTGCCTGCCCCATGCAGGCCGCCAGTGTACGCATCGCACAAACATACAGCAGGTTGTATATTGGGGTTAGCCACTTGCCGGCACTCAAGGAGAAGAAATATGTCGTGGCTTCGGCAAACTATCGGATTGGCAGTGTCGCTGGCAGTCTGCTTTGGCGCGGCTGGCTTTGGGTCCATGCTCACCACTCCATCCATCGGTGGATGGTATGCCACGCTGGCAAAGCCCGCGTGGACGCCGCCCAGCTGGGTGTTTGGCCCCGTCTGGTCGCTGCTTTATTTTGCCATGGCCATTGCCGCCTGGCTGGTCTGGCGCCAGGTTGGATTTCCGCGCGTCGCGTCTGCGCTTAATCTCTTTGGGGTGCAGCTCGTCCTGAATGTCTGCTGGTCGGCCATCTTCTTTGGAGCACACAGGCCGGGGCTGGCATTCGCCGAGATTCTTGTGCTCTGGTTGGCGATTCTGGCCACGATGGTTGCTTTTCGTCCGCTTTCGCACGTAGCGGCCTGGCTGATGCTGCCCTATCTCGTCTGGGTGGCGTATGCCGCAGCGCTCAACTTCTCCATCTGGAGGCTGAACGCTTGAGCGAACCGCGCCATCCTCCCATCCGTATTGGTATTTCAGCCTGCCTGCTGGGTGAAAAGGTCCGCTACGACGGCGGGCACAAGCGCGATGGTTATCTGGTGGAAACGTTCGGCCGATTTGTCGAGTGGGTGCCGGTTTGCCCGGAAGTCGAGATGGGACTGGGCACGCCGCGCGACACTCTCCGTCTGGTCCGCATCGGGGAGAATATCCGCATGGTGATGCCAAAGACCGGAGAAGACTATACCGATGGAATGCAGGCTTTCGCCCGGCGGCGACTGCGCCAGCTTGAGAAGGACGACCTCTGCGGCTACGTGCTGAAAAAGGGGTCACCCAGTTGCGGCATGGAGCGCGTCCGCGTATCTGACTTGCGCGGCATGCCGGCAAAGTCCGGGCGTGGCCTTTTTGCCGAGACGCTGCTCGCGCATTTCCCAAACCTCCCCGTGGAGGAAGAGGGCCGGCTCTACGATCCGAGCCTGCGCGAAAATTTCATTGAGCGGGTGTTTGCTTACCGCCGCCTGCGGACGCTCTTCGCCGGGCGCTGGAAGCAGGGTGATCTGGTTGCTTTCCACACGGCACACAAGCTGCTGTTGATGGCCCACTCACCGCGGGCGTATGCAAGTCTGGGACGCCTGGTCGCGGGCGGCAGGTCACTGCCGCACACCGAATTGCGCTCGCGCTACGAAACAGAATTCATGGGTGCGCTCAGCGAAAAGGCCACCACGCGGCGCCAAACCAACGTCCTGCAGCACATCGCGGGCTACCTGCGCCCGCATTTGGACGAAGCTTCGCGCAAGGAATTGCCTGCGCTGATCGAGGATTATCGCCGCGGCCTGGTGCCGCTCATCGTACCGGTCACGCTGATTCGATACTTCCTGCGTCGCTTCCCGATTCCCTACTTGAACGACCAGGTGTATCTGGAGCCACACCCCAAAGAATTGATGCTGAGAAACCATGTCTAAGGAGCATGCCGCAATCCGCTTTTGCCGGGCCTTCATGCACGGGCGGTTCTGTATGGAACTGACGGTGGTCGGCTAGGATAAATCCATGAGCTACGACGCAATCCTGTGGGTCTCTTTCGGCGGCCCGGAAAAAGCAGATGACATTATTCCCTTCCTGCAGAATGTCCTGCGCGGCAGGAACGTTCCGCGCGACCGCATGCTGGCCGTGGCGGAGCACTACCACCACTTCGGCGGCAGGAGCCCCATCAACCAGCAGAACCGGGCGCTGATTCGGGCGCTCGAAGAGGAATTGGCCACACATGGCCCCCGTCTCCCTGTCTATTGGGGCAACCGCAACTGGCATCCCCTGCTCACCGATACCGTAGCCAGAATGAAATCCGAGGGGATCAAGCGGGCGCTTGCCTTTGTCACTTCCGCCTACAGCTCCTATTCCAGTTGCCGGCAGTATCTCGAAAACATTGCAGACGCACGCGCCGCCGCCGGCGATGGTGCTCCCGTGATTCACAAGATCCGGCCCTTCTACAACCATCCCGGTTACATCGCCGCCATGACAGAGCAGGTGCAGCAAGCTCTGGCCCGCGTCCCTGCTGAAAGGAGAGCCGCCGCCCACATTGTCTACACTGCACACAGCATTCCGCTCCGGATGTCGGAGAACTGCCAGTACGCGCAGCAATTGCTCGAAGCCTCGGGCCTGGTTTCAGCGGCGCTTGGACGGACGGGCGATCAGCTCGTTTACCAGAGCCGCAGCGGCCCACCTACGCAGCCCTGGCTGGGTCCGGACATCCTGGAGCATCTGCGAACGCTAGGTGATAGAGGGCAAGTAAAAGACGTGGTGATTGTTCCCATCGGCTTTGTCTCAGACCACATGGAAGTTCTCTATGATCTGGACACGGAAGCCCGCCGGCTTTGTAAAGAGCTTGGCCTCAACATGGTTCGCGCTGCCGCCGTGGGCACGCATCCCAGCTTTGCCCGGTTGGTCCGTGAACTGATCGTGGAAAGAATGGAAGAGAATACCTCGTGCCCCAGCCTGGGGACGCGCGGCCCCTGGCCGGACGTCTGCCCCGCCGGTTGTTGCCTGCCCCGGTCCTAACCTGCGCCTTCCGGCCTCTCTTTGGTCACCGCAATGGTCAGCGTTGCGACAGCCACCGCCGCGACCATG
>Ga0102953_1000516_pt1 | contig 26569 bp, 23 predicted proteins | sample SalPon2A_C_D2_MG_FD_78509 | JGI IMG/M metagenome (GOLD analysis project Ga0102953, IMG submission 78509) | Soil microbial communities from South San Francisco under conditions of wetland restoration - Salt Pond MetaG R2A_C_D2_MG | ecosystem: Environmental > Terrestrial > Soil > Wetlands | place... | reverse complement strand
TTGTGGCTGTCCGCATGGATTCCATTGGAGGTGCAGGGGGCAACGCTCCCTGCTGGGGGTATGGGGGCAAGGCCCCCATGGCCTAAATGCGATTCAAAATATAGCCCGACACCGTGCATCCATGGCCACGCCCCTGTCGCTTTCCATCGTGCTGCCCGCGCTGAACGAGGCCCAGGCCATCGGGCCCGCGCTGGAGCGACTGCGGGAGCGGGCGCCCGAGGCGGAGCTGCTGGTGGTGGACGGCGGCTCCAGCGACGACACCGCGGCACTGGCAGCGCCCCATGCCCGCGTGCTGACCGCCCAGCGCGGGCGCGCCCATCAGCTCAACGCGGGGGCCGCGGCCGCCGGTGGCGATTGGCTGCTGTTCCTGCACGTGGACACGCGCCTGCCCGAGGGCTTCCAGGGCGAGCTGGGCCGTGCCGCCGCCCGCGGGTGCACGGCCGGGGCATTCCGCCTGCGCATCGTGGGGCGGCACCCGCTGCTGCCGCTGCTGGCCTGGGGCGCGACCCTGCGCACGCGGTTGACCGGTATCGCGCTGGGTGATCAGGCGCTGTTCTGCACGCGCGCGCTGTTCGAGGCCCGCGGCGGCTTCCCGCCGCTGCCCATCCTGGAGGACTACGCGTTCACGCGCGATCTGCGCCGCGCGCGCATTCCGCTCTGCCTCGCGCGCACGGCCGTGGAGACCTCCGGGCGGCGCTGGGACCAGCGCGGGTTCTGGCGCACCTGGTGGCAGTTCCGGCGCATTTACTGGCAGGCGCGGCACTTACCGGACTATGCCCGCCTGCGCGCGGGCTACGAGGACGTGCGCTGATGGCCGCGCGGAACGCCGCCGCCGGTTGGCCGCCGTTGGCCAGCCTGCACCTGGTGCTATTCAGCCGCGCCCCCGTGCCCGGGCAGACCAAGACCCGGCTCTGCCCACCGCTGACGCCAGCGCAGGCGGTGGCCGTTCACGTGGCCTGCCTGAACGACCTGCTGGCCGAGGGCCGCGCCTGGGCCGCGGCACGCCGGGCGAGCGGCGGCATTCCCGTGTCCCTGCACCTGTGCATCACGCCCGCGGCCTCCCAGACGGCCTTTCGCGCGGCGGGCGTGGCCTGGCCCAACGACTACGCCCTGCACAACCAGCGCGGGCCGCACCTGGGCACGCGCATGGAGCACGCCATCCGGCGCGCGCAGCGGGACGCCCCCGCGCCGGCCGGGGTGCTGCTGGTGGGCTCGGACCTGCCTCTGCTGGGCGCGGCGCAGTGGGACGCCGCCGCGGATGCCCTGGCCACGGCCGACGCCGTGTTCGGTCCCACCCCGGACGGCGGCTACTACCTGGTCGGGACGCGCCGCGACCCCGTCGGGCTGTTCGCGCTGCAGGGCTGGGGCGGCACCACGGTGCTGGAGCAGTCCCTGGCCGCCGCCCGCGCAGCCGGCTTTCAACCCGCGCTGATCGAGGCGCTACCGGATGCAGACACGGCCGCGGACCTGCACGCCGTGCTGGCCCATGCCCGCGCGGCGGCCCTGGCCGACCGCGCCAGCCTGCGCCTCATCCGCGAACTGCTGCGCACGTAGCCGTGCAGCAGGCTGGCAGCGCCACCCAACCCGGCGCACATTGACGGGCGCGGAATTCGGCCTGCGCTTGACCGCAGCCCAATTGCGGCGCCACTCTGGGACACTGCTGGGCGTTCCAAAGGTGGTAGGGATTGCCACCAGGACGAACTCTCGCGGCCCCTGTGTGAATCGAGCGTGGGGCCCGGCGTCGGAGGTGCCTGCCGTGATTGTGTGGTGCGCCTACTGCTGCAGCTTCCTTGGCGAGAAGCCGCCGTACGACAACTTGGCGATTACCCACTCGATTTGTGTCCGCTGCGTGCAGGAAGTCATTGAGGACCGGATTCCCGACGAACGCCTGCAGCAACTGACCAAATTCCAACATGCGCTTCAAGAAGCGGGACACAACGCGGATGTGTCGCAGATTCCCAACCTGCTGAAGCAGGCGGCAGCCCTGGACGTGCAAGACTCCCACATGTTGCTCGGGCTGGTGGCCCCGCTCCTGTGGCAACTGGGCGTCGACTGGCAGCACGGAAGCGTTTCCGTGGCCATGGAGCACCGCTTCACCGCTTTCTTCGAGGCGACGGCGGCGGCCGTGTGGCAAGATAGCCTGCAACAGGTGCGGCAGCCGCGACCGTCCGACCTCCGCATGCTGCTGGTGCCGGTGGGCGGCAACTACCACACGCTCGGGCTGCGCATGATCGGGCTGTGGCTGGCCGAGCACGCCATTGAAAGTGATCTGATCCTTCCGGGGCTACCCGCCCAGGAAATCGCGGATGCGGCGGCGGATCGACGCTGCAACCTGGTGGGGCTGTCCATCGCGATAGATTCGCAATTGCCTGCGCTGGAAGAAGCGATCGCCACGCTTCAGGCATTGCCCCAGCCGCCACGCATTTTGGTGGGCGGGGCGCTTTCAAAGACCCACGCGATAAAATCTCTGGAATCTCTCGGACAGGTACAGGTTTTTGAAGAGTTCGGCTCGTTCGAGCAGGGCATCCTCCGCTACTTTGGCGAAGACCCGATTGGAACAGGCCACCCCCACAATCATTAGGGCCCGACCGTTCATTCCTGCGAGCGGGCCACCGCTCACCCACTGCACGAGCCGCCATGACCGCCAAACCCCGCGATCCCACCCAGCGCTTCACCACGCGCGTGGAGTTCTACGTGCGCTACCGCCCCCGCTATCCGCGGGCGCTGGTGGAGCACCTGGCCCGCGAGGGCGGGCTGGCACCGGAGCACGTGGTGGCGGACATCGGCTCGGGCACGGGCTTTCTCAGCGAGGTCTTCCTGTGCCACGGCTGCACGGTGTACGGCGTGGAGCCCAACCAGGCCATGCGCGAGGCGGGCGAGACCCTGCTGGCGGGCTACCCCGCCTTCCATAGCGTGGACGGCACGGCGGAGGCCACCGGCCTGCCGGATGCCTCGGTGGACTGGGCCGTGGCCGGGCAGGCCTTCCACTGGTTCGACCAGGACGCCGCCGCCGCGGAGTTCCGGCGCATCCTGAAGCCCGGCGGGCGCGCCGCCATCTGCTGGAACGAGCGCGACGCGGAGGGCTCGGACTTCATGCGCGCTTACGACGCACTGCTGCGGCACCACGTGCCCGAATACGAGGACGTGGGGCACCGCAACATCGGCAAGGTGGACTACGCGCGCTTCTTCGGGCACGAGCGCTTCCGACTGGAGTCCTTCCCCAATGCCCAAACCTTCGACCGCGACGGGCTGAGCGGCCGCCTGCAGTCGTCGTCTTACGCGCCCCAGCCGGGTGAGCCGGGCCATGCGGCGATGGTGGCCGACCTGGATGCGCTGTTCGACCGCTACCAGCAGGACGGCCTGGTGGCCTTCACCTACGTGACCAAGGTGTATTGGGGCGAGCTAGCCTAAAGCCTCGGCCGCTGCGGGCAGTTGCCCGGCGGGCGCCGGCCCGCTAGGCTGGGTGCCGGACTTCTCCCCCTCATCCTCCGCGACTGCCATGAATACCCTGCACTCCCAGCTTCACACCGCCCGCGGCCTGCAGTTCGTGGGCGTGCCCTCGGCGCTCTGCGCCAGGCTCATCGAGCGCCACGGCTACGACGGGCTGTATCTTTCCGGCGCGGTGCTGAGCCAGTTCGTGCACGGCATGGCGGACGACGGGACGCTCACGCTGGAGCAGGTGGCGGACTTCGCGCGGGAGATCGGCGCGGCCAGCGGCCTGCCCATGATCGTGGACGCGGACACGGGCTTCGGCCAGGGCGCGGAGGGCACGGACGTGTCGGCCTGCGTGCAAGCTCTGGAGGGGGCCGGCGTGGCCGCGATCCAGATCGAGGACCAGGTGGAGGCCAAGCTGTGCGGGCACCTGGACGGCAAGCAGCTCGTGCCGACGGAGACCATGTGCGCCAAGCTGCGCTCGGCGGTGGCGGCCCGGCGCGATCCGGCGCTGGTGCTCATCGCGCGCACGGATGCCCGCGGCGTGACCGGCTGGGATGACGCGCTGGCCCGCGCGCGGGCCTATCGCGAAGCGGGCGCGGACATGATCTTCATCGAGGCGCTGCCCGCCGCCGAGGAGTTCCAGGCCTTCGCCGAGGCCTGCCCGGGTCCGCTGATGGCCAACATGACCGAGTTCGGCAAGACCCCCCTGTTGGAGCGCGACCAGCTCGCGGCCTACGGCTACACGGCGATCATCTACCCCGGCCTGCTGATGCGCACCATGCTGGCCGTGGCGGACGAGGCGCTGGATCACCTCCAGGCCAACGGCCAGCAGCGCGCCCTGCTCTCCCGCATGTGGACCCGCCAGCAGCTCTACGACTTGATCGCTTACGACCACGCCGTCCCCACCCCGCCCGACGCGGCGGACTAGCTGCCGGCCAGACCAGCCACGGTTCTTGTGGGGGCTTTGCCCCCACTCCCCCAGCAGGGGCCAGCAGCCCCTGCACTCGCTGAACAGAAAAAAGGTGGCAAGGGAGTCGAGCCCCTCGAATCCCTATGCCGACGTGTTCTCTGCGTTGGTGGCTGTCAGGCGGACGTGTGAGTCAGCGCAGGGCGGCGAGGCCCGTGCCCAGGTGGCCCAGGGGCTGGGCGAAGCCGCCGCGGCAGACGGCCTGCACGAACTCGCGGAAGAGTGGCCCGGTGAGGTGCCCGTGGCGCTTGACGGCCACGTCCAGCGCGGCCAGGGCTCGCAGCATGGCCTCCAGCTCTGGCTGGGTGAAGCGCCGCGCCTGGGCCACGACCTTCTTGGCCAGGAAGGGGTGCAGCTTGAGCTGCGAGGGCCAGTCCGCCTCCGGTACCCGCAGGCGCATCAGGCTTTGCACGCGCAGCAGTTGGCGCGTGTGGCGGGCCAGGATGCCGATCAGCACGGGGTGCTCGTTGGGCGTCTCGGCCAGGAAGTGCTCCAGCACGCCCAGGGCACCGGGGAGGTCCTTGCCGCCCAGCTTGTCCGTGATAAGGAACAACGACGCGTTCTGCCCGCCGCTGACGGCGCGCACCAGGGCGTCGTCACCGGGTGGGGTGGCACCGCCGAAGAGCAGCGCCAGCTTGTCCAGCTCGCCCGCCAGGCGGCCCAGGTTGTTGCCCGCAAGCTGGATCACCAGTTCGGCCTGAGGCCGGGAGAGCCGCACGTTGCGCTCCCGGGCGCCCTGCATCACGAAGTCCACCGGGTTGTAGTCGTCGTAGGTGACGAACTTCTCGATGGGCCCCTGCCCCTTGAGCTTGCCCAGCAGTGGCCGCGAAAGGTCGCTGTCGCGCGTGGCCTGGGCGGTGAGCAGCAGGCACAGACCCTCGGGCGGGTGCGCCAACACGCGCTCCAGCACCTGGTGCAGGCGCGTGGCGGCCGATGCACTGCCGCCGCCGGCCGGGGCGCCCTCGCCCTCAGCCTCATCGGCGAAGGCGAACTTACCCTTGAGCTTCTCGCGCAGGAACGCCTTGACGTCCACCAGGCGCCGCTCGCCGCCGTGGGAGTGCAGGCAGCGCGCGTCGGCGGCGCTGGGGCGCAGGTGCAGCAGCGGCGGCCCGTCGCTGCGCGACTCCACCTCGTCCACCCAGGGCTGGGGCTGCGCGCCGCCCACCCGCTCGTCGTCGCCGGTGAGGTCCTCCTCCAGCGCCCAGGCCTCCTGTCCCGCGATGCGGCAGCGGAAGAGCTGCAGTGCCTCCAGCGCCCGCAGCAGGTTCTGCGCCGCGCGATCCGAGACGCGCACCGCCTCCACGTGATCCACGCGCACCACCCAGCGCTCGCAGAGGAACGGGGCGGTCTCGCAGGCGAGCTGCACGGCGCCCAGCGCCTCCGCGGCGGCATCGGCGGAGCCGGACTTCAGCAGCTCGGCGGCATCGAAGCGCTGAAAGGAGAAGTCGCGCGGGCCCTCGCCCAGCACGCGGTCCGTCAGGCGCCGCGCGGCCTGATCGACCGCGTAGGCCTGGTTGCCATAAAACAGGGCGCAGGAGGGCGGAGCGGAGCCGGCCATGGGTGCGGGGTCGCGGCGCGGCCGCTCAGCCGTGGCGGAAGAGCTGGATGTTGCGACGCACGTTGGCCGCGGAGGTGGACGTGAGCGCGACCTCGGCCAGTTGCTCCATCTCCTCGATGGTGTACTGGGCGAAGCGATCCTTCATGATCGGGATCAGCGGCGCGTTCATGCTCAGCTCGCGCACGCCCAGGCCCACCAGCACCAGGCAGCCCTCCGGATCGGAGGCCAGCTCGCCCGTGAGGATCACCGGCTTGCCCGCCTTGCGCGCCGCCTTGGTGAGCCGCTCCACCATCAGCAGCACGGCGGGCTCCAGCGGATCGAAGAGGTGGCTCACGTGGGCATTGGTGCGGTCCACCGCCAGCACATACTGGGTCAGGTCGTTGCTGCCGATGGAGACGAAGTCGATCTCCTCGAAGAACAGCTCGCACATCAGCACGGCGGAGGGCACCTCGAACACCATGCCGAGCTGCACCTCGGGCGCCTCGCGCTGGTGCTTGCGCTCGAAGGTGGCCCGCGCCTGGCGGTAGACGTACTTCACGTCCTGCAGCTCGGTGTACTGGCTGATCATGGGGAACGCCAGCCGCACGTCGCCCAGGTGCGCCACCTCCAGCGCCGCCAGCATCTGGTCCTCCAGCAGTTGCGGGTGCTGGAGCTGGTAGCGGATGGAACGCGAGCCCAGCGAGGGATTGTCCTCCCGCGGGAAGCGCAGGTAGGGCGGCGGCTTCTCCCCGCCCAGGTCCAGCGTGCGGAAGACCACCGGCTGGTCGGGGGAGGCCTCGACCGCGAGCCGGTAGTGCTCTACCAACTCTTCCACCGTGGGGGGCGTGCTGCGCATGAGGTAGATGTACTCGGTGCGGTACAGGCCGATGCCCTCCGCGCCGAACTCGCAGCAGTCCTCCAGGTCGTGGTTCAGGCTCACGTTGGCGCGCAGGGTGAGGTGCTGGCCGCACTTGGTGGTGCAGGCCACATCGCGCAGGTCGGCCAGGTGCGTGAGGTACTCGGCGCGGGACTGCTGGTGGCGCTCCACCTCGCGCAGCAGGCCCTCGGCCGGATTGACGAACACGATGCCCGCGCGTCCGTCCACCACCAGCTCCTCGTCCTCCTCCAGCAGGTTGAACACGTTCTCGATGCCGCTCACGGCCGGGATGCGCAGGCTCCGTGCCAGGATGGCCGCATGGGAGACGTGCCCGCCCACGGTGGTGACGATGCCCTTGATGCGCCGCGGATCGAGCTCCGCGGTGTCGCTGGGCAGCAGCATCTCCGCCACCAGGATGCCCTCGGCCTGCTTGAGGTGGCCACGGCTCGCGCCGTTCACGCCCAGGTGCGCCATCAGCCGCAGCCCCACGTCCTGCAGGTCCGCGGCGCGCTCCTTCAGGTAGGGATCGCCAATGGAGTTGAAGGCCTCCAGGTAGTCCTTCACCACGTGCGAGACGGCCCACGCCGCGCTGGCGCCGGCGGCGATGTGGTCGTGGATCTTGTGGATGAAGGTGCGGTCTTCCAGGAACAGCAGGTGCGAGTGGAAGATCGAGGCCTCCTGCTCGTTCACGCGGGTGCTCACCTCGCGGATCAGCCCCAGGATCTCCTGCTCGGACTCCTCGATGGCCTTGGAGAGCTTGGCGCGCTCCTCCTCGGGCGTGGCATTGCTGGCGAAGCCGGGCTCGTCCACGCCCCCGCGACGCAGGAACACGGCGCGCGCCATGGCCAGCCCCGGGGCGATGCCCGTGCCCTCGAGCTGGAAGGGGCCGCTGGGGCGTTCCTTGGGCACGGGATGGGCCGCGGGCTCCTGCAGCCGATCCACCAGCAGCGCCTTGGAGATCAGGCCGGCGATCTGCGAGGCGATGGTGATCAGCAGGTTCTCTTCCTCGGGCGTAAAGCGGCGGTTCTCCTGGTTCTGCACCACCAGCACGCCCAAGGTCTGGCGAAACTCGATCAGCGGTACGCCCAGGAAGGACGACAGGCGCTCCTCGTCGATGCCGGGGAAGTACTTGTAGCGCGGGTGCTGTGCCACGTCGCGCACGTTCACGTGGCGCTTCTGGTCGAACACGTAGCCGATCAGGCCCTCGTTGGTGGGCATGGTCACGCGGCCCACCGCTTCCCGCGCCAGCCCGTGGGTGGCGCGCAGCTCAAGCTGATCCGTCTCGGTGTTGTGAATGTAGATCGAGCAGACGTCCACCCCCAGGCTCTCGGCCACCAACTCCACGGTGTGCTCGAGGGTCTCCGTCAGGTCGTGGGACGTCGTGATGATCCGGCTGATGTCGATCAGCGTCTTCAGGATCGCCGTCTGGCGCGAGGCCAGCCGCTGCAATCCCTCCAGATCGGCTCGACTTTCGGACATGATGGCGATTCCGCGTCCCTGGGACGACTCGTGCGCCACGGCCCCGCCGTGGCAGAGATGGGAGCCCGCAGGAGCAGACGGGTGCGTGGGCCCCTCAGGGAATGGATGCGGCCGCGCCCGGCGGCAATGCCGGCCTCGGGCACCGCCTGCGGACCCCAATCAGCAGCGCGGGCACACCGACCGGGGCTGCCTGCGCCACGCGCAATGCTTTTGCTATGGAAGTCCTCAGGCAAGAATGCCATGATCGGGACGATAAATCATCCCCCCTGTGTCCGCCGGCCGCGGGCCACTGCGGGGGTGTCCCGCCGCGCGGCGGGGGAGCGGCAGCCGCGCCTGGGGCGCACGGGACGCGCCCGGCACGCACGAAGCGACGAGGTGGCATGGACGGCATCGCGCGCATCAACTTCACCCGCAACCGGCGCCAGGAGCTGGCCGACCTCATCGAGGCCGCCATCCGCCGCCGCCTCTTCCCCGGCATGGAGCTGCTGGTGGCCCGGGGCGAGGAAGTGCTGCTGCACGAGGCCTGGGGCACCCTGGAGGTGGGGCCCGAGGCCGCACCGATGCAGCCCGGCACCGTCTTCGACATCGCCTCGCTGACCAAGCCGCTGGCGACCGCCACGGCCCTGCTGATCCTGATGGAAAAGGGCATGCTGGGGCTGGAGGACAAGGCCGCGGACTACTTTCCCGAGTACGACGCCCCGGAGAAGCGCGGCATCACCCTGCGGCACCTGCTCACGCACACCGCGGGCCTGCCGGACTGGGCCGACCTGTACAGCGAGGCGGACACACCCGCCGCCGCGCTGCAGCGGCTGGTCAACGTGCCCCTGAAGCACCCCACCGGCACGGCGATGGTCTACAGCGACCTGGGCTACCTGCTGCTGGGCGAGATCGTGCGCCGCGCCGGCGGGCAGACCCTGGGCGAGACCTTTCACCAGCACATCGCCCACCCCCTGCAACTCCGCCACACGGCCTACAATCCACTGGAGCAGGATTGGGAGCCGCCCATCGCCCCCACGCAGTACTGCACCTTCCGCCAGCAACTGCTGCGCGGCATCGTGCACGACGAGAACGCCTATGCCTTCGGCGGCGAGGCGGGCCACGCGGGGCTGTTCTCCACCGCGGCGGACCTGCACCGCTTCGCGCGCATGATCCTGCACGAGGGCGAGCTGGACGGCGTACGCCTGCTGGCCCGACGCACCGTGGGCCTGATGACCGCCAACCACAATCCGCCCCGCTTGGCCCCGCGCGGACTGGGGTGGGACATCAAGGGCGATACCTATGGCTACACCTCCTGCGGCGCGCTGATGCACAAGGGCGCCGTCGGCCACACGGGCTTCACCGGCTGCTCGCTGTGGATGGAGCCGGACAGCGGCCTCACCGTGATCCTGCTCTCCAATCGCGTCCACATCTCCCGCGACCGCAACCAGGCGGACATGATCCGCTTCCGCCCCCGCCTGCACAACCTCGCCGTGTGCCTGTTCGGGGAGTAGGGCGGTGGGTCAGGTTGAAATTTGACGAAGATTCCTGACCGTGGGACCCTCGAATTCGTCATCCAAGACAAAGAATCTTGTGACTCCAGCTTCGTTGCTGCATCACTGGACCGGGGATTCGGAAGCGGCGGTCGCAATAGCCGCATGAGGCGATCTTCAAGGGCACGTCCATGCACGCGAAGAAAGTGACGCTCAAGACGAGCGGGCCCGGCAATCTGCGCAAAGATAAAGATATCGTCAGGCTGAGCATCCTGTTCATCGAGGGCGAAGAGTGGTGGTCTGCTCAGTGCCTGGAATACGATATCGCAGTGCAGGCCAAAACGATGAATGACCTGTTCTACGAAATGGAACGCGTGCTCGTTTCGCAGATCGCGCTGGACGAGGAACTTGGCCGCGTCCCCTTCGAAGGTATTGGCCGTGCTCCCGCACAGTTTTGGGAGGCGTTTGAACGCTCCCAAACCAGGATGGAACGCCCCGTTGCCGGTCTCAAGGCGGGCAAGTCCAAGCGCCCCCGCATTCAGCCCACCATCAAAGTGGCGGACAAGGCTGCATAATCCTTGGTGATTCCATTGGCTCCCATGCCCACCTGGTCAGAATTCCTGACCATTGCAGCGGCAAACGGAGTCCGGCGGAGAGCCAGCAAGATTTCGGTGGTCGATCCGGACGGAAAAGAAATTCCGATTCAGTATCTTGTGAAGGAAGGTTATCCGCCCTTCATCCATCCCCGATTGCGCCCATCGGACCAGCTTACCCCAGTGCTGCTGGGAAGCTTATGTCGGCGATTCGACATCGACCCGAAGCCCTTCGGCGTCTCTTTGGCCGATCTTCCGTCTGACATTTGACCCCAAGACCGTATCCGGCTGCTCCCGGCACGATCGACTTGGCATCCAGCGAGAAGCGCCCGCGCAATCCGAACAAGTCCCAACAATGCCACGGCTGGTATCGGTGACAACACAACGGTGACAACACAACACAGACCGAACCGGCCCCTGCTCAGCTTGGCCCCCGTCCCCGCTTGACCGCCCGCGGAATCGCACGCATGCTTTGGTGATGGCGCGCCGCAGCCGGGACGCGTCCCGGCCCTCGGCCGTGCCGTTCACTGTCGCGAAGTCCGCCGCCCCATGTCCGCCATTCTCGAAGCCCGCGAGCTGGTCAAGCGCTACCCCAAGGTGACGGCGGTGGACGGCCTGTCCCTGTCCATCGCGGAGGGTACCTGCTTCGGGCTGCTGGGCCCCAATGGCGCGGGCAAGACGACGACGGTGGAGATGATGGAGGGCCTGACGCCGCCCAGCAGCGGGGAGGTGCGCTTCCGGGGGCAGCCGCTGGACCGGCACTTCAAGCAGGCGGTGGGCATCCAGTTCCAGTCCACCACGCTGCAGGACTTCCTCACCACGCGGGAGTGCATCGAGCTGTTCGCGAGCTTCTACCCCAGCCCGCTGCCCACGGCGGAGGTGATGCGCATGTGCTCACTGGAGGCGTTCGCGGATCAGGACAACCGCAAGCTCTCCGGCGGTCAGCGGCAGCGGCTGTACCTGGCGCTGGCGCTGGTGAACGACCCGCAACTGCTGTTCCTGGACGAGCCCACCACGGGGCTGGATCCCCAGGCGCGGCAGAACTTCTGGGAGCTGATCCGCAGCATCAAGGCCAAGCGCAAGACCATCGTGCTCACGACGCACTACATGGAGGAGGCCTATGCGCTGTGCGACGAGATCGCGATCATGGATCGCGGGCGCATCATCGCGCAGGGCACGCCGGAGGCGCTGCTGATGGAGCACTTCGAGGGCGTGTGGCTGGAGCTGCCGCGCGGCTCGTTCACGCCGCCGCCGGACTTTCCGTGGAAGGTCTACGCCACCGAGGCGTTGGTGGGCATCCACACGGCCAACGTGAACGAGACCCTGCGCCACCTGATGGCCCAGCAGGTCTCGCTGGAGGGCCTGCGCGTGAAGGCCCCCACACTGGACGACCTGTTCCTGGAGCTGACCGGACGGGAGCTGCGGGCCTGAGATGCGCGCCTTCTACGCCCTGTTCGTCGCCCGCAACAAGGAGTTCCTGCGGGATCGCGGCACGCTGGCCTGGAACTTCCTGTTCCCGTTCCTGGCCGTGGCGGCCATCGCGCTGGTGTTCTCCGGCGGCAACCGCGAGCTGTACAAGGTGGGCGTGGTGGGGCTGGACGCCCTACGCGCATCCCAGCACAGCGCCGGCACAGCGCCGCAGGCCGGCACGGCCCCGGCCGGCGCTGCTGCCACTGCGCCGAGCGCCGCCGGCAGCACCGCGGACGGCTCGCCGGCCCAGGCGGCGGTGCGGGCGTTTCTGCAGACGCGCTACGTGCAGTTCGTGCCCGTGCACGACCTCGCCGCGGCGCAGGACAAGGTGCGGCACCATCTCTTCGACCTGGTGCTGGACGTGCAGGGGCAGCCCCGCTACTGGGTGAACCCCACCAATCCCAAGGGCTACTTCCTGGAGCGCGTGCTGTGGAGCGCCGGGGGCCGCAGCGCCCTGCCGCGCGAGGAACTGCAGGGGCGGGAAATCCGCTACATCGACTGGCTGCTGCCCGGCGTGCTGGCGATGAACATGATGTTCAGCTGCCTGTGGGGCGTGGGCTACGTGATCGTGCGCTACCGCAAGGGGCTGATCCTGCGGCGGCTCAAGGCCTCGCCCATCACGGCCGTGCAGTTCATCTGCGCGCAGATCGCCTCGCGGCTGGTGCTGGTGCTGTTCGTGACGGCCGTGCTGTTCTTCGGGCTGGACTGGATGCTGGACATCTACAACGCCGGGTCGCTGCTGGCGCTGTTCGTGGTGTTCGCCATCGGCGGCATCTGCATGATCGCGCTGGGCATCCTGCTGGCGTCGCGCACCAGTAACCAGGAGCTGGCCGGCGGCCTGCTGAACCTGGCCACCTGGCCCATGATGTTCCTCTCGGGCATCTGGTTCTCGCTGGAGGGCAGCTCGCCCTGGCTGATCCAGCTCTCGCGCGTCTTCCCCCTCACGCACCTCATCGATGCCGCCCGCGCCATCATGGTGGACGGCGCGACGCTCTCCGCCGTGCTGCCGCAGCTCGGCTGGCTGGTGGCCATGACGGCCGTCTTCCTGGGCGCCGGCGCGCTGCTGTTCCGCTGGGAATAGCCGGCGGATCCAGACCCTTCCCCGCCGGTTCCGCGCGGTTGCGGCCTGCACGGCCCCAGCCCCCATGCTAGAATGGACCTGCCGGGCCACCGCATCGCAGGCCGTGGGCCAACCCGCCAAGGAGGTGCCATGATCTACCTCGCCGCGCTGGCTGTCCTGGTCGTTTACATCATCTTCGCCTTCAACATCCGCTTTCTGGGCCGCGAGTACTACGGGCCGCGCCTGGGCACGTGGGTCGCGCACTGGGTCGGCGTGGCCATCCAGATCGCGTTCGTGATCGTGATGACCTACCTGTTCCTGAACTGGCTGCGCGGCGCCCACACCCGCGCGGAGCTGTGGACGATCGGCGTGATGTGGGCGGTGCTGGCCGAGGCGTGGGAGCTTTTTGCCTTCCACTGGGTGCAGCGCAGGCCGTGGGCGGACGTGCTGGCGGAGTACAACCCGCTCACCGGGCACGGCTGGTGGCTGGTGCCGCTGACATACCTGCTGGCGCCGGTGCTCGTGTATGACTGGCTGCTCGCGTTGCTGTGCCCCTAGCGGCGGCAGCCGGGGGCGTCAGGCCAGCTGTCGCGCGGCGATGACGGCCGCGAGGCGGTCCGGCCGGTCGGTGATGATGCCGTCCACCCCCAGCGCCAGCAGGCGCTCCATCTCCGCCGCGTCGTTAACCGTCCAGGGCAGCACGGGCAGCCCCAAGCGGCGCGCCACCCGCATCACGCGCGGGGTGATGAGCTGCAGGGCGCCCAGCCGCGCCGGAATCTCCAGCACGTTGTGCGGCGGGCGATACCAGCGGCTCAGTCCGCTCCACAGCGCCAGGAAGAACAGCGTGCCCGAGCGTCGGCTGTAGAACGTGGGCAGCTCGGGCGCCAGGGCGCGCACGCGCTGGAACACGGCGTGATGGGTCGAGCCCACCACCACGCGGCCTTCCATCCCGCAGCGGCGGATCACCGCCACCACGGCGGCCTCCAGTGGCGGCTCCTCCTGCTTGATCTCAATGCTGAGGACATGCTGGGGGAAGGCCCGCAGCACCGCCTCCAGGGTGGGGATGCGCACGCCGCGCCCGGCCCACTCCGCTTCGCCCGCGGCATTGTGGAAGCCATAGCCGGCGTCCAGCCGCTGCAACGCCGCCAACTCCTGCGCGTGCACGGGGCCGCTGCCGTCCGTGGTGCGCTCCAGCGTGGCGTCGTGGATCACGACCGGCACGCCATCGCGGCTGCCGCGCGCGTCCAGCTCCAGGAAGCGGCAACCGTAGCGCTCCGTGGCCTCGCGGAAGGCCTCCAGCGTGTTCTCCGGGAAGAGCCGCGCCCCGCCCCGGTGCGCCGCCAGGATCGGCCGCGGCAGGGGCAGCGTCCAGTCCACCGGGGGCACGCGCCCCCAGCCGCGCAGCTCGCGGGTCACCACGCCCGCCCCGCCGGCCAGCGCAACCAGGGCCAGCGCCCAGCGCAGGGCATGGCGCAGCGCACCGCGGCGGGTGACCGCCGACGGTTCGCCAGGCGATGGGTGCCGCCCGGAGCGGCCGGTGTGCTGGGACATGGACGGGCTCGCACAATGCTGGCTGGACTGTGCCGCAGCGAGAAACGCCCGCGCCGCGGACAGCGCAACGCCGCCGGGACGCGGGCGGAACCCTGTCAGGGCGGGTCTGCGGGCCCGTCCCCGGCGATCAGGCCCCCAGAGCCTTCTTGAAGTTGGTCTCCAGGGCCTCCATGAACTTCTCGATGGTCAGGTAGGTGTTCTCCGGCGGGCTGGTCGTACCGTGAATGCTGGCCGCGAGGTCCTTGGTCAGCGTGCCGCCTTCCACCGTGTCCACGCACACCTTCTCCAGCGTCTCGGCGAACTTCACCAGCTCCGGCGTGCCGTCCAGGTTGCCGCGCTGCACCAGACCGCGCGTCCAGGCGAAGATGCTGGCGATGGGGTTGGTGCGGGTCGGCTTGCCCTGCTGGTACTGGCGGTAGTGCCGCGTCACGGTACCGTGGGCGGCCTCGGCCTCCACCGTCTTGCCGTCCGGCGTCATGAGCACGGAGGTCATCAGGCCCAGCGAGCCGAAACCCTGCACGACGGTGTCGGGCTGCACGTCGCCGTCGTAGTTTTTGCAGGCCCAGAGCACGCCGCCTTCCGGCTGGAAACGCAGCACCACCCGACCCTTGCCGGGGATCTTCACGTCCGTGGCCTTGTACTGGCCCGCGTGCGCATGGCGGGCCACCACGATGGGTTTGGTCCAGGCCGGCACCAGGCGCGGGATGTTCTTGCACACGATGGGCGCGTGCAAGATCGTGCCGCCCAGGATGTTGCGGATGGTGCCGTTGGGGCTCCCCCCACCCTGGAAAAGCGCCCCGCGCCCTTAGGGTGCGGCTTCGAGTATGCGGATCAGGGTAGGGCTGGGCCGCATGGCCCGGGATGTCAATTCCGGATCAGGATGGTAGTAGCCGCCGATATCCACGGGCTTGCCCTGCGCGGCGTTGAGTTCATCCACGATCTTGCCCTCGTTGGCGCCCAATTCCTCGGCCAGCTTGGCGAACCGCTGCTTCAATTCCGCATCCTGATCCTGGGCGGCCAAAGCCTGTGCCCAGTAGAGGGCCAGATAGAAGTTGCTCCCGCGGTTGTCCAACTCGTTGACTTTTCGCGAGGGGGACTTGCCGTTTTCCAGGAATTTCCCAACCGCTTTGTCGAGGGTATCGGAAAAGATGCGAGCCCGCACATTGCCGTCGGCCGCGGCCACGTGCTCGAACGAAGCGACGAGCGCACAGTATTCACCCAGGGAATCCCACCGCAGGTGACCCTCCTGCAGAAACTGCTGCACGTGCTTGGGCGCGGACCCTCCCGCACCGGTCTCAAACATGCCGCCTCCGTTCATGAGGGGCACGATGGAAAGCATCTTGGCGCTGGTTCCCAGTTCCAGGATGGGAAACAGGTCCGTCAGGTAATCCCGCAACGCGTTGCCCGTGACCGAAATCGTGTCCTTGCCCTCCCGGGCTCGTTTCGTGGTCAGCTTCATGGCCTCGACCGGGCTCAGAATCTGGATATCCAACCCGCTTGTATCGTGTGTGGGCAGGTACTGCTTGACCTTTCGGATGATCTGCGCGTCGTGGCCGCGTTTTTCATCGAGCCAGAAAATGGCCGTGGAACCGGTGGCCCGGGCGCGCGTTACCGCCAGTTTGACCCAATCTTGAATCGCGGCATCCTTGGTCTGGCACATGCGGAAGATATCGCCCGGTTCGACCTGTTGCTCGAGCAGCACCTTGCCGGCATCGTCCACCGCCCGCACGACCCCCTCTCCCTGGATTTCGAAGGTCTTGTCGTGGGAGCCATATTCCTCGGCCTTTTGCGCCATCAGGCCCACGTTGGAGACGCTGCCCATTGTGGAGGGATCGAAGCTTCCGTGCGCCTGGCAATCCTCGATCACGGCTTGGTAGATGGTTGCATAGCAGCGGTCGGGAATCATGGCGATGGTATCGGCCAGTTTGCCATCCGGGCCCCAGGTCCTTCCGCCGTCGCGCACCACAACCGGCATCGATGCGTCGACAATGACGTCGCTGGGAACGTGCAGGTTGGTGATACCGCGGTCGGAATTCACCATGGCCAGGGCGGGGCGCTTTTGGTAGACGGCTTCGATGTCCGCCTCGATCCGCTTCCTTTCCGCCTCGGGGAGGCTCTGGATGCGCGCGTACAGGTCGCCGATCCCATTGTTGGGATTAACTCCCAGTTTCTTGAAGGTCTCGGCGTGCTTCTCGAAAACCTCCTGGTAGTAAACCGAAACGCAGTGACCGAACATGATGGGGTCAGAGACCTTCATCATGGTCGCCTTGAGGTGCAGCGACAACAGCAGTCCCTCGCGCTTGGCCGCCTCGACCTGCTCCGCATAGAACTTGCGCAGCGCCTTGACGTGCATCACTGCACTGTCGAGCACCTCGCCGGCTAGCAGCGGGGCTTTGTCCCTGAGAAGCTGGATTTTGCCGTCCTTGGAGACAAACTCGATCCGGAAGTTGCAGGGGGACTCAATGGTGGTGGAGTTTTCGCTGCCGTAGAAATCCGAGCCATTCATGTGGGCGACGCGGGTCTTGGATACTTCCGGCCAGTCGCGCATCATCTTGTGCGGATTTCTCTTGCTGAATAGCTTCACCGAGGTTGCAGCGCGGCGGTCCGAATTGCCCTCCCGCAACACGGGATTGACGGCGCTTCCCAGCACCCTGCTGTAACGGCCGTGGATGTCCTTCTCCTCTTCGGTCTTGGGCTCGTCCGGGTAGTCGGGCAGGTCGTAGCCTTGCTCCTGTAACTCCTTGATGGCCGCTTTCAACTGGGGAATGGACGCACTGATGTTGGGCAGCTTGATGATGTTCGCTTCGGGCGTCTTTGCCAGTTCTCCCAGGCGGGTCAGGTAGTCGGGTATGCGCTGCCCCTCCTTCAACCGCTCGGGAAATTGAGCGATGATCCGTCCGGCCAGGGAAATATCCCAGGTTTCAAAGGCGATGCCGGAACCTCGCGTATAAGACTGCAGGATGGGCAAAAGGGAATACGTGGCCAGCGCTGGCGCCTCGTCGATCTGGGTGTAAATGATGGTTGATGTTTTCTCAGTCATGAATATCTCTCGACAACCGATTCGGCGTGAAAAGAGGGTTGCGGCGGCTCACCGCGATCCGTCACCCCCGCCCAGCTTGGGTACAGGTATCCTGTGACTCAATCGTCCATTGCTATCACAGAAGGTACCTTCCCGTCAGAGTATGGCCTTGCCGATCCACGCAGCAGCGGCAACTCTCACCGGCCGTGGCTGGCCAACCTGGGCTTGAGCGGGGAGTTCAAGGTGCTGCACGGACAGGTCGTAGTACTTCAGGTCGATGTCCAGGAAGGGCGGGATCAGCCGCTTCTTGATGTCCGCCCAGATGATGCCGGTCATCTCGTCCCGTCCGGCTCGACAACCGGATTCTTCACCTTGATCCTGGCCACGCTCGCTTCTCCTTGGTGTCTGGTCGGGAAAGGCCCGGCCTCTCCCCGGATTGCGGTATCAGGTTGTTTCCCGGCCCGGGTGAACGGACTTGCGCCAACCTGCGGTATCTCGAAGCTTAACCTTTTGTGATTACGGCGCGCCTTGACACTTGTCAATCGCGGGTGCCGACGCGGCACGCAATCCACCTCCGCGCACATCCCCGCCCGCACCGCATCTGCGGCGCCCACGGGGCGGATCGGCGCCTAGGACTTGGTCATCTGCCGGCGCATCTCGCGGATCGCCGTGTCGGAGCGCTCCTGCAGGGCCGCCAGCAGAGCGCTGCCCGTCAGGTTGTTGTACCACTGACCGACCGGTGACTTGTAGAACGCGATGTAGTCGCGCAACTGCTCGTCCGTGGCATCGCGGTACGTGAACAGGATGTTCACGGTCCACTGCGGCTTGATGGCGGTCTCCAGCCGCTCGCGCACCTGCTTGTGCACGTCCAGCAACTGCTGAGGGGATAGATCGGCGCCATGGGTCTGCGTGGCCGCGACGGCCAGCGTGGTGGTGCTGGCCAGGATCTCCCACGTGTTCACGGTGTACTCGACGCCGTTGATGGTGCGATCCAGCTCCGCCACGAGCGCCTTGCGCTCCGGCGTGGGCGGGGTGCGCAGCGAGTCCGTCTGCCAAGCCTTGAGCGCCTCATCCGCGCCCGCGGCCCCGCTGGCCAGCTCCATCTTCGTCATCGCCATGCCCAGCGGACTGTCCAGGAAGCGGTTGACAGCGGCGGCCTTGTCAGCATCCCAGTGGGCCGCCAGATTGGCCTCCACCCGCTGTACCAGGCCATCGGGGTCGAACACCTGCTCGAGCACCCGCGCGGCGACCTCGCGATCGCCGGGCGGCAACTGCTGGTCGTTGCGCAGCGCGTCGGTGGCGCCGCCGAGCCACTGCTTGAAGCCCAGAATCTGCTCGCGCATGCCGCTGCGCTGCATCAACTGCCGCACCTGCGTCGACACATCCGGTGGGGGCGCGGCGGCAGCGGCCGCCACGGACGCGAGTGACACCGCGACGAGCACGGCCAACCCAATGCGCTGAATCATTTGCACCTGTCCTGGCACCGGCCGCGGTGAGAGACCACGCCGCGGCCGGTGTCGCGGCTTGGAACAGGGGGCCGGGGCGTGGGAGCACCGGCAACGAGTCGAGTATAGCGCAATTGCGGGGAAGCTACGCACATCCGGGAAGGCGGGCCTGCGAAGAATCAGAAGCGGTTCTTCAGCTCGCGCACGACGGCAAGCACGTGCACCGGAGAGAGGTCATTGTCCGGGTCGGCCTTCTTCACGCTGGCCTGGATGGTGGTGCTGTCCACGCGCATGAAAGGGTTGGTGCGCCATTCCTCGGCCAGGGTGGACGGGGTGGAGAACTTGCCCGCCGCACGCAGCTTGCGCACCGCCTCCAGCTTCTCCTGCACGTCCCGATTGTCCGGCTCCACACTGGCGGCGAAGCGCAGGTTGTTCTCCGTGTACTCGTGGCCGAAGTGGACCTTGGTATGCTCGGGCAGGGCGCCGATCACCTTGCACAGGGATTCGTACATCATCTCGGGCGTGCCCTCGAAGAGCCGCCCGCAGCCACCCGCGAACAGGGTGTCGCCGGTGAACACGTTGCCGTCGATCACGTAGGAGACTGCGCCGGTGGTGTGACCGGGGTTGTGCAGCACCCGCACGTCCAGCTTGCCCAGGCGGAAGGTATCGCCGGATTCCAGGAAGCGCGTCTGCCCCTCGATGCGGCCCTTGTCCGAGCTGTGGCCATAGACCTCCAGCCGGGGGAACTTCGCCAGCAGCTCCTTGTTGCCACCCACGTGGTCCCAATGGTGGTGCGTGTTGAGGATCGCCACCAGCTCCACCTTGGCCTCCTGCAGCGCTCGCAGCACGGGCGCGGCTTCCGAGGGGTCCACCACGGCTGCCTGGCCGGTCTCCTCGCAGATCACCAGGTAGGCATAATTGTCCTGCAGACAGGGGATGGGCATCACCCTCATGGTGTGGCTCCGGCAGGCTGGATCGGACAGATGCGGTGCGGACGATTCTGCGACAGACAGCGCCCCCCCGCGCCCTCGCGAGGCACGCCCCCGCTCAGGAACGGGAGCGCGGAAGAACCCACCCTAGGAAATCGGCGTTAAATTTGCAAATACGCTGAAAAAGCAGGATAAATCAGATTAGAGGCCCGCCTCGCGCGATTCCGGCAGCACGCGCATCCTGCGCACGGGGTACGGCCCAACACAGCGCCGGCGGCGGCACCGGCCGCCCGACGGCCCGCAACGGGGCAGCAGCACAATCCATGGCGCTCATCCGCAAATCCTCATCGTCTTCCGGCGGGGGGGGCTGGCTGGCCGGCCTGCTCGGCTCCCGCGAGATCGAACGGCGCGTGGACGAGAACTTCCCCACCTGGCAGGAGTTCTCCGAGCAGAAGATGACGGAGGCCCAGGAGCGTGAGGAAGCCGACCGGCGCCTGGATCTACCACCGCACCGCATCTACGTCAGCTCCCCGCTGCACGGCAACTTCCTCTACTTCGTACTGATCTGCATTGGGCTGGCGTTGGGATTCGCCAGTCCCCCGCTGGCGCCGGTGCTGGTGTATGCCGCCATCGCCGTAGCGATGGTGCTGGCGGTGTTCTTCGTGTTCCGCGACGCGATCTTCTTCCACATGGAGGGGCTGCGCCTGGAAGGCGACGCGGACATGATCAACAAGCATACGCGCGGGCCCAAGGACGAGCGCGAGAGCAAGGGGCTCAACTTCCTGCGCTCCCTTGGGCGAAAGCAGCACAACAGCAAGGTGTTCCGCAGCCGCCTGCTGCAGATCCACTACCAGAACGTGCTGCGCACCTTCGAGCAGGGCAACCGGCGCACCTGGGTGGATCAGGATGCCTCCATCGGCGACCTGCAGACGCTGCTCTCCCAGCGCGGCATGAAGCTGGTGTGGACGGTGATCGAAATGCTGCCGCAGTTGGGGTTGCTCGGCACGCTGATCGGTCTGATGCGCATGTTCCTGGCCTTCCGTCCCAATACCGGGTCACCGGAACTGGAGGTGCTCGCCGGCTTCGCCACCGCCCTGGGCACCACGGTGATGGCCAACATCTTCGTGCTGGTGCTGCGCCCGCTGTACATGCGCAACGAGCGCACGATGAACGAGATCCTGAGCACCATCCAGTCCCTGATGGCCATGTTCATCCTGCCCACGCAGCAGACCGTGCTGGAACGCACGTTGGCGACGGGCTATGGGCGCTCCTCGCTGCCCACGCCGGCCACGGCCATGATCGGCACCGGCAGTGGCATCAACGAGGCGCGACTCTACCACACGCTGGAGGAACTGACCCACGCCCTGAGCGAGTTCACCGTGGTGCAGCAGCAGGTGGACAGCGGCACCATGGCCCGCGAGACGGCGCAGATCGCGCAGGACGTGAAGAGCACGCTGCGCGCCTTCCAGGACGCGGTGGACGGCAAGCAGATCGCCCAGCAGCAGCGTGCCATGGAGCAGCTCGGCGAGGCCGTGCACGGGCTGGCGGCCAACCTGAGCCGCGTGCAGGCCGGGCCGGCCGGGCAGGGCGGCTCCGAGCGCATCGAGCACGACCTGACGCAATTGCGCGTGATGACCCACGACACCCTGGTGCTGCTGGAGCAGATCGCCGCGCGCATGGAGCCCGCACCGGGCCGCAAGGGCCGCCTGCTCAGCACGGAGCGCGGCGTGCGCGCGCAGGTGTTCGGGCGCGGGACGGCGCCGGGGCTGACGGACCTCGACGAGGGCACTGGCGCCGGGACGCCGGAGGACGAGGAAGCCGTGAAGATCCGCCTGTTCACCGAGCGCAGCTAGCCCGGCGCGCCGGGCGCACCGCACGCCATGATCATCGCCCCGGAAGAGAAGAGTTCGCGTGGCCCGCTGATCGCCTTCATCGATCTGCTGTTCCTGGTGGTGGCATTCTTCACGCTGGTGATCTTCTTCCTGCAGCACCACCAGACACTGTCCCAGCAGCAGCTCAAGATCGTGCAGGAGAAGCTGGCCGCCGTGACCGGGGAGCAGGTGGACGTGCCCCAGGCGCTGGAGACCCTGCAGAAGGTGGTGGACAAGTACGTGGCCACCCGCGAGGCCAAGCGCGAGCAGGAGAAGGCCGCCGCCGCCCGCCGCGAGCGCAAGGCCCAGCGCGAGACGGTGCGGCTGGAATACACCATCGGCGCGGGCGGCCGCATCCATCACGAGGGCAAGACGTACACGCTGGGCACCTTCCTGGCACAGGTGGTGGCGCCCCTGCGCAAGGATCACTGGGTGGCGTTCCGCGCCTACGCGGCGCCGCAGACGCCCTTCGGCTCGGTGATCGAGCAGCGCCAGGTGCTGCTGAAGGACAGCAACGAGTTCGACACGTACTGGGACAACGTGACGCGCGAGGAGCAGCCACCCGCGGCCGCCCAGCCCGCCAAGTAGGCGGCTCGCCGGGCCATCCGGCGCATTCACTCATGGCACATGGAGGAGCCATGCCCAGCCCCACCCGACCCACCGGACTCACCCAGGCTTGGCCCGCCCGGCCCTGCGCCGGCACGCGCAAGCCCTCACCCCCAGCCGAGCCGGAGCGCACATGGCAACCCGCTTGAGCGGCCCCCAGAAGGCGGCGATCCTGCTGCTGTCCCTCGGCGAGGAGGCGGCGGCGGAGGTGATCAAGAACCTCAGCGAGGACGAGATCAAGGAGGTCTCGCAGTACATGGCGCGCTTCCAGCACGTCACGCCGTCCGACGTGGATCGCGTCATGAACGAGTTCTACCTGGTGGCGGAGAAGGGGCGCTTCCTGCCCGCGCCGCCGGAAACCAAGATGGAGTACCTGAAGAAGATCCTGGCCCGCGCCGTGGGCGAGGAGCAGGCCACGCAGACGGTGCAGGGGCTGGTGGAGCGCAAGCCGGAGAGCCCCTTCGAGGAGCTGCGCTGGCACGACCCGCAGACCATCGCCAGCTTCCTGGCCGGGGAGCACCCGCAGGTGATCGCCGTGATCCTGGCCAACCTGGGCGATCCCTCACTGGCCCAGGCCGTCATCGCCGCGCTGCCGGACGACATGCAGCGCGACATCCTGACCCGCTACGCCCGCATCCGCGTGATTCCCGACGAGTGGCTGGAGGAGATCGAGGCCTCGCTGAGCCAGGACATCGCGGCCAGCCGGGCGCGTCCCGCCCCCGCCCCGGCGGGCGAGCAGCGGGTGGCGAGTGTGCTGAGCGCCTCCGCCCAGCCCATGGAAGACCTGCTGATCGAGCACCTGCGCGGCAAGAACCCGGAGCTGGCCGAGCGCATCAGCAAGCGCATGTTCTCCTTCGCGGACCTCATCAAGATCGACAACTACGGCGTTCAGCTCATCCTCAAGCGCACGCCGGGGGACGACCTGGTGCTGGCGCTGAAGATCGCCGACGAGCCCCTCAGCCGCCACCTGATGCGCAACATGTCCGAGGACGCCGCGCGCAAGATCCAGGAGGCCATCGACGGCCTGGGCCCCACCCCGGTGACGCGCATCGAGGCGGCCCAGAAGCGCATCGCCAACACCGCCCGCGTGCTGATCGAGAACGGCGAGATCTATCCGCTGGAGCGCCGCCCCGCCACCTCCGCCACGGAATAGCGGCAACTCCGCCGCCGGGCGGGGGTCCCGGGCGGATCGGCACGGCCCGGCCCTCATCCCGCGATCCGCTTGGACGTGCGGCCGCAACTGTGGCATCTGTGGGGGCGGTGGACGCCGCCGCGATGGGCGTCCCGCCGTACCCCCAGCCCGGAGCGACCCTGTGGAACGAACCCTGCGCATTCCCTGCACCTTCATGCGGGGCGGCACCAGCCGCGGGCTGGTGTTCCGCCGCGAAGACCTGCCCGCCGACGAGGCCGGGTGGGATCTGCTGTTCCTGGCCGCCATCGGCAGCCCGGACGTGCGGCAACTGGACGGCGTGGGCGCGGGGGACTCGCACACGAGCAAGATCGCCGTGGTCAACCCCAGCGAGGAGGCCGGGGCGGACCTGGACTACCACTTCGGCGAGGTGGCCATCACGGAGCCACGCGTGGACTACGCGGGCAACTCGGGCAACATCATCGCCGCGCTGGGGCTGTATGCGGTGGAGGAGGGCATCGTGCCCGCGCAGGCGCCCGAGACGCTGGTGCGCGTGCGCAACCTGAACACCAACAAGCTGACCGAGCTGTTCGTGCCCGTTGTGGATGGCCGCCCCGCGGAGGACGGCGACTTCTCCATCGACGGCGTGCCGGGCTTCGGCCCGCGCATCGACATGCGCTTCCCGCGGCCGGAGGGCTCGCTCACCGGGCGCCTGCTGCCCACGGGCGAGCCGCGCACGCGCCTGGAGGTGCCCGGCGTGGGCCCGCTGGAGGTGACCCTGCTCGACGCGGCCAATCCCGTGGTGCTGGTGCCGGGTGAGGCACTGGGCGTGCGGCCCGACATGCCGCTGCAGCGCCTCAATGGCGATGCGGCGCTGCTGGAGCGGCTGCAGGCCGTGCGCGCGGCCGCCTCGGTGGCGATGGGCCTGGTGGAGCGCGCGGAGGACGCCTGGAGCTACAGCAACATGGTGCCGTTCCTGGTGCTGTTGTTTCCGCCGAGCAGCTACCCGCGCTTCGACGACCCCGAAGTGCGGGTGGAGGCCGCCGCGACCGACCTCTGCGCGCGGGTGATCTCCCTGGGCCGCGTGCACAAGTCCATCAACGTCACCGTGAGCGTGGCCGTGACGGCCGCGGCGCTGACGCCAGGCACGCTGGCGCACGAGCTGAGCGGCGGTCGCGCCGAGAGCGGCGACCTGCGCATCGGGCATCCCTCCGGCATGGTGCACACGCGGGGGCAGGCCGAGCCCCCGGCGGCGGGCTCCAACGAGCCCACCATCGCCTGGGTGCGCATGGGCCGCACCGCCCGCCGCATCCTGGACGGCACCGTGCTGATCCAGCCCTACAAGCTGCGCTGGCTGCGGCAGCTCACCGGCCGCGGGGAGTGATCCCCGGCGGCCCGGCACACCCCTCGCCGGTCTGTCACAGGGGCCTGGACTACTGGGCCTCTGTGACGTTAAGTCACTGAAATTACAAATATTTTATCTGGACAGGTATCAGAGCCGGGTCTAGCCTGAACACGTAACCCGGTGCGCGCCACCCCGGCGCGGCCGTTGCGTCCCGACCGGCCTTGCGGCCGGCGCGGCGGCGCATTTGCGTTCATTCGTGATCGATCGTGAGGAGGCAACCATGGCACTGCAACTGGGCGATATCGCGCCGGACTTCACGCAGCAATCCACCGCGGGCGAGGTGCACTTCCACCAGGCCATCGAGGGCAAGTGGGCCGTGCTGTTCTCGCACCCCAAGGATTACACGCCGGTGTGCACCACGGAGCTGGGCGAGGTGGCCCGCCTGAAGCCGGAGTTCGACAAGCGCAACGTGGTGGTGTTCGGCCTGAGCGTGGATCCGCTCAAGGATCACGAGGGCTGGGCTGCGGACATCAAGGACACCCAGGGCCACGCCCTGAACTTCCCGCTCATCGCCGATCCCGACCGCACCGTGGCCGGCCTGTACGGGATGATCCACCCCAACGCCAACGACACCCTCACCGTGCGCTCGGTGTTCATCATCGATCCCAACAGGAAGGTGCGCCTGACCCTGACCTACCCGGCCAGCACGGGGCGCAACTTCGCGGAGATCCTGCGGGTGATCGACTCGCTGCAGCTCACGGACAGCCACAAGGTGGCCACGCCCGTGAACTGGCAGGACGGCGACGACGTCATTATCGTGCCGGCCATCCAGGACCAGGGCGAACTGCAGCGCCTGTTCCCCAAGGGCTACACCATCGTGCGGCCCTACCTGCGCACCACGCCCCAGCCCAACCGCTAGGGCGCCAACTCCCAAACAGCACCACAGCGCTTGCGGGGGCATTGCCCCCGCACCCCCAGCAGGGAGCAAGGTTCCCTGCACCCAATAAGCTCAAGGGAACCGGCTCCGCAGCAAGGGAGCGCGGCCCCCTTGACCCCAGTAATGGGGGCGCGGGGGAGCGGGCTCCCCCGCACTTGCCGGTCTGTTGTTGAGATGCAGCGGGGAGCTAGTCGTCCGAGCCGCCCGCGGCCCCGGCCGGCAGCGGTGTGGTGGCGGCCAGACCCCGCTCGCCGGGCAGCAGCAGGCCCACCGACGCGGCCGTGAGGGCGAAGGCGGCCATGGCCACGAATAGCCAGTAGAAGCCCCCCGTGCCGTCGTAGATCAACGCCACCAGGGGCACGCCCAGGGCGCTCACGCCCAGGGACACCACGAACTTGAGGCCGAAGGCCGTGGCCCGCCAGCGCGCGGGGGAGTAGCGGGCGTAGAGCGCGCTTTCCGCGGGCGCCGCGCCGTTCTGCAGCAGCACCATGGCCATGCACACGCCCACCAGGGGCCAGTTGTACAGGCGCGCCGCCAGCAGGATCACGGGCACCTGCACCGTATAGGCCGCGACGTACACCCACTTGAGCGGGAAGCGATCCGCCAGGATACCCCCGAACACCTGCACCGAGGCCGCGCCCAGGTACACCAGCGAGACGAAGCCGCCCACGTCCAGCGCGCCGTTCCCGCCCGCGAACAGGCCCAGGCGCTGGGCGAAGATCTTGGGCAGCGCCACGGAGGTGGACTGGAAGATCAGCCCGGCCATCATGGTGGTCACGGTGAGCGTGAGGAACGCGGAGACCATGGCGTGGCCGCCCACCTCCGGCTGCGGGTGCGCGTCCTCCCGCGT
>Ga0102953_1000515_pt1 | contig 26572 bp, 25 predicted proteins | sample SalPon2A_C_D2_MG_FD_78509 | JGI IMG/M metagenome (GOLD analysis project Ga0102953, IMG submission 78509) | Soil microbial communities from South San Francisco under conditions of wetland restoration - Salt Pond MetaG R2A_C_D2_MG | ecosystem: Environmental > Terrestrial > Soil > Wetlands | place... | reverse complement strand
TGGAAAATCAGTATTGCTTGAAGGTGCACAGGGTGCATTGCTTGATGTGGATCATGGAACTTATCCTTATGTAACATCCTCCAGTCCTACATCAGGAGGAGCATGTACAGGAACGGGGATTCCTCCAACAAAAATAGATAATGTTATTGGAATTGTAAAAGCATATACTACCAGAGTAGGCAACGGCCCCTTTCCTACTGAACTTTTGGACGCAGATGGAGAAAAATTACGAAAAGTAGGCGCTGAGTACGGAGCTACTACTGGCAGACCCAGGAGATGCGGCTGGTTCGATGCATTTTTAGTCAGATATTCTGCAATGGTTAATGGAATTAATTCTGTAGCAATTACCAAACTTGATGTGTTGAGTGATTTTGATGAGATAAAGGTCTGCACAGGTTATAAAATAAACAGCAAACATATAAAATCATTTCCAACTGATACAGACAGATTATCTGTAGTTGAACCAATTTATGAAACTATGCCCGGATGGAAATCTGATATTTCAAAATGCCTCTCTTATAATGAGCTTCCCAAACGTACAAAGGATTATTTATCTTTTATAGCAAAGAAAGCAGGTATTAAAATAAATATTGTTTCTGTCGGCCCTAAAAGGAAACAGACATTTTTTGTTCATAATTAATCGAAAACTGCTAGTAATATTAAGGATTATAAAATGAAGATGTCCAGCGGGCCAACTTCATTAAGGCTAAAAGTATTTTTGATAGTTATTGCGCTCGCAATTGCTGCCGGTACTTTATATTATACTCAAAACCTCGTTTCAAAACTTCAGGAAAAGGAACGTCAGATTGTACAGCTTTATGCAAAAGGGATTGAATATGTAGCTAATACTTTTAACCAGGACGCTGATATAACATTTCTTTTTGATAATATAATTAAACCTATAGATTTTCCTTTAATTCTTACAAACGCAAATGATGAAGTTAATTTTGGAAGCAAAGAAGATATACGCAACGTGGATTACGATACATCTCTTACAAGACAGGAATTAAAAGACTTTTTCAATCAAAAAGTAAAGGAGATGGATAAAATACATTCCCCTCTTATTGTTGCATATGCTGATTCAATAATACTAACAAAAATTCATTACGGCGATTCTGCTCTAATCAACCAGTTAAAGTTTTACCCCTACCTTCAGATAATAATTGCAACGCTGTTCATCATACTCGGATATGTAGGTTTTAGCAATGTTAAAAGCAGTGAACAAAGAAATATCTGGGTTGGTATGGCAAAAGAAACAGCCCATCAGTTTGGTACACCAATTTCAAGTTTAATGGGCTGGTTGGAGATGCTTAGAATAAATTATAATGATCCGGATAAAGTATTGGATATTTCCGATGAAATTGACAGTGATGTTCAGAAACTTAATAAGATAACTTATCGCTTTTCTAAAATAGGTGCAACACCCGAATTAAAAAAACGTAATGTTTATGACGAAATATCAAATGTTATAGAATACTTTGAACGAAGACTTCCACAGACTGGGAAAAATGTTGAATTGAAAATTATTGGCGATAAGGAAATCTGTGCTCAAATAAATTCTGAATTATTTGAATGGGTAATCGAAAACCTAGTTAAAAACGCGCTGGATGCCATAGATCACAAAAACGGGAGAATAGAGATTGCAATTTACGACTCAAGAAATATAGTAGACATTGAAGTAAATGATAACGGAAAAGGAATTGATTTAAAAAGCAGAAAAGATATTTTTCGACCGGGATATAGTACAAAACGGAGAGGATGGGGTCTTGGATTGAGCCTTTCCAAGAGGATTATTGAAGGCTACCATGGCGGAAAAATATTTGTAAAAAATTCCCATATTTCCGAGGGAACAACCTTCAGGATCGAATTGATCAAATCGTAAAGCCAATCAAAATCGTTCTTATTAAGGTTTTTAACCCATTGACTCATACTGATAATTATTATGTAATTAGTGCTGGTAATTAGTGCTGGTAATTATTCCGGCACTTCAGTAATTATTACCGAAAATATCAATTTTAGATTCATATTTTATTTGTTTTCACATCAATTTAGAAGGAAATAAATCGGCACAGTAATTGTAATTTACTATCCTGAAAATAGTTTTAAGCAAAACATCCCTCACACAATTTGGCACACACACAGCCGTCAGATTTTAAGCCCTCAAAGTCTGACGGCTTTCCTACTTTAAAACCGGATTATTATTTTTGATTTTTAGCTACAGTTATTGAGATAGGTATTCCTGACCGATCAATTGATATTAATACCTCGTTTGAGGGTTCACTTTCATTATTTCCCTTGTCCAGTGAAGTAATGCAAACAAAGTATTTGCCATCTGGAAATGAACTCAAATCAATCAATCTGCTTTTTTTATCAGCAGGCACTCTGAGTTTTAAGATGTTTTTGGCCTGAGTTATGTCTACTGGTGAAACATTATCAATATAGAAATTATAATAGTTCGGAATATTATTCCCGGATAAAATTTTCGGATCGTTCCAGTAAAATGAAAATTTTGTATCAGAATCCTTAAATGTTGTAAGGCCAATCGGAGATCCCGGTTTGGTGCTATCTTTCCATTTCATCGGGGGAATATTTGCCGGGTATTTAAATCTCGTATTCTTTAACAAATTTAGAATGTTTTTATTATTCCTGAAAAGATTTTCCTCCCTGAAGAAAACCACGCCATTAACACCCAATTTTCTCAATGCATCAACTTGGGCTAAAATTTCATCAGCCGGCCAATTTTCATATTCCTTGCTTAATTTATATGCTGCTATTCCAGGGAATAACTGCACATTACCGGTAAGTAACTTTTCCCATTGACGGTTTGTGTTAACAAAATAAGGGTAAGAATTAATAGACCAGTATGTCTGGGGTGAAACATAATCAACTTTTCCATCTCGAACCCACCTTACAGGATCCTGATAGGTAATATTGTAAGCATCCCAGCCCCCGGATCCAGCAGTACTCTTCTTATAGATTCCGACAGGGGCAACTCCAACTTTTACGTAAGGCCTGATATTTTGAACAGAATCATAAACAGCCTCTACAAATTTTGTAACATTGTCCCGTCGCCAATCCGCCTTGTTTTCACCCTTTCCAAATAGATTATACGTCTTTGAGTCATCAAAACCTGTATCGGGATAGCGGACATAGTCCAGGTGTAATCCGTCAATATCATATTTCCTAATCATTTCACAAGCGAGATTTAAAAGATAATTTCTTACACCGGGAATACCGGGATCAAGCCATATTTCATCTTTATAAGTTTTGCAAAATTCCGGATGCAATGTTGCAATATGTTCAGGAATAGTCCTGATCGGTGTACCTTTACCATAAACTTTATAAACATTCCACCATGCATGAATTTCAATTCCCCTTTTATGAGCCTCAGTAATTACAAATCTCAAAGGATCATAACCTGGATCCTGTCCAAGATTGTTGGTTAAAGATTTCGCCCAGGGTTCAATTGAAGAAGGATAAATTAAATCTCCTCTTGCTCTGACCTGGATCATAACAGTGTTGAAATTGGACTTTTTAAATTCATCTAGGAGTTCTATCAATTCATTTTTCTGTTTTTCAACGCCAAAAGTCTTCGGAAAATCCAGATTGAAGGCGGTGGTCAGCCATACAGCACGTACCTCATCTTTTGGTTGTGCCAATCCTATAATGGGAACTAAAAATAGAAATAGTAGAGTTTTTCTCATTAAAAATATTTATATCAGATGTATTTAAAGGTCAGTTTTATTGACTCAAGAATTTCTTCACTGCTTGATTCATAATCAGTAAAAATTTTACCCACTTCACTAAGAAGAACAAACTTAATTTTACCCTCACCTGCCTTCTTATCGTGATACATTAATTCAAGCAGCTTTTGTAAACGTACTTTTTTAATTATTACCGGAAGTTTTAAGCCGGATAAGTTACCTAGAAAAATATCAAGTTCTTTCTTCTGAAGCAAACCCGACAAGTTTGATAAATAAAGCGCAGAAATAATTCCTGCTGTAACTGATTCACTGTGTTTTATTCTGAAATTTGTCGCGCTCTCGTAAGCATGTGCAAAAGTGTGTCCAAAATTTAAAATTTTTCTTAAATCGTTTTCTTTTTCATCAAAAGCGACTACCGATGATTTGAACTGCACTGACTCAGAGATTATCTTATTTAAAATAGTTTTATTGCCCGGATTAATTTTATCAATGCTTTTAAAAACAAAATTATAAAATTTCTTATTTGTCAGGAAAGAATATTTAATTATTTCTCCGATTCCAGACCTGAATTCCTCTTCAGGTAAAGTATGAAGAAAATCCGTATCAATTAGAACTAATTTAGGCTGAAAAAAAGTGCCGATCAAATTTTTTTTATTTTTAAAATTTATTCCGGTCTTGCCTCCAACCGAGCTATCTACATCAGCAAGCAACGTTGTGGGAATATGAACAAGCTGAACACCCCTCATATATGAGGATGCTGCATACCCGGCAAGATCACCTGTAACGCCGCCTCCCATTCCTATAATTAAGGTATCTCTTCCGTAGCTTTTCTCAAGAAGCTTTGTATAAATATTATTTAGTTCAACTGTTGATTTTGATTTTTCACCCTGCTTTAACAAATAATAATTTACTTTATTATAACCTGAATCAAATGCTTCGAGTATTTTTCCTGTATGCAATTTCTTAACATTTTCATCTACAACTACAAAAATATTTTTATAAAGATTCTGTCTCTTAATTTCATTCTTTAATTGTTTTAATGTAGAGGAGCCTGTAATTACAGGGTAGGATTGGGTACCTAGTTTAACTGTATATTTATTCAAATTTATTCCGTTTATAATTCTTTTAATATAATTTTAGCGAGCGAATCTACGGTTTGTCCGATGGATATTCCGTCAGTTTTTATAGTGTAATCTGCCTGATCATAAAATTTTTTCCTGTAATTTAACAATTCTTCAATCCGATTTCTAAGATCTTTATCCGGTAAAATTTCCTTATTTTTGCCTATAAGTGTCGGACGATTGGTTTTATATTTTAAACGGTAATAAAATGATTCAGCCGTGGCATGCAGGTAAATTATTTTACCCTTTTTCTTCATCAAAGTTATATTTTTCTGATCCGCCATCGTTCCGCCTCCCAAAGAAATAATTAAATTTATACCGGAAGAAATTTCCATCAATACTTCTCTTTCTGTAGCCCTGAATGCTGCTTCTCCTTTTTCATCGAATATCTCTTTAATTTTTTTCCCTTTTCTTTTTTCAATTTCCTTGTCAAGATCATAGAATCCCCAACCAATTGTATTTGCCAGAATCGGTCCTATTGTACTTTTGCCGGATGCCATAAAACCGGTCAGAAATATTATGCTTGTTTTCATCATTTTTTAATATTAGTAAATCTACAAACAAAAGTAGTGACATTTTTGCTAAAGTAATTAATTTTGATAGTAAAAAATTAAAAAGGAATGTTTTAATCTAAAAATGGTAAACCGCACCGACAATAAAAGTGATTCCGTCTACGTTTACTTTTGAATAGTACGTCTGCTGAGCAAACCTGATTACCCTGCCTTTGTAGGTAGTTGAAGATTTGTTGTACCTGTTTGTAAAATTCATTTCAGGATCGCGGAATTTCATTTCTGCCCTTACGGAGAAAAACGGCAATGGAAGGTAATCCATGGACACAACTACGTGAATTCCAAATGAAAATTCTTTTTCTATCGTATTTGATTCAGCATCGGCGACGGTTCTTTTTTGGCTCCCTATATATACTCCGCCTCCCCCGCCCATTAAAAATTTGAAGTGATCAGTTGAAAACGGTAAAAGGTAATAACCGGTAAGCTCAATCGGGATAAGTTTAAATTCATCTGCAACAGGAACTGCGAGAGTGTTATTGTTATTCCCAATTGCTGTAATATTATCATTATTGGTCTTCCCGACCATATATTCCGAACCAAGCCCTATAATAATATCATCCGTCAATCCATATCGTATATCAATACTAGGATTAAAAATATTGGATATTTCTGTAGATTGATTTCTCACAATTAGATCGGACGATTTGGGATTAAGGAAAACCTGTGCCGTGGTTGTAAAAAGGCCGTTAATGCCAATGCTGAAATCATATCCATTATACTGGGCGGATGCACTGAAAAGCAGGGCGCTCAATATAAAAGCCACTATTATATTGTTTAAATTTTTCATTTAGAAAACTTGTCTGTAACAGGTATTACAGTTTAATATTTATTTTTAAAAAGAAAAACCCCATTTTTTTAAGAATGGGGTTTAGTTCAATTATTACTTAAAATTTTACTGGCCGTAAAAGATATACCTGTCATCAACAATATTTGCTTCTTCCTTCTTTTTAGCAAGCCATTCGCCGAAGAATGCCTGTTTCTTTTCCTGCAAAAGCTGGTCTCTTAAACTGTTTTTCTGTAGTTCAAATTTCTGCTGGTCAAATGGAGTTCTGCTAGTAACTTTTATCAGGTAATATCCTCTTATCCCTTTTACCGGTTCAGTTGTTTTGTTTATTTCGGTTTCAAGCGCTTTATCCAAAAATGCATAATCTCTTCCTATCCCGGGGATAAATCCGGCAGGAGTAAATGACCCAGTAGAATCTACTTTTACATTCGGATAAGCTAAAGATATTTTGCCAAGGTCATTTCCTACCTGGCTCTTAATTTTTGCAATAAGCTCTCTTGCTTTCGCTTCCTTCTTACTTTTAAGAACTACCGCTCTGACCTGTGCTTCAACTTCGCTAAAAGTTTTTACTCTTTCACCTATCACATCAGAAACCATTACAACAACGTATCCGCTTTGAACAGAGAAAATATCACTTATTGTATTTTTATCATTTTCAAAAGCAAAATCCATTAACCTTTTATTAATTCCAATGCCCTGAATTATGTAAGCATCTTTTTTAAATGGCGGGGTTTCTTTTACTTCGTATTTCATAAGTTTTGCTTCATTAAAAAAATCACCCTTTTTTGCAAGGTATGAAAAATCTGCCGCCGAATTTTTTAATTCATCTTTTGTTGTCGCCGACACTTTTACAGGAATATCAATTTTTTCATAAACCATTTTTTTATCAAGGTTGCTACCAGTTCTTGCACTAATAATATTAAGAATACGATAAATTCCATAGCCGTTATTGGTTTTAACTGGTCCGACTATATCTCCCCTTTTTGCATCTGCAATTGCATTCTGCGAAACCGGGAAGAATCCAGACACTTTAGTTGTATCTATACTGTAAGGGGTTTCTGAATAAATATCCACATAGGATTTAAAGGATGCTGTATCTTCTTTAAAATTTGAAATAATGTTTTCCAGTGTACTTTTAACAGATTGAGTATCACCGGCGGATGGTATCTCACGAAACAACACATATTTTAATCTGCGCTGTGCATCTATTTTATACTTATCAAGATTATCATCGTAGTAAGATTTCATTTCATCCTGAGTGACTGTAAACATCGAATCCGGAAATTGTGCAAATTCAACAATTGCATAGTCTGCTTTTATGTCGGTATTCTGATCTTCAAATTTTCTTTTCAATTCTGCATCACTTACGGTAATTGATGCCAGAAGCATACTCTGAAGTTTCTGATTAAGCCTGTTCTGCCTTACAACTTCCTCGGCCTGTATCAGTGCATCACTGTTTCTCGGATCGAACAACGCCTGCTGATATAATTGAGCATTGAACTTGCCTGTAGAATCTATAAAATTTTGTTTTAAAAAGTCAGGTGGATTATCACTTAATATAATGTCTTTTATCTCCTGATCAGCAACTGTAATTCCCAGATTCTCAATCTGCTGTGCAAGAATTTTCTGAGTTACAACAGCATTCCAAACCTGGTCACGAAACTGATCCATATTTTCTTCATCTATATCTTTCCCGGTTTGTTGTTTCTGACTTTCTCTCTGCTGATCGAGAATTTTTGCAAACTCCTGGTATGAAATTGCATCACCATTTACAGAACCAACATCATTTGTCCTCCCCCCAAGCGCCTGCAAAACACTTGAATCCGAAATTACCATGAAAAGGACAAATAATATACCTACAGAAATAATGAAGGCTGGCGCTAAACTGCGCATCTTGGCCATCATTGCCATAATTTCTTTTTCTCCAGAAATTGATTAAAATTTTAAGACATTAAAAATAGACACATAGTGTAAAAAAAGCAATCTATTTAGCATATATAAGTCAAATCTGAAAGAATAAATCATCTAACTAAATTTACCTGTTGATTGTAGAATTTTATATTCTATAATTAAACTTCAAAAAACGGTTTATTAACTTTGGTTGACTTTCAGCGGGTTCGGGAGTATATTGATTTCTATGTTTTTTCGGAAAAAGGCGTGATTTATGAGTGAAAATAAGGATTTTTTAGAAATCATACATATTTTTTCCGGCCTTAAAACTGACATCTCATGCTAAATTGGAAACCTGGGTGTTGCAACGCATTATTACAAAGTTTCCGTTGTTTTGTTCCAGAGTCAGAGCGATTCTGCCATAGTTTATAGTAATATCGGCGTGTGCTGTTATTCCAGAAAGAGCACTGATGGTAAAGTAGCAAAACTATATGCAAGAAAAGAATTGGTTGAAATAAGCCCTGTGAAGGTGAGAATTACAAACAATAAAATACAATTAATAAAAATGACAGGAAAAGTAGATTTACATATGCATACTACTCATTCGGATGGTTTCTACTCTCCTGATGAAATATTAAGAAAAGCAAAAGATAAAAATCTTGAAGCAATCAGTATTACTGATCACGATAGTATTAATGGAATTGAAGAAGCGGCTGTTATAGGTAAAGGACTAGGAATTGAAGTGATACCCGGAGTTGAGATAAGCTCAGATTTAAACGGCAAAGAAGTTCATATCCTCGGTTATTTTATAGATATCTACAACGAAGAATTTAAAAGATACCTGAATTTTTTTCGTGTAGAAAGAATTAAAAGAGCTGAACGAATCGTTAAAAGCCTGAACAATCTTGGAATGGGTATTACAATAGAAGACATTTTCAATATTGCAAACAATTCAGCAGTCGGCCGTCCACATATAGCCCGTGCTATGGTGCACAAAGGACTGGTTTCAAATTATCACGAAGCTTTTAATAAATATATCGGAAACGGCTGCCCGGCTTACGAAAAGAAAGTACATATTTCTCCTCAAAGTGCATTTAAAATTATTACAGATGCAGGAGGATTATCTTTTATTGCACACCCGGGGTTTATGCAGGAAGATATTTTAAAAGATCTTATCGAAGCAGGAGTCGATGGAATTGAAGTTTTTCATCCTTCTCACTCACCAGCAAAAGTAAAATTCTACAAAGGTATAGTAAGCGAATATTATTTACTAGAATCAGGTGGTTCAGATTACCATGGCGGTCCCAGAAACGATGATGATAATTTTGGAAGATTTTATACATCATTAGCCGTGCTAGAAGCTATGAAAAAAAGATTAGTTAAATCACCTGTCTGAATATAATTATGGATGTTATCAGAGGAAAAATAAACGGATCGGATAAACGGATAGCAATTATTTTAAGCCTCTTTAACGAATTTGTGGGCCAAAAACTGCTGGACGGAACTCTTGCTTCGTTAAAAGAGAATAAAGTGAATGAAGAAAATATTGATATTTATAAAGTACCGGGTGCCTTTGAATTACCTGTGACAGCAGATAAACTTGCCTCGCTAAAAAAATATGATGCTATAATTTGTCTCGGTGCTGTAATCAGGGGCGGAACACCTCATTTTGAATATGTAGCTGGCGCCGCAAGTAATGGAATTCTTGAAGTTTCCTTAAAATACCAGTTGCCGGTAATTTTTGGTGTACTTACAACAGATACTATGGAACAGGCTATAGAAAGAGCTGAAATAAAGGGAGAAAATAAGGGACGCGATGTTGCTTTAACTGCTCTTGAAATGTCTGACCTTTTTGGTAATTTGAAATAATAGTAATCCTGCCATAAATATTACATTTTTATAATCAGCAATTTTTATTACAATTTAGAAGTAAAAATGTTTAATTTAGTCAACAGACAATAAATTGTTTTAAAAATTTGAGCAGCCATTAATGAAAATAGCCTCGACATTTTTAGCCACTCTTTTACTTTCAATTTCCATATTTGCACAAATTAGTAACTGGGCTAATTATTCCGATATGAAAAACGTAACTTCTATAGCAGCTACAGATAATGGTACTTGGGCTGCAACTTCAGGTGGAGGATTCTTTTTCAATTCTACCGATAGTTCCTTCACAAAAATCAATAAGGTAGATGGATTAAATAGCAATTCACTTTCAGCAGTAACAATAGATAATTTTGGTAAAATCTGGTTCGGAAGTGATAACGGAACAATAAATATTTATGATCCTGCAAATAAACAGGTTAAAACAATTCTTGATATTTTTAATTCCAATGCAACCAATAAAAGAATCAATAGTCTTGGTATTGCCGGTGATACTATAATTGTTTCTCACGATTTTGGAGTTTCGCTAATAAATGCCAAAAATCTTGTCTTTTTTGATACTTTCTTTAAATTTGGCAACCTTCCTTCAAATATAAAGGTTAACAGTGTGCTGCATTCAAACCTGATTTATGTGTGTACACAACTTGGTTTAGGAATTCAGAAAGCTGGAACAATAAATTTGTCTGCACCGGATTCCTGGAGTGTTTATACAACATCAGAAGGACTTCCTTCAAATAATATTTCGAGGGTTGTTAAATTTAACGGTAATATTATTGCGGCAACTGATGTCGGTTTATCACTTTTTAACGGATCAACTTGGTCTGAATTTTTACCACAATTCAACAACCAGGATGTTAAAGATATTATAGTAAACGGTGATTCATTAATTATTTTAGCAAACAATGTTATCAGCTCCTATAAAACCGGAGTAATTACATTAGCATCTTCATCGGCTGAACTTATTAATATCGGTTACTCAAAAAACATTGGTTTGCTTGCATCAAGTTCCGGCGGAATTTTTAATTTAGCTAATACAAATAATCTTTTATATCCAAATGGCCCTCAGGCAAATCAATTCCCCTCAATGGTAGTTGATGGCGCAGGCAATCTCTGGTCTGCAAGCGGTCGTGATGTCTCCGGTGTTGGATTTTATAAATTTGATGGTGGTAGCTGGACAAATTATTATACTTCAAATACTCCTGAACTTACAAATAATGCATTTCACGTTGTTTACAGTGCGCCGGACAATTCTATTTATTTCGGAAGCTGGGGCAAAGGATTTACAAAATATTCCGGAACAACAATTACAAATTATTATACAACCGGAACAGGAATGGTAGGTATTCCTGCCTCCCCGGACTTTCTTGTAATTTCCGGATTCTCAGTTGATTCAAAAAATAATTTATGGGTACTGAATTATTGGCCCGGTGATGGCAATTCACTAAGTGTTCTATCACCAGAAGGTACATGGTTTCATTTAAAAGTCCCGGCTGAATCTGGTTTTATTCTTGAACAACATTTTAATTTAGTTATTGACCCAAATGGTACTAAATGGTATTCTGTTTTAGATTCAAAAAAAGCGGGACTTTATTTCTTTAATGAAAAAGGTACTCTCTCAAACCTCAATGATGATATATCAGGCTATTTCAATTCTTCAAACGGATTGAACAGCAACTTGATAAGTTCTGTTGTCGTCGATAAAAGAGGCGAGCTCTGGGTTGGAACGAGTTCAGGAGTAAATGTTGTAAGCAACATTAGCGGACTTGTAACTCAAAACGGAGGCTCCCCAAGAATTTCTTCAGTGTTTGTTTTAAGACAGCAAACGGTAAACTGCATAGCAGTTGATGCGTTAAATCAAAAATGGATCGGGACAAATGAAGGACTGCTTTACGTTAATTCAGATGGTACAAGTTTACTTAATATATTGAACACGAAAAACAGTGCTCTTTTATCAAATACAATCACAAGTCTTGCAATTGATGAGAATACAGGAACAGTTTACGCCGGTACTGAAGAAGGTATAACTGCTTTTAAAACTTCTGCTGAAAAACCACAAAATGAATTTACCAGTTTATTTGTATATCCAAATCCTTTCAGATTGCAAAATAGTTCAGGTCAATTGGCTATTAAAGGACTGGTGAAAGATTCTGATATAAAAATTCTTTCAATTTCAGGTAACCTGATTAGAGAACTTTCATCACCCGGTGGAAATGTTGCTTATTGGGACGGCAGGGATGAAAAAGGAAACCTTGTGGGTACCGGTATTTATTTAATTATTGCATATGATGAAGACGGCAACAACGCTGTAGCAGGTAAAGTAGCAGTTTTTCATGATTAAAATTAACCAGCTCAATAAAACTATTTTCAAATGATAGATCTTTCCGGAATTTCCCTCCAGTTTAATGGCAAATATCTTTTTCGTGATATAAACTACAAAATTAATTCAGGCGATAAGATTTCTCTTGTCGGAGCAAACGGAACAGGTAAATCTTCACTTCTTAAAATTTTAAAAGGAACCCTGCAACCAGAATCTGGCAAAATTCTAAAAGAGAAAAACATTTCAATTGGATACCTCCCCCAGGAAAATGTAACTCATGAAGGAAAGACTCTGCTGAATGAAGCAAAAGAAGCATTGACCGATATTATAAACCTCCAAAAGAAAGAAATAGAAATAACCGACAGGCTCGCTGAAAATTTAAATGACGTGGAGCACCAGGACTTAATACATCAGCTTGGTGAAGTGCATCACAGGCTTGAAGAACTTGATTCGTACAGCGCTGAGTCAAGAGTTGAAAAAATATTAATTGGCCTTGGTTTTGAACAGGACGATTTTGATAAACTGACAAATGAATTTTCCGGCGGCTGGCAAATGCGAATTGCACTGGCTAAAATTTTAATCTCACAAAACGATCTGCTTCTTCTGGATGAGCCTACAAACCACCTCGATTTTGATTCACTCGAATGGCTGATTGGATTTCTGAAAAACTACAAGGGCGCACTATTAATAGTTTCACACGATAAACACTTTATTAATCAGGTAACGAATAAAACCCTTGAAATTTTTCTCGGGAAGTTTAACGTTTTTAACGGCGACTTTGATGCCTACTTAAAATTTAAAAAAGAACGCGACTTACAGCTTGAAAATCAATTTGAATTACAGCAGAAAAAGATAAAAGAAACCGAAAGATTTATTGAAAGATTCAGGTATAAAGCATCGAAAGCAAGACAGGTACAAAGCAGGGTAAAACAGCTGGAGAAAATAAGTTTAATTGAATTACCGGAATCTAAAAGTGATATAACTTTAAGATTTCCCTCTCCCCCGCCGAGTGGTAAAAGCAATATAAAGTTAAAATCATTATCCAAATCCTACGGCAATAAAGAAGTTTTAAAAGATCTCGATCTTGAAATAATGCGGGGTGAAAAGATTGCATTTGTGGGTCCAAACGGAGCTGGTAAAACTACACTTGCGAAAATAATCGCCGGTGTAATTGATTTTAATTCCGGTGAAAGAATTGTTGGATATAACACTTTAATTTCTTATTACGCACAGGATGTTGCTGATAACCTTGAGCCTGAACTTGATATTATAGAAACAGTAGAAGGGATAGGAGAAGAAAAAACAATCGGTCAGCTCAGGTCACTTCTCGGCTCGTTTCTTTTCAGCGGCGATGAAGTGTTTAAAAAAATAGGCGTGCTTTCCGGTGGTGAAAAAAGCAGGGTTGCACTTGCAAAAATACTTCTCACAAAAGCTAATTTTATTATTCTGGATGAACCTACAAACCACCTTGATATGTCATCCAAAGAAATTTTACAAAAAGCCTTAATTGATTTTGACGGATCACTTGTTCTTGTATCGCACGATATTGATTTCCTTTCACCAATTGCAAATAAAGTAGTAGATATCAGAAAAGGTTTTATCAAAACTTTTGAAGGTGGAATTGATTATTACCTGGGGAAAAGACAGGAAATTCAGGATATTGAGATTCAAAAACAGAATAAAAAAGACTCTCTGGCCGAGGCAAATTCGAGAAAAGAACAAAAAAGAATTGAAGCTGAATTAAGGCAAAAAAAATATAAAGCAACGAAATATATTGCAAGAGAAATTGAAGAAATTGAAAAGAATATTGATGGCCTCGAGAAGAAACAAGCTGAACTTGAAAGTTTTTTGGCAGACGAAAAACTCTACTCAAACCCTGCAAAATCAAAAGAAGTAACTCTTGAATACAATAAAGTGAAGGAGAATTTGAATTTTAAACTTGCCGAATGGGCAAGATTATCAGAGGAAATGCAGAAAATAGAAGACCAATTTTCGTAATTTATCCTATCCCGAAATGTAACTTCATCGATTATTGAATAGATCATAAATTTAAAAATATGCAAAAAGTAAAGCCCCTAAAAAGATTCGGACAAAATTATCTTAAAGATCAGAATATTTTAAACAAAATTGTTGAAGTTATTAATCCTAAGGAAGATGATTTAATTTTGGAAATAGGACCCGGACAGGGTGCATTGACCAAATTACTACTTGATAAAGTTAGTTCAATAAAAGCTGTGGAAATTGACAAAAGAGTAGCTGATGAATTAAGAGAAAAATTCACAAATCTTGAATTGATAACTGATGATTTTATGAATCTTAATTTGAATGAAATTGCTGGAAATAAAAAATTACGGGTTGTTGGAAATATTCCATATAACATTACTTCACCGATTATTTTCAAACTGATTAAAAATCATAATATCATTAATGACACCGTTCTTATGGTACAGCACGAAGTTGCAAAGAGGATGAATGGCAGGAAAGGGACTAAGGATTATGGCATTTTATCGTTAATTTTAGAACATTTTACAAGAGTTGAATATTGTTTCAAAGTTTCACCAAAGGTCTTTTATCCACGGCCTAAAGTTGACTCTGCTGTAGTTCATATTGTTTTCAGGGAACTAAATACTCCGGAAAATGTTAATAAAATGCTGATAAAAATAATTAAGGCATCTTTTGGCAACAGGAGAAAAACCTTAAAAAATTCATTAAGTAATAGTATATTTAAAGACCTGAGTTTTGCAAATTGTGGTATAGATCTGACTCTGCGCGCTGAGCAACTGGACCTGGCTGATTTTATTAAGCTTGCAGAATTTGCCCTCGAAAATCAAAAAAACTAAATAGAAATAAAATATTAATATTTATTTAATACTGAATGAACGAGTTTAAATCTTTTATATCGAAATTAAAGGCATTTGACCTCGTTATTATTGTTTTTTTCATTTTACTCAGCCTGGTAAACCTGGCATTTCTGGAGAAGATTCCACAATGGGATCAACTAATAATTATCAATCTTGGTGTAATATCCATGGTTTTGATAATTACATTCCTGGAAAATAAATACAATAGCAAAACTGTAAATATATTCCATTACTGGTACATAGCTCCATTAATTTTGCTAACATTTAAAGAATTGTATTTTATGATTCACCCGATACGCCCCCAGGATTTTGATTGGATGTTCATAAAAATTGATCACTGGCTTTTTGGAGTTAATCCCACACAGGTTTTGCAACATATTGCATTCCCGCTCTTGACAGAAATATTACAAATCATTTATGGAATGTTTTATCTTCTTCCGATAATGCTTTGTTTATTCCTACTAAGAAATAAAGAAAGAGTTGTTTTTGAATACGCCATCTTTTCAATAATTTATGGATTTTACCTTTCCTACATTGGTTATTTTGCTTTCCCGGGTGTTGGTCCAAGATTTACACTTCACGATTTTTCAATGATTAACCAGCAGCTACCCGGACTTTGGCTGACAAACTATTTGAGGGATTTTGTAAATATGGGTGAGTCCGTCTTACCCGGGTCTCCAAATCCTGCTGCAATTGTTCAACGCGATGTTTTTCCCAGTGGGCACACAATGATTACTCTCCTGGTTATGTACCTTTCCGTTAAACTAAAAAGCAGGTCAAGATATTTTTTCATTCCAATTGGTACTTTATTAATTTTCTCAACAGTTTATTTATGGTATCATTATGTAATTGATCTTATAGGCGGATTATTGTTTATGTTATTCTCGGTCTGGTCAGGAAAATTTATATTTAACTGGTGGAGAAGAAAAGTCGGAAGAACTGAATTTTTCTACGGTGACATAAAACTAAAAGATAAGAATGGCTGAAAAGAAGAAACAGGTAAGAAGAATATTTGAATCAATTGCAGGTGATTACGATTTTCTGAATCATCTATTGAGCTTTGGAATTGATTATTACTGGCGGAAAAAAGCTTTAAAACTTACAGGAATGAATTCATCCTCATTATTGCTTGATGTCGCTTGCGGAACCGGTGATGTTGCTATTGCCGCTAGAAAATTTGGTGTTAAAGATATTATTGGAGCAGATTTTTCGCATAATATGTTAAAGCTGTTCAATAAAAAAAGTGATTGGATTGTCGGTAAGAATGTTCAAATGGTTGCGGAAAATATGCCGATTAAAGATGAATCTGTAACAAATATAACTGTAGCTTTCGGGGTAAGAAATTTCTATGATATTCAGCAGGGGTTTAATTCATTCCACAGGGTTTTAAAAAAAAATGGGAAAACAACCATAATCGAATTCAGCTTGCCTTCAAACCCGGTTTTCCGCTGGTTATATAAATTTTATTTTAAGAAAATTCTTCCTTTTATAGGCGGAGTGATAAGCGGAGATAAAAAGGCGTATTCTTATCTTCCAAAATCCGTTGAAGAGTTTGATGAAAAAATTGATATAAAAGAATTGCTAAAAGTTTCCGGCTTTAATAAAATTGAAAGACACAGTTTAACATTTGGAATTGTTCAGGTAGTAATTGCTCAGAAGTAATTTTGTATTGTCATTTCGAAGGAGTAGGCGACTGAGAAATCTTATTAATAGTATCAAGGGAAAAGATTTCTCCTTCCAGTCTAAATGACTGTGTATCTGAGTTTATTTTAACCTCCCTTCAAATAATTTCTTCATCTCTCTAAAAGCAATCGCTCTATGGCTAAACTTGTTCTTTTCTTCGGTTTCAATTTCAGCCAGTGTTAATTTAAATCCTTCCGGAATAAAAACAGGGTCGTACCCAAATCCATTTGTTCCTCGAGGCTCTTTAATTATTTTTCCTTTTACCTCTCCCCTTTTAACTATTTTTTCTTTCCCATCAAAATAAACAGCTGCACACACAAATTTTGCAAAATGGGGTTCAGGAAAATTTTCAAGTTCCTGCAGTAGTTTTATATTATTAGATTCATATGTTGCACCGGGTCCCGAATACCGTGCTGAATAAATTCCCGGTCTTCCATTTAGTTGTTCAACAACAAGTCCTGAATCGTCGCCAATTGCAATTTCTCCTGTTTTATCAAAAACCGCTCTGGCTTTTATTTCTGCATTTTCTTCGAAAGTATTTCCATCTTCAATAATTTCAGGGAAACCGGGGAAATCAGACAAAGAATGAAATTTAAAAGGCAGATCGGCAAATATTTTTTTTATCTCTTTTAACTTACCCTGGTTGGTTGTGGCAATTACAATCTCTTTCAAACCTTTACCTTGTTCATTGCTTTAAGTTTATAAAATAAGTTGATAAATGCTCCAAGAGAAGTCATTGAATTTAGAATTATAAAAACAGGATCGTGTAAAAACAAGGCGTAGGTTGTAAGCGAAATACTTCCAACAAGGTTAAGAATTAAGAAGCCAAGATTAATATTACAATCTTTTTCCTTAAATGTTTGAATTGTTTGTGGAACCCAGCCAGCAGCAAGCGCAAGCAAACCAATTACTCCAATAAATTCCATATTCATTTCCGTAAATAGTAATAAATAATTTTATTTTTTATCTTCTTCAAAAACTTCATCCATCACTTCAAACGCATACCGCAGATGAGGAATTACAATTGATCCACCTACAATTAAAGCAATATTAAAGGATTCCATCAATTCCTGCCTGTTTGCACCTTCCTGAATTGCCCTGTCGATATGATAAAAGATACAATCATTACAGCGTAATACCATTGATGCAACCAGTCCCATCAATTCTTTAGTTTTTGCATTTAGAGCGCCTTCTATGTATGCTTTATTATCCAATGCGAAAAATTTATTATAATCTCTGAAACCAGAGTTCAAAATTTTATCATTCATATCAGTACGATATTTTCTCGTTTCGCTGGTAGACTTTTTCATTGTTATCCTTCTTAATATTTTTTATAAAACGGATTGATAAAATAAAAAACTATTTACTATAAACATACAGTGGAAACTACTCCAGTCTTTTCCTAAATCGCATTGCACTTGCTAATAATATAAGAATTCCCATCCCAAGCATTACTGAATATTGGGGAAGCAATTCCATAAATGTAGTACCCTTTAGAACAATATCTCTAATAATAGTTATAAAATACCTGAGAGGTATCAAATAAGTTATATATTGAATAAATACCGGCATATTTTCAATTGGAAATGCAAATCCTGATAAATAAATCATCGGCATCATCACAGCAAACTGGGCTATCATCATAGCCTGCTGCTGGGTTTTTGTAATTGTTGATATAAATAATCCGAGACCGAGTGTAGACAATATAAATGTAAGCGATGCTAATATTAAAAATATTAAACTTCCCCTAACACCAATACCAAACCAGAAAACCATTACGCTTGTTACAAGAATAACATCCACAAATCCGATAATTACAAATGGAATCAGCTTACCGATTATTAACTGCCAGGATTTAATTGGTGTAACAATTAATTGTTCAAGTGTTCCTATTTCTCTTTCTTTAACTACTGCCATTGACATAAGAATGATTGTAATTACCATTAGCAATAATCCCATTATGCTCGGCACCATAAAATTTCTTGTTTTTAATTCAGGATTATACCATACACGGACTTCCGGAGTCAGGGAGCCGGTTGGTTTTATTTTCATCCCTGATTTATCCAGGTTGGTTAACATTATATTCTTTGAATAACTTGAGACAATTCCCTGTACATACCCGGCAGCAATTGACGCCCTGTTCCCATCTGATCCGTCAAATATTGCCTGTAATGGCGCAGACTCTTTCCTGTTTATATGTTTTTCAAAATCTCTTGGTATAACCAGTACAAATACAACTTTCCCTTTATTTATCAGGTCTGTAACTTCTTCATAACTTTCTACGTGATAATTGATTTCAAAGTAACCAGAGCTTTCAAACTTTTCAATAAATCGTCTGCTTGTCGCCGAATGATCCTGGTTAAAAATTGCAGCTGGAACTGTATTCACATCAAGATTTGCAGCATAACCCAATAGAATTAATTGCATTACAGGTGCAACAAAAATTATCCCGAACAGCCGTGGATCACGTTTTAATTGCAAAAATTCTTTTATTATAATATTTAAAATTATTCTCATGCTGATTCTGACTTTTTATTAATTAAAGTTGCAAGCCCCAAAAAGAAAAATGCAAAAATGAACAGGTAAATTACTTCCGGCCAAAAAGCGCTTAAACCAACACCTTTTAAAAGAATCGACCGCAAAATTATTATATAGAATTTTGCAGGAGTAATATTGGTTATTACTTGAATTACCGCCGGCATACTATCAATTGGAAAAATGAACCCGGATAAAATAACTGAAGGGAGTAAAGAAACAAGTGTAGCAATCTGGAAAGCCACCTGTTGTGTATCAGCAATACTTGAAACAAATATTCCGAGATTAGAAGATGCAAAAAGAAATAATAACGTCGTTAAAAATAAAAGGATGTAACTTCCGTTTACAACAACTCCAAAAAGAATATTCCCTGCAACAAGAATCATAGCAGCGATAAACAAGCCAATAATAACATAAGGAATTGTTTTACCCAGCAATAATTCAATAGCAGAAAGCGGTGAAACGTGAATTTGTTCAATTGTTCCTCTTTCCTTTTCTCTTACAATTGAAAGTGAAATGGCAATAACCGCAGTTATTATCAGGATCATCGCTATTAGTCCGGGAATTAGAAAAAGTGTAGAAAGTAATGCAGGATTAAACCAGAATACGGGCTGTAAATCAATTGGGTTGTAGGATTTTCTTCCTTTTAGATCGAGAACCTCCTGGCTGATTTTTTGAGAATATGTAGATGTTGCGGCGGTGATATAGTTTGAAACAATTGTAGCTGTATTTCCATTTACACCATCTACCAAGATTTGAATTTTAGCTTCCCTGCCGGAATAAAAATCTTTTGACATATCTTTTGGAAAAACCAACACACACTGAGCATCCCCCACATCAAGAATTTTCTTTATCTGGCTTTCGTCATTTATATAACCTATAATATCAAAGTAATCAGAGCTGGTAAGCATATCTATAAAGTTTCTGCTGTCAACAGATCTATCCTGATCATAAACTGCCATCTTTATATGATGAACATCAAAATTTATTGCGTATCCAAATATTACAAGAAGAAGAACGGGAAATGCGAACAATACAAATAGCATCCTGGAATCTCGTTTGAGTTGCCTGACTTCTTTCTTTGCTATAGCAAGTGTTCTCTTAAACATATTTATTTTTTATCCTTTTCCAGCAAATGAATAAACACATCTTCCAGCGTGGGTATTATTTGGTCAATTCTCTCAATTTTTATCGAGTTTTGCACAAGTACATTTTTTATTAAATCTATATTGCCATTATCCTCTTTAACAATTATATGTATTTGATTTCCAAATATTGAAGTATCTTCAACAAAGTCCTGTTTCTCAAGTAATTCCATAGCAGTTACAACATTTTCACATTCAACTTCGAATATTGGATTCTTTAAATAATTTGTTTTTAATTCTTTAGGGTTTCCTTCCGCGATCAGCTTGCCTGCATTCATCAAAATAATATTGTTGCAAAATTCTGCTTCCTCCAGATAATGGGTTGTAACCAGGATAGTTGTTCCACCGGTAGAAAGTTCATTTATCAGGTCCCAGAAACTTCTTCTTGAAATAGGATCAACACCACTTGTAGGTTCATCAAGAAAAACAATGGCAGGACGATGAATTACCGCTGTACCTAAAGCAAGCCTTTGCTTAATTCCCCCGGGTAATGAATTTGTTAAAACGTTTTTATCATTTTTTAAATTAGAAATTTCCAGCACCCAATTTTTCCTTTCTTCCAGTTCCTTTCCGTATAATCCATAAACCCCACCAAAGAAATTTATATTTTCCTCCACAGTAAGATCATTATAGAGAGAAAATCTCTGTGACATATACCCGATATTTTGCTTTACTTTATCTGGCTCATTCATAATGCTGAAACCGCCGACCAATGCATCGCCATCAGTTGGCTCAAGAATTCCACATAACATTCTTATCGTAGTAGATTTTCCTGCACCATTTGCGCCCAAAAATCCAAACACTTCTCCCTTCTCAACAGAAAAAGATACTTTGTCAACAGCTTTGAAATCGCCAAATTGTTTTACCAGATTATTTACTTCAATTGTTTTCATAAAAATACAAGTATGAAGGAATCAGGAGACAGAAGTCAGAATTGCCTTGCTATAGGCGTTCAGTAGTTTACTGACTTCTTCTACCAGATCATTGATTATTTTATTTTACATAATTTAGATCTCTAGCAAGAATTAAATAATATTTACACTCCTCTAAAGACCCTTCCGAAATATTCAAAATTCTAATTTTATCCTTTTTGCCTCTCCTTCTGAAACCTTCTGCAATATTTGCCGGAACAGAAACGGCTGCTCTTCTAAATTGAGAAGTTAGTCCAAATGACTCTTCCCTGGGAAAATGTTTCGTATCTTTATAAACCTGCAAAACAAATTTATGTGCTTTATCCCATACTATTAAATCAGTAAATTTTTTCGATTTTTCCATTGTAATCTTCCTTATCTATTACAATTTATATTCTTCTCCTGTCTTCTATTTCCTGACTACTTTCCTTTTCAACCAGATGAATAAATACATTTTCTAAGGACGGTGGAATCATTCTATGACTTATCACTTCTATTGAATTTTCATTTAGATATTTCTTAATTTTTTCGTATTCATTTGAATCTTTATTTAATAAAACATTTATTCTATCACCGAATAACTGGACTTCTTTTTTCAGATCATCTCTTACAAGTTTGTATGCTTCTCTTACTTTTGTGCAGACTATTTCAGCAATAACCTTTTTAATAGAATCCTTTACAGCTTTGGGAGTATCGAGTACAATAATTTTTCCTTTGTCCATTAAAGCAACGCGGTTGCATCTTTCAGCCTCATCCAGATATGGTGTGGACATTAATATTGTTATACCCTCTTTCATCAGGCTTGAAAGAATTTTCCAGAAGTCTCTCCTTGAAACCGGATCGACTCCGGTTGTGGGTTCATCGAGATAAAGAATTTTGGGTCTGTGAATAAGGCTGCAGGCAAGTGCAAGTTTCTGCTTCATTCCACCGGATAGATTGTCGGCAAGCCTTTTACGAAAAGGTGTTAACCTGGTAAACTCTAGCAACTCATTCCGTCTTCCTTCATAATCTTTAACGTTGTGAATATCAGCGAAGAATTCGATGTTTTCGTCAATTGTCAGATCGCCGTATAAACTGAATTTTTGCGACAAATATCCAACATTATCCTGGATTTTGTTTCTATCCGTTGTAAGGTTCATATCAAGAATTTCGGCACTTCCATCATCCGGTTTCAATAATCCGCACAACATTCTTATTGTAGTTGTTTTACCGGCTCCGTCGGGACCAACCAGCCCAAACATTTCTCCTTTTTTAACGCTGTAAGTTACTCCCTGAACTGCTTTTACATCTCCAAAGGATTTAGTTAGGTTATTTATCTTAATTGTTTGATTCATAAATTTGTTAAAGGTTGAATGTTTGAAGGTAAAAGGTTTACTCCATTTATGTTTTAGACTTTAAGTATTTAATTAAAGAAGAAAACTTTTTTATTAAAATTTCAGCTCCTCAAATAATTTATTAAATTCATTTTGTGAAATAAATTTCAAATCCAATGCGACATACATTAAACTCCTAATTTCACCAGCCGATCCTTTTGAATAACCCAAGAATCTAATAAAACCCTTATTTGAATTTCTCTCAAAGCCTTCTGCAATATTATTCATAATTAATACTGATGCCTTTGTAATTGATCTTTCAATCCAAAATCACTTTTTAATTTAGGTTTTGAAGTTAATTTGTAAATATTGCCTACAAGCATCCTTGATTCTTTCCATATTTCTGGATCTTCAAATCTTTTTATTTTCATTATATCCTCCCTTTAATAATCTGAGAATAAACTTTCAACTTTTAACATTAAAACCTTAAAACTTGATCACCGCGTCTGCCGGAATTCCAGGTTTCAATTCGAAGTCTGGGTTATTAATTTCTATTTTTACAGCGAAGACTAATTTTGTTCTTTCATCTTTAGTTTGAATATTTTTAGGAGTGAACTCGGCTTCGGGAGAGATATAAATTACCTTACCATCATAATTTTTATTATTGTATGAATCTGTGGTTACATCTGCTTTTTGTCCCAGTTTAACATTCCCTAATTCTTCTTCAGAAACATAAATTATTAATTTCACTTTGGATAAATCGGATATTTTTAATAATGAAGCCAAAGGAGATACAGTCTCCCCTTCTTCAAAATATTTCTTTACAACAAATCCATTTATTGGAGACAGAATATAGCTGTCGCGGATATTTTTCCTGATAAGATTAGCATTTGCTTTTGCCTGTTCAACACGGGCAACTGCCTGTTTAATTTCTTCGGGACGGGCAAAATCTTTTAGCTTTGTATAATTCTCTTTTGCAGCTTTATATTGTTGTTCCATTAGATTATACCTGTCCGTTGCATCTTCATATTGCTTCTGAGAAATTGTCTTTGCCGCATAGAGCTTATCCATTCTTTCTTTATCCCGTTTTGCCTGCGCCAGGCTAATTTCAGCTTGTTTTAAATTTGCTTCTGCCTGTAGGATATCTTCTTTACGCGCACCATTTTTTAATAATTGTAATTGGGCTTCGGCAAGACTTTCAGCAGCTTCTGCCTGCTGCAATTGAAGTTTCGATGATTCACTATCAATTATTAATAAAGTATCATTTTTATTAACTCTTTGTCCTTCAATAAAATTTAGCTTTTCAATTTGTCCGCCTACTTTTGCACTTACAACTACATCAGTTGCTTCAATATTTCCGGATGCTTCAATTTTATTGTTATCATTTCCATTTCCACAACCTGCAAAAAGGAATAAAAATGCAGGTAATATAATCATCATTAACTTTTTCATTTATTTTCTCCACTTTTAAGTTTCATAAAAATCTTCCTTCCTTTAGTTGTAATAATTCCATTTAATAGAATATCAATAACCGATTCAGCAGCTTTAATTGGCGAAAGCTTATTATTAATTAAAGAATCCGGGTTTATAACTCCCCTGATTGAAGCTACAAATGCACCGATCAATACTTCACTCTGAGTATCGACAATTAATCCCTCTTTTTGTCCCTGCTCAACTATTATTTTTAAATTTTCGAAAAGTATTTTTGTTCTAATCTTATCAATTTCCTTCCAGAGATCAGGCATGTAATCTCTTATATCCCTGACAAACTTCTCACTTATGTTAAGGAGCATTTTACTTACAGAGCCAAACATTTTATATAATTTTTCTACGGCATTTACATCTGCAGAAACAATATTAATAATATTCTTGTGGTTTTTTGAAATGTAATTCATCAGGCATTCGCGGACTATTTCTTCTTTGGAATTAAAATGCTTATAAATTGTTTTTTTGCTCACCTTAAGATCGGCAGCAATATCGTCCATAGGAGTTTTATAAAATCCTTCTCTTAGAAAGATCTTTTGCGCCCCTGTTAAAATGTTTTCTTTTTCTGATGTCATTAATTTTCTTGGAAACTATTTTTATAATTTTAGTTTCCAATATAAAAAGTGGAAACTGGTTTGTCAAGTTTTAGTTTCCATAATTTTAGAATTTAATTGGTAAAATTAGTTAATAATAGAGGTAAGTCTTTATAAATAAGGGGATTATAGTTCGGAAAGTAAATATTTACCGGTTACACTTTTTTCATTCTTCACAATTTGTTCCGGTGTGCCTTCAGCAACGATTTTGCCTCCATGTTCACCTCCGCCCGGTCCGAGATCAATAATCCAGTCAGCCATTTTAATCACGTCAAGATTGTGCTCAACTACAATTACAGTATTTCCCTTTTCAACGAGTTTATTTAGAACTCCGAGCAAAATTCTTACATCTTCAAAATGAAGACCTGTAGTAGGCTCATCCAGTATATACATCGTTTTTCCGGTACTGACCTTGCTCAACTCGGTAGCAAGTTTAACTCTCTGCGCTTCACCGCCGGATAAAGTTGTTGCCTGCTGACCAAGTCTTATGTAACCAAGCCCTACATCGTGAATAGCTTTTATTTTTCTTTTTATTCGCGGAAGGTCTGCAAAAAAATCAAGTGCCTCGTCAATCCGCATATCCAGGATGTCGGAAATAGATTTTGTTTTATACAGAACTTCAAGCGTTTCCCTATTGTATCTTTTACCGTGGCAAACATCACATTCTATGTAAACATCTGGAAGGAAATTCATTTCAATTTTTCTTAATCCGTCGCCGCCGCATTCTTCACATCTGCCGCCTGTAACATTAAAACTAAATCTGCCTGTTGCATAGCCCCGCATTTTTGATTCAGGCATTTGCGCATAAAGATCGCGGATAAAAGTAAAAAGCCCTGTATAAGTAGCGGGATTTGATCTCGGAGTTCTGCCAATTGGCGATTGATCTATTTCTATAATTTTATCAATATGTTCGAGACCGGAAATGTCTTTAAAGGGAAGCGGAACTACTTTTGATTTGTAAATTTTGTTCATCAATATTTTTACCAGAGTTTCATTTACAAGAGAAGATTTTCCTGATCCGCTAACTCCGGTAATTAAAGTAAGAGTACCAAGAGGAATTTTCAGATCAACTTCCTGCAGATTATTTCCACTAGCCCCATTGAGTACTATCTTTTTACCGATTCCTTTTCTTCTTTTTTTAGGTAGTTCAATTTTTTTATTATGCTTTAAATACTGAAGTGTTAAAGAATCAATTCCATTTTTTGAATTAACGAGGTCAGAAGTTGCACCAAAAAGACATATTTCTCCTCCGTGCTCACCAGCTGCCGGACCAAGATCAATCATATAATCTGAGCTTTCAATGGTTTCCCTGTCGTGTTCAACAACAATTACTGTGTTACCAAGATCACGGAGATTTTTAAGTGAATTAATTAGTTTTAAATTATCGCTTTGATGTAACCCGATACTCGGTTCATCAAGAACATATAAAACTCCAGCGAGCTGAGAACCTATTTGTGTTGCCAGTCTTATTCTTTGGGATTCACCGCCGCTCAGAGTTCTTGCTGATCGATTTAATGTTAAATAATCGAGTCCTACGTTTAACAAGAATTCAAGTCTGGATATTATTTCTTTAAAAATCGGTTTTGCAATTATTGCATTTCTGCCACTGAGCTTTATTTTTTTGAAAAATTCAAAACTTCTTTGAATCGACAGTGAAGTAACTTCACTAATATTTTTATCCTGGAATTTTACTGAAAGAGATTCTTTTTTTAACCTGCCTCCGCCGCAAGACGGACAAAGTACAGTTGTCATATAAGATTCAACCCATTCTCTTATA
>Ga0102953_1000513_pt1 | contig 26613 bp, 19 predicted proteins | sample SalPon2A_C_D2_MG_FD_78509 | JGI IMG/M metagenome (GOLD analysis project Ga0102953, IMG submission 78509) | Soil microbial communities from South San Francisco under conditions of wetland restoration - Salt Pond MetaG R2A_C_D2_MG | ecosystem: Environmental > Terrestrial > Soil > Wetlands | place... | reverse complement strand
CCGTCACGAATTCGAACTTCAACAACCACAATCGGATCGACAGTATGATGCTCACCAGGATCCTCCCGCATTTCCAGAACAACACCGGTAATCAAGAGCTGAGCGCTAAGGCGGTCTGCAATGATCTGCATCTCTCTGGATGTCGGAATATGCCCAGGCAGAATATGTAACTCCTGATAAACTTTATGTACATCCCCTTCCTGGACAACAAAATAGTCACTTGCCTCCTGAAGCTGAGCACTGAAGACTTTCTCAACAATAGCATCCGCCAGAGGGTACTCGGAGTCATTCATAAACGGCAACACCGCCACTCTGCAGACAGAGGAGCTCGGCAGGGGTGACACCTGCCCAAAATACGGCAGTTGGGAACCACAACCAGCGTTGAGTAACCCGAGCAAAAGAATGAATTGAAACGCCCCTGATCGCAATCTAAAAATCATTAACCCAGCCTTCAGAAACAGTGGTGGACTTCTTCACCTTGCTGGCAGCCTTTTCCACTATCTTCGGGAACAGTTCCTGGACTTTCTTCCGGTACTGCTTCCCCAAAATATCTCGATAATACAGGTATCCCTGAATATCCTCATCCTGAACAACTTCCGGCAAATCAACCCCTATCTTGACAGGAAGTTCCTTTCCTTCCATCTGGGTCAGGAGTTTCCCTTCCTTGGTCCACATCTCCAGCCGCCAAAAAGATAAAGGTACCTTGCCCTTATTTTCCAAATCAACATAGGCACCCTCCTCGCTTCTTTCGACAGACATATCCATTTTCGGCAGGCTACCATCCATCTGCACCATTCTGGAGTCTTCGGCGAAATTGCCGGCCCTGTCCCATACCTGTACAATCACCTCGTAAAACCCATCCTCTAATTTCCCATAGGTGCCGAGCCCATTCCAATAGAAACTCTTCGGCAAATTACCCTTTCCTTCCATCGAGCCTGCCCGATTGCCAGTTTCGTATTTAAAAGCAAGTCTCCAGTGGGAGATAGGCTCGCGAAGCAAGAGGCGAGGCAGAATCACCAGTTGGTAGCGAAACATCGGAATATCTTCATCTTTACCAGGGAGCGTTCCACGAAATCCTATTTCCAAGAGAGGCGGGGTGCCATCGATAAAATAGTTGCCCAACAAATCCGTTTCACTGCGGCCATAATCAGGCCACTCAAAAAGCAGGGTCACCGCAACATTACCATCGTCTTCTCCTGCGACCCAAGTACTCTCATAGACCCTGCCATCCTCTGAAACTATAGCAGGATAAAGCTGGTCATCCACCTTAAAAAAAACCCGCGGCGCCTGCCCTCCGGACTGAACGTCGCCTCCCAGGCGCACCAACCCATGGACCTCTTCGCCCGGACTCACATACCTGGGTTCCAGCGTCGTCGAGTCGATAACAACCGGCGTTGGCTGCGCCTCCTCCGCAATGCTCTTCCACGGCCACTGAGCAACAAGCCGGTCAAGTAGAAGAGGCTGTAAATCGGCCACTGATTGTGGCTCATCAATTCCAAGTATATTGCGCTCTTCACCTACGCCCACACTGTCAACGTATGTCCAGATGCTACGGCCATCACTGGTCCGCACCAGATTAAGAACCAGCCCGATTGATGGTTCCAGTTTTTCTTTCTGCTGACTGATCGTGGCAAGCAATACAAAGGCGGCCCCCAGATCTCTCCGTGCGCGAATGATATTAGCGCTTTCCAAAAAACCAGCGTGACGAATTCGATTGTTGGCCATAAAGGCTATGACTGTCTTGAGGTCAATGATCTCAGTGCTTTCCATCGCCAGACGTTCAGCCAGGAGCATGGTGAACGAGAGATTAACATCATTGCGTCCATCCTTCAGCTCCTGAAACGGGAAGACTGCCACCGAGACAGCCGCAGTAGACCTTAACGCCGGCACCATTAGCCAACATACGGCAAGCAACAGCAATCTCAATAGTTGCAGATCGACACCTCTTCTTTTTCCTTTCAACGATCTTCCTTCAATCACCGTTCAGTGGATAGTCGAGAATAGGTTGTTCAATAGCCCCATGGTCACTTCGAAAGAATCTTTCGGTGCTATTCCAAAAAGTCGATCTGCCGTGGAATACCCACTCCCTTTACCGCTCGCCTGCCAGAGAAGCAAACCAGTTTCACAGTCAACAAGTCGCAGGGTCATGCTAATTTCCGGGAAGACTGCACTTCCCCGGGAAATGGAGTCCTCCTCAACCGAACCAAAGAGTACAGCTTCAACCTTCAGCTGCTGTCCGAGGCGCCGAATTGTTACATTGTCAAGGGGGGCCCCTGGGCTGATCGCCTCCAGGCTCAGCAGGTTGTCGATTCGCCCCTTATCAACCACATCAAATATGCCGGAGACCAGAATCTGAGTCATGGCAAACTCGCGAATACGCGGCGCCCGGTTGCCACCCTCGAAGGGGAGCACCGCAACGGTCTTGATGTGCGCCAGACTGACATTGTCCCGCATAAAGGCTTTGTTCATGTACTTGCCAGTTGTAGAACTGCATCCAGAAAGTAGCAGTAATGTGCTCGCTAACAGCAATCCAATTATCTGTATGTTCATACAGGGTGTATGTTTTTTGAATACCATAATTTATCCATCTCATTTTTTTAAGGGGATTGATTTATTGTGCTGGTCGCTTGGTATTATTTACCGGCAACGCCTGACGCTGCAGGTATACGAAAAAGATATCTTCTGTTTTGATGGTCTCGCAGTTAACCTGCTTTAACAGGAAACGAAAATCCGCTCGACATCTTGGCACACTACTATGTAGTGTCGCAGATTTTACATAGTGACGTTGAGACTATCGAGGCTTTTCGAAGTCTGGCGCTTATCTGCAAGTTTGTCAGTTTTCAACCTGAAAACCAGAAAACATCACATGATAGTCTATATACCGCAACCATGTAAGTCAAGAAAATAGTGCCGGGAAGTTCATGTCCCAGAGCTCCTCTTTTATGCGCTTTCATGACGTCAAAGCTGCAATGTCAGGAATGTCTGAAAATTATAACTGTAACTCTCGGCCATCACGTAATTGCCCCTTGCCAGCAAGGTGAGACTTTTACTGATTTTCCAACTGCCGTGCAACTGAAAAGTGTCACTTTTCTCCTCCCTCGTTTGCGTATAGACAGAACTCAAATTCAAGTTGGTTTTCTGGTTGCGCAAAAGAGTCACATCCAAAGTAACAGTCAGCTTATCAGGTGTTTCATTGTCCAAGAACCTGGCCCAATAAGTCCCAAATACCCTGAGATCGTTGGAAAAATTATACTTTAAACCAAATTTCCCATCGGCCCCTTCACGTGTTCCGGTCGGCTGTTTGATATTGGTGTAACTGCTATCGATGTCTGCAGTAAGCGCCTGGGTGAGGTTGGCATTTAACCGTAAAGAACTGTAGAGTGTATTGCTGCCCTCAACAAGGTCCTCACTATTAAGTTTCTCAGTATCCAGATAACCAAGATTCCAGGAGGCGGTGAGGTCCGGATAGATAGGTGCCCTGGCGCCTAAATTGTACCTGATGGTGGAACGTATTTTTTGTGCACCACTAAACTGTTCGTTGATGGTTGTGCTGAGATTAACAGCCATTATGGGCAGAGGCTTGGTATATATATTCAGTGCGTAGGAACGGCGAACCTGATCCAATTCCCCGGTGTAACTCTGTCGATCTTGGCTGAAGGCCACTGATGGAGATATATAGGGAACAGGCGTCCAGCGTAGATTACAGTTCAACCTCTGATGAGCGTTTTTGGTGTTCGTGGCAAAACTGTTCTTGGTGGTGTAATCCTCCACAGTGATATTGGCTCCGGCGGTCAGAGTCTCGGTGATTTTATATCGCAAATCAAGATCGGTGAGATAACTGGTGGAGGTGCTGCTGGAACTGCCTTCGGTACCAGGCTTAAAGAACTGTACCTCTGATAACTCCCAGTCAGCCGGCCCAAGCGTATTTGGAGTTATCAGCAGGAACTCCTTTGCCTCCCGGTCAATGCTCACATCAAAGCTTTTGTCTGTACTATCAAAATTTCCTCCTGTTCTGGTACCGACAAAAGCCCAGTCATCCAAAGAACTATCCCTCGTGTAGATGTCCCATGAAAGTGACGCCACCTGGACCGAAGTTAAAGGTTGATCGAGACTCGGTATGATGTGCACGATAGCGACATCCTGCTTCACATCGAACCGTCCATTAATATGAATACTCTGACTTGTATTAACAGCTAAAGCCTTTGTTTCAAAGTCACTGTCTTGAAGCAGGAGGTTAGTACTCAGCCCCTCATAATACAGGTCACTGTCAAAAGTCAAATCTGTTGGACGCAAGGCATCAAGAGTGTCCACCTTAACATATAAATGTACCGCAAGCGGCGGATTATAATTGGCATTGTTCTGGGTAGTTTCGCGAAATTGCTGGGCAAAACCCAGGCGAATCCGATCCTTAAAGAACTTACCGTCCGTCTCAAAGCGGACAAAGTGGGAGTTGTTTTCAGCCTCGCTGTTGTTAATCGAATTCTCAATTTTGCTGCTGTTATATTGGTAGAAGAGTTTGGCCAGGGCCAGGTCCCAGTCCATCACCATCCCGGAGACCTTTCCTTCGCTACTGTTCACCGGATCAGTATAGTGACCGTAATTGAAGCGCAACTGCGGCCAGCGGGGAACCTGCCACATGCTGGCAAGAGTTGCATCCCAGCGCTGATTTTTTTTTACAAGCCCAGAGCCTCGTCTGTTCTGACTGAGGGTGTAACCAGAAAGTCGAAGATCGAAAACATCATTTAGTACACCAACCTGTGCAGCCGGAGTCAGAGTTTCGTAAGTAGCAAACCCGGCCCCCTGACCACTCTCAGAGCGCTTATAACTCAAACTGGCCGAAGACGATATGGCACGTGTTGGTGTATAGGTCAATTCAGGGCCAGCAGCACCTACCGCTCTATAACTCTGCTGAAAAGCACCAACATAATCCGTGTTCTCCCCCCCAGTCCCTCGATAGCGCCACTCCCCGAGCAACCCAAAACTTTTGGCGTCAGCGGAACCGGTAAGCAAAAAAAGGATGATCAGTGAAAGCAGTAGGCAGGAACCTTTCGACACAAAGAGCGGCAACCAGCAGTCAACTGCAACAGGATAACACTCTTTCTTGGCAGTCTTTTGAGGCGGCATAGTCAACGAAACGGTATCCTCTTGAGCAAAAGAAAGGGGCGGCCCGAAGTAAAAGCCCTCCGCCGGCTACCCCTATGATCCTTGATAAAGGCGACTTTAACACCGACGCATTATATACATAATCACACTGCAATTGCAAGACGGTATTGGCTCCTGTACACATAAACTCTACGTTTTATGGCCACCGTGCACAGGACAAAAGAACTGATATCGCTATTCTAATATCGCCGCTAAGGCGCAAAGCACGCAAAGACAGAATAATGTGTACTTTTTACTTCGCGCCCTCCGAAGCCTCACGCGTATCTGCGTCTTAAGCGAAGCGGGCGGTAACACCTAACAGAGTGAATTAAGACAAAAAAACCCGGCGCGCCTTGCGGCGTACCGGGTTTTTTGATCAACTAATAATCAGCTGATTAAGTATACAACTTCACTACACAACCAATTTAGATTAGCGGTTCTCAGGAAGAACACCCTTGGTTGTATGACATGCCTGACAACCACCAACTCCCTGAGCAGTTGCGATGTCACCATAACCACCAGCGGTCTGTGCTGAGTAGTCAAAGCGCAGCATGTAGTCGTTTGCGGTAGCATGAGCTGCATGACAGGAAAGACACATAACCATGTCGGCGCCAGGATTTACAGTTGCAGAAGCAGCTGTGGCAACGGCCGGACGGGCGACAGGAGCGGTGATGTCATAGGTGGTATAGGCTGCATACTCACCACTGTTCGGGATAACCCAGTCAGATGGATGACGAAGGAAGGCGCCGCTGGTGCCGTTCTCAGAACCAGCTGAGTGGAATACACCGTGACAAGTGCCGCAGAAGCCGCTCATATCGTTGCCAGGAACTGGCATTGTAGAGTTAAGACCTGCACGAGCACTCTGACCCCAGTTATCAACGGTGCCGTCGCCATCGGTGTCAACCGAAGTTGCCTGGATATGACAGGTACCACAACCAGCTGATTCACCTACTGTGTTTGCAGCGGTTCCAAAGTACTCATTATGGCTGGCTGAATCAACGTTCTGCCAACGATCAACTTCGTTACCATAAGCCTGAAGGCCTGGGATGAAACGATAGCCGTCAGCAACGACCTGGCCGTCATGGATGGTAGGAGCAGAATAACCAGCGCTGGTCTTAGCACCGTCATAGCTGTTATGATGCGCGCCGCTGATAGCGGAGATACCGGTTCGTCGTACACCTTCATAGTTGTTAGCAGTACCGTTATCTACTGTGGTACCGGAGAGCAACTGAGAACGGGTGCCATGACAACCACGGGCGCCAGCACATGTAAAGGCGTCAAAAGCACCAGCGACATCAGGAGTAGTGAATACTTCACCGTCCAGACCATGATGAGATGCATGAGCGTTTCCTGGAGGCGCTCCAAGAACGACCTCTGTTCCTTCGATCATTGAGTCATTGTGACCATCAGCCTGAGTCAGGTCGATTACGTTGTGACCTTTGATATCGCTTGCGGTAGAGAATGCAAAGTTACCACCAGCCAGCATGTCGGTGCCACCAACGTGTGATACCTGAGGAACAACAGAACCGCCGCTCAGGGTCATCAGTTTGCCAGTTGCATCTGGGCTGGCATGACAAGCGAGACAGTCCATGCGAAGCAGATTCTGGATAGGCTCGTTGGTGACATCACCAGTAACGCCATGCTGAGCGACAGGCATACCGGACTCGCTGTTGTGCATGGTGTGACAGTCAACACAATCACCGACAATACCCTGAGCTGCACTTGCAACAACTGGGATTGCCAAAAGCATTGCTGCACTTGCCAAAATTGAATTTCTCATTGTTTTCTTCATTTTCTTCCTCCAAAAATTTTGTTCTTTCCCCGGATCCATTTCCGAGAGTTTAATTTACCAAATTATTTTTTTGGCAAACTGTTCAGTAACTTTCTTCGTTCAACTTAAATTTAAAAAAAATTTCTTTGTACTGCTGTCGTTGTTCCCTCCATTGTTTTTAAGGTTCAATGATTAAGGTTTCCAACTCCATTTTTCGCTTTTTCGTTAGTGGCAACTCATCTTCCGTCATGCCATGTTGCGTAATAATGCTTGCAACGGGTATGCCAAGTCACTTCAAAAAATAAAAACCTGGCAATATCAGTACGTTGGATTGATTTCACAAAAAACAACGACAACTAGTCCCTGGCAATTTGGGCATTTGACAGATTCCGACTTGGGAATTTAGCCAGACCTTTTTTTGAGGGCCCCAGCTAAATTATTTTTCACTTTTTTAGTTGCCTGCCGAAAAGAAGCTAGCAAAAGCAATCAACAGTCAAAATTGCGAAAATTCGTTTTCTGAGACAGGCGATATATATAAAGGATGGACCGGGAGGGGGGGGGAGGAAATTCTTAACCACAAGCAGCCTGTCGCTGTTCAGCCATATCACCGCAACAACTCGGTGATAATCCTAAACATTGTCTCCTTTTGCGGCTAAACACACTTGTTGAAGAAATAGTCTTTCGACTTTTTTGATGAATAACTGTTCATTGTTAGGTGTTTTTTTTAAAAAAACCATAAAAGCAGCAAGCAGTGGCCTGCAATTTGCTGTTTACAACATAATAATGACCTAAACCTGCCAACCTAAATGCATCTAACCATAAGAATTTATTATGACAAAAAATATACTCCTGGTCGACGACAACCAGCTCGTGCTGTACGGCCTAGCAAAAGCCCTGGAGTGTTCTTTTACGGTACAAACGGCCTCCTCGGCCCAGATAGCCTTTAAAAAACTCTCTTTCTGCCCCTATGATTTGTGTATACTCGACATTAATCTGCCGGACATCAACGGTCTGGAGCTTATGAAGATGATCAAAGATTTCTGTCCGAATACCAAGATCATAATGATGACAGCCAGCAACCTCGAATCCCCTGAGATAAGCGCTAACATTACAACTGCCATTGACTCCGGGATCTGCCACTTTATCGCCAAACCTTTCAACCTGTGCGAAGTTAATGAAATAGTGGAGCAGGTGCTTGATGGAACAGATACGTTTCATACAGGTTTCCGTTTTACAGGCAAAGATTTTGTGAGGAGATCTCGAAAGAGCAGCAGAAAACCCTTTGCTCAAAGCATCTTTTTTCAGATGAGTGTCATTGAAGATGGCAGTTCAGTCCGCCGGTCAATGGCTGCAGAAGCGGTTGACATCAGTGAAACTGGGGTAGGATTTCTTACCCAGTACCCTATAAAGAAATCGCAGGTTATCGGTTTTGATGAAACACTCGACAATAAAACCGGCGTGGTGGCCTGGAGCAAAATGGTCGATGAAAAAAATTGCAGGGTAGGGGTACGATTCGGCTGACCGGACCTTGGTTTCACCGCAGAGACGCAGATAAGCACCCTTTACGACAGGGCATAAACTCCGACTTCGAAGTTTTTTATGGTTACAGATTGTTGCCCTTTGCGCCTTGAGCGAAGCGGGCGGTTATAAACACACCTTCTATTTCAGGTCAAACTTCTTTACCTGGTAGCGCAGGGTATCATAGGAGATGTTAAGGAGTTTTGCCGCCTTTGTCTGGTTATTTTCGGTCCTCGCCAAAGCCTGAACGATCAGGTCTTTTTCCACCTCCTCAATAGAAATTCCTTCCTCCGGCAGAATCAGGGTCCCTCCTCCTTTACGCCTCTCGACAAAAGAGGTATCTTGCTCTCCACTCAACTCCAGGGGCAAAAGAGCTGCACTGATGAGTTCGCTTGTTTCAAGCACAGCACAGCGCTCGATAACATTCTTCAGCTCCCTGATATTGCCTGGCCAGGCGTACTGGCACAGATGCTCCTCTGCCTCAGGGGAAAAGCCCTCGAGATTTTTTTTGTTATATTTCTGTTTAAAGTGTTCCAGAAAATGCTGTGCCAGCAGGGGAATGTCCTCTTGCCTGTCGCGAAGAGGGGGCAAATGCAGAGCAAAGGTGCTTAACCTGAAATAAAGGTCCCCGCGAAACTCCTTGTTTTCAACAGCCTCTTTAAGCTCCTTATTGGTCGTCGCAATCACTGTGACATCAACCGGGACATCAACCTTTCCGCCTAAGCGGCGGACCTTCCTGTCTTCCAGAACCCTTAGAAACTTACTCTGGAGGTCGGGGCGCATATCACCGATTTCGTCAAGCAGAATCGTTCCGCCGTCAGCCAACTCGAACATGCCCTTTTTATCAGTTTTAGCATCGGTAAAAGCCCATTTGGTATGACCAAACAGCTCACTTTCGATAAGATTGTCCGGCAAAGCCGTACAGTTCACGGCTATATAGGGTACATCTTCCGTTTTGGCGCCCTCCTCCTGATGAAGCCAGTTGTGCATGTAGCGGGCCAGAACCTCCTTGCCTGTTCCGGACTCACCGGTAATAAGTACAGTCGGCACCCCAGCTGCTGCAATTGTTTTGGCATTGTCAATGACTGCCTTGACCGCCGGCGACTCAGCCACCATTTCATGATGGCCATATTCCAGTCGTGCCCTCCTCAGGTACCTCACCTCATTTTGCAGTTTGGCTTTTTCCAGAACTCCTTTGACAACCATGATGACTTCATCAACATTAAAGGGTTTCGTCAGGTAGTCAGCGGCGCCGACCTTCATGGCCCTGATTGCCGATTCAGCAGTATCATCCCCGGTCAGCATCACAACCTGGGTGTCAAGTCCTTCCTCCTTGATTTCCTGCAGAATATCCAGGCCGTTGCGGTTTTCATCCAGGTTAATGTCCAGCAATACCAGATCCGGGTGCCATGACTCTATCTTTTCGATAACATCCTGGCAGGTTGTCTGTACCTGGGTTTCATAACCTTCATTCCTGAGGGCTCGGGCAAGCATGGTGATGATCAGTTCTTCATCATCAAGAAGAAAGATTCTGCCTTTTAGGCTCATAATACAAACTCCTGGCTTTCAAATTTTTCCGGTAAGGTAATGACAAAAGTCGCACCACCATCACGATTATTAGAGACAGAAATTGTCCCCTTGTGCTGCTCAACAAGTCGTTTACTGATAGCCAACCCCAGCCCCGTTCCCTTGGACTTGGTGGTAAAAAACGGCTTGAATATTGTCTCGCTGGTCTCCGGGTCAATCCCTTTGCCGGTGTCCGATATCGAAATCTGCACAAAACCACCTGGAATTCTGGCGGTTTTAACGGTTATTGTCCCTTGCTCCGTTATGGCGTCAATCCCATTGAGGATAAGATTCAAAAACACCTGTAGCAACTGCCCCGGGTCAGCATAAATCTTTGGCGTATCCGGAGCAAAATCTCTGACAAAATCGATCTCCTTAGTGAAATGCGATTTGTCGTTAGGGCTCCTGAGTGAAAACTCTGAAGACTTAATGATCGGCTCCAGGATTTCTTGAAGTGAGACCGAATCAGAACGCGGCTTTGAGGGCCTGGCATAGTTGAGCATATTTTTAAGCAGGGCCTCAATCCTGTTTATCTCGTTGATAATCCTCAAAAATATTTCTTTATCTTCCTGTTTCAGGTCCAGTTCATTTTTAAGCACCTCAATGGACACCTTGATCCCCGCCAAAGGATTTTTCACCTCATGCGCAAGTCCTGCGGCAATCTCACCCACTGCAGCTAAGCGCTCAGCCACCTTGCACTTGTGCTGCTGATCTTTAATCGATATTGCCATCTCATTAAACGCATCGCCAAGCTCACGAAACTCGTCTTTCAGAGTGTTTGATATCCTGTAGCCCAACTCACCATCTTTGAGTTTCCGAGTGGCAGCCGTCAACGTAAAAACAGATCGGGTAAAGGAACGGGTAAAATAAAAAACCGCACCAATAAGGATGACGGGACCGAGTACCATAAGGCTATAGAGCAGACGCATCGTGCTCTCTATATCATGTCGTGCCAAAAGGATTCGCTTAGGTGTCTGATGCGAGGAAGCGATCACTATGCTGCCGACCTCACTCAAAATATCCCGGCCAAGGTCAAAGGTGCTCTCCTTTTCATATCTCAACCTCTCTCTGGAGGCCCGCATGGTAATGAGCCGACTCAATTTTTTCTCATACAGGCGAATCCTCTGGTAAAAATGGTCAATCAGCCCCCGCACCGGCTCTTCATGATGACAGGTCAAACAGACATCGGCCCCTTCCTGCATGTCCTCCACATGTCGAATATAGGTACCAAGACTACGAGAATGGGGGGTGTCCCGGAGAAGCACATCCCCTTGGACAACAACAATTTTATTCAGCAGATTTTCTCGCAAAAACGCCACTTTTTGCAGGGTAATAATACTTTCTAGCTTGTCCTCCGTCACACCTTTCATTGATTCGCCGATATATATTCCCCCGGCCAGAAAGGCAATAATGAGAAAAAACAAGCCTATGTAAATTTTTCTTTTCATGAATTAAAGACAATCCCGCAAAAAGTTAAAGACGGTCCAACGCCACCTAATAAAATCAATGAGTTACAGAGTGCTCCGGGGATGTTGAGACGCTGTTGCGAAACCATCAATCAACAGTACCGCAGGCCCTACTCGTCCAAGTTATTATACTTCTTGAAATCAAGCTCGACTTCACGGGCGAACTTGAAAACAGGTTCATAGTCCTGCGCAAATGTTTCGACAAATCCCTGGGCGCCAAATTCGTGCAATATCTCCCGGCCTTGCCGCGTCTCCTTCATCTGCAATATAGTGTTTTTCAGCTTTGTTTTCAGCAGGTAATCCAAACCGCTCCTGACGGCCAAAGTGCAAGCTGGTACTTCAAGTGATCTTGCCAGGACTTTAAGTTCAGATTCCAGCCGCGCGTCTTGTGCAGCAAGTCGGTTAAAAACCGTATTTTTGGCAGCACCAATGTCTGCCATACCATTCAAAACATCATAGATGGCATCCTCGTGGGTCCCGGCAAAATACGTCTCAGAAAACCATGCCCGATAATCATTTATGCCGTTCTCCCTGAAATAATGGAGTGGAAGCAGCCAGCCTGCGGTTGTGGCTTTGTCCACAAAGGCGAATCTTTTCCCCTTCATATCGTCAGCATTTTGTATCTTACTGTCTTTTCTTACAAAAATCATCCCGGAGTACGTTGATGTCCCATCAAGCCATAGCGGCCTCACCAGAGGCTCCACTCCAATTCTTTTGATCGCCAGGGCCCCGGTAAAACTGCCTAAAAAAGCAGCATCCAGCCCATTGGAACCAAAGTCATCAATGATGCTGCCGTATCGAGCAGCCACCCTGATCTCTATATCCATGCCAATCTGGTCAGCAACGTATTTGACCAGGGGAGCATACCTCGCCTTTTGACTGAAGATATCCTGTTCTGGCAGGAGTCCCAGATAAAACTTCTCATGGGTCGGCACGCTCCCCTCAGTTAAAATATCTTCCCTGTTATCACTACAGCTGCTCATGAAAGGCAATAGAAAAAAGATAGCCAGAATCGCAATACTATGTATAAAAGACTTCCCGTACACCACATTTTCCTCTGAGAAAAAATGATTAAAGTTTTTTACTCGCCGCCAATACCGGTTTTTTCAAGAACTGTTAGCGCCAGTAGTAATTTCCGCATCCTTTTCAACAATGGCAACCAATTCCTGAAAAAGCCGTTCAAAGGCAGGTTTGTGCTTATTACTGACACCACTGAGTAGAATCTGCGAACCTCGATCCCCCCTGGAAACCTGAATCCACACCCGCCGGTGAAAGAAATAGAGGACGATAATTAAGCCGGTAATCATCAACACACACCCCAGAAAGACGATCCAAAGCCCTGGGTCCTTTTTGATGAGCAGGAGGGTAGAGTAAAGCTGGCGGCAAGAGATTGTAAACTCCTCCCCGAACTGGCTGAAGTTCACGCTTCCTTTGTTATCAATCCAGAACATTGCCGGCGCATCTCCATCAACAGCGCTAAAAAGTATTTTAGCCCGCAGAACTGCGCCGTCCTGGTCCCGCTGCAACTCTTCTATACGGAAAGAAGCTCCGGTCTTTGGCCAGGCAATACCCTTTTCAGGCGGAACACGAAACACCTGCTCAATCCCGGTGGTCCGGTTGCTGGCTTCCACGATAAATTCATCCAGCGGGTAGGCATCGCCCTGATAAAACGTCAGTCCCTTGTACGAAAGCGGGTCATTGACGATAATCGACTTTTGATAAGGTGTTTCGCGTTTCGGGTCGACAATGGTCAGGTCGGAACGGAACTCCTTGATCATACCGTTGGCATAAAATGTCTTCTCAAATCGATCACACTTCAATTCAAAACCCAAGGGAACCGCTTCTTTGCTCTGACGCAGAAAAATTTTGCTGGTGGTCCTGCCTTCCGGTAGAAAGACGTAAGCCTGAACACCAAAAAGCGTACTGGTCATGGCACCAACCAGGATGATCAGGACACTTAAGTGAACAACATACACCCCAAGTCGTGTCCATACGCCTTTCTGGGAAAACAGAAGCGTGCCCCCTTCCAGATCACGCCGCCCAGGGGTGGGCCAGCCGGCGCGGGCCATACACTGCTGCAGCCGATCAACCGCGCCAGGAACCATAAGGCCCGTGTCACGCCTGTGCGTACAGGCCATCTTTGCCAGCCTCTCTGTATCGATCTTCAAATTATCCAATACCACCAATCGCCAGACGCCTGGCAAACGTTCGATGGTGCAGACAATAAGGTTGACGGCAAAGAGGCCAAGCAGCGCACCAAACCACCACGAGCGGTACATATCAGTAAGATTGAGGATTTCAAAGACTCGAGCCAGGTTCGCCCCGTATTCCTGAACATAGTAGGCGGGTTCTTTCTGCTGCTGGATCAAGGTGCCAATAATTGAGGTGGCAGCCAGAATGAACAGTGTTACCAGAGCAAGTTTGACTGAGGCAAAAAAACGCCAGGCTGCACTCTTTACTTTTGGCATGGAATTATTTGCTTTCTGGAGTTAGTATAAATAACATGAACTTAGCGTCCTGCGGACGCGCTTAATTTCACCGCAAAGGTGCAGATAAGCGGGCGGTAAAACCCATAGCATAATGGATGTAAACTTTAAGTTGTTTTTTTTACGTTAAATTTGGGTCAGAGTCAATGCTTTTAAATGTGCACATCAGCCGCAAAAGGTCGATTTCCGCCAGCCAGTCTGCCTTTCACCGCACGGCCAAACCACTCTTTAGTACAATTGGGTTTCAGAGTATTTTTTCAAATTGTTTGGGCATGACCACCCTTTTCATCCATATACATACAGAGTCGAATTAAACATTGACAAATTCAACCTGGACCAGATTCGTACCAGACTTTATCTTAAAAAAGATCGAAGACCGTCTGGAACTCAAACAGTTTTTAGGCAACACCGGCTGGATGCTGGGAGACAAGATCGTCAGCCAATCGGTTGGGCTTTTTGTTGGGGTCTGGCTGGCTAGGTATCTCGGCCCCCAACTCTTCGGTGATTTCAGCTATGCCACTGCACTGGTGCTGATCTTTTCTCCATTTGCCACCCTGGGGCTCGACGGCATCGTTATACGCAGACTGGTGCAGGATCCCTCCTGCAAGAATGAAGTCCTTGGCACCTCATTTATTATCATGCTGGTCGGAGGCCTAGTTGCCTTCGCCTTAACCATGGCTTCGATATTTATCGTAAAACCGGACAATAATCTGATCTACTGGCTGGTTGGAATATTAGCTTCGTGTATCATTTTTCAGGCTTTTATTGCTATTGAATTCTGGTTTGAGTCTCAATTGCAGTGGAAGTTTTCGGCCTTTGGCAAGACTTCCGCTTTCCTACTCCTAAGCTTCGTTAAAATCAGCCTCATCCTTCTGGAGGCGCCGCTCATCGCTTTTGCCTGGGCAGCTCTGGCCGAAACCATCCTCGGCTCCATTGGCCTGCTCATCGTCTACCGGCTGAGGGGATATTCCATCAGGGCCTGGCTCTTCAGTCACAGTATGGCAAAATTACTACTGCGGGACAGTTGGCCTTTGTTTTTTACCATTTTTTTGACAATGATTTATCTGAGAATTGATCAGGTCATGATCGGCAAAATGATTGGCAGCGAAGAACTCGGAAACTATTCTGTTGCCGTACGGATTTCAGAGGTATGGTATTTCATACCGACAATCATTTGCTCCTCTATTTTGCCAGCGGTAATAAGGGCCGAATCCGTCTCAGAAGAGCTTTTTCATGCACATTTGCAGAGGCTCTACTGCCTGATGGCGTTTATTTCCTACGTAGTTGCTTTGCCAGTCGCTTTTTTTTCCGATACAGTTATTCAGGTCCTCTTCTCTTCGGCCTACACAGAAGCAAGTCCCATCTTGGCAATGTTAATCTGGGCAGGTCTCTTTACTAGTCTAGGGGCGGCCCGTCACGTTTTTATTCTTTCGAAAAACTGGACCAAAGTAAATCTTGTGTCCATTGGCCTTGGGTCTGTCCTCAATATTCTCTTAAACTTCCTGCTGATTCCCCAATATGGAGCAATGGGCGCAGCTATGGCAACAGTTATTTCATACTGGTTTGCCGTTCACGGCACCTGTTTTCTCTTTCCTCCCCTTCGCAAAACCGGCTGGATGCTGACAAAGGCTATCTTTTATCCGAGAGTCTGGTGGTAACTTGACCGTTCCGCCACAGTGGCGAAAACTCCCGAATCAGCTCTGCCCTCGCGGCTAAATAGTTGGGCTTTTCAAACTATTTTGTGTTATGATAGTTGCAAATGTATAGGTCATTGTTGATGTTCAAAGACAGGTCTGTTGGGCAATCAATTTATGCAACTCAGGAAAAGGCAACTTTCCAACAAAGACACAAGCAAATTAGGCGGTATTTCCGATGAGTCATTATCTCGTCATCTCAAAGGAGTTAAACTAGCATGATTTTTGACCAAGCAGTGACTTTCAGAAAATATTTACCAGACCAATTATACAGATTTCTGGAAGTTTTTTATTACTATTTCAGCCATGCTATTATTCTTGCAAAATATAAGTTTCTGACACGTAACTACCTGAATAAAGACAACAAAAAACTCTACCCGAAATTTCTGATCCTGCCACCGACAACTAAGTGCAATCTTAGCTGCGCATTCTGTGACAGAAAAAATGTCCCGGCTTCAGACCTGACAGTCGAAAATGTCAAGAAAATCAAAGAGGTGATCGAACAGGTGGAGAACATCAACCTGACCGGTTTTGGGGAGTCGCTTCTCAACAAGGAATATCCGGACATCCTGCGTTATATATTCAGCATCAACAAAACAAAGCGAATCCTGACCATGGTCACCAACGGCACACGTCTGACCAGGGAGTTTGGAGAACTGGTCAATGACCGGCTGAACGCCATTGATATCTCTGTCAATGCCGCCACAGAGGAAACATACCTGCGGGACATGAAATATTCCAGGCTGCATATTGTCATCGATAATATCAAAAACTTCATGTCGGCCCTCGATGAGGAAAGCAAGGGCAGAGTTACCATGATTTTCGTCGCCCATTCGAAAAACTATACGGAAATGCCTGATTTCATTGACCTGGCACACTCAATTGGCGTAAAAAGGGTACGAATCAGCTATGTCATGGCTTATGACCTAGAGCACGTTCCTCTCTCATTACTTAATGTAAAGAAAGAGTATAACCGGTATCTGGATTTAGCGATTAAACGGGCAATCAAGCATAATATCTTCCTCTATGACAAAAAATTCGGGGCCTGGGCAAATCATACTTATCTGAAATCCATGTGTACCGCTCCCTACACAGACCTTGACGTACAGGGCACCAGTGGAAGTGTAAACGGGCCGTGCTGCTGCGGTGAGTTCCATCCCATAAATATTTTTGAAAATGATTTCGAAGAGTTCTGGTTTGGAAAAGCCTATCAAAAACTGAGAAAAAAGAGATATCTGCCCTGCTGCAAAAACTGCAGGGCTGCCGCCTCGTTCGATTCACTGGAGGCCCATTTTGAGCATATATTTTTGAAAAAGAATCGTCAGAAAATACTTGAGATGATCAATACGGCTAAATAGCTATTGTTGTTTTTTTGAGCTATGACATGCACATGGTCAGAAACATAAATATTTATAATGTATTGATTTCAAAGGGGGTCCCCCTTCAACAGCATATGCAGCCGAAAATCCTGATGCCGGAAAGAGATCCTCAATGTTCCACCATCGCACAGCTTCCAGATTACTTTGAATTTGCATGAAACCATCTGGCGATATTACATCAAAACTATTCATCGGCTGATTTAATCCTTTTCCTGTCGCTTTTAAAAACGCCTCTTTCCTTGACCAAAGCTGAAAGAAAAATGTTTTTTGCTGGTTTGCCGGCAATCCGCTGAAAACTTTTTTTTCCTTATTGGAAAAGTAGGTTTCAACTATTTGTGCCACTTCCGGAATGGGGCGAACATGCTCGAGGTCAATCCCAACCTCTCGTTTGCTGGAAAATGCATAAAGCAAAAGATTTTTTGAATGGGCCATATTGAAGTTGAGCCGTTTGTCACTACAGTTATTTGCAATCCCGGGTTTCCCTCTTTTCCCATAACAGAACTGTATGTGATGTGGGTCAACTTCCAGGTAATTACTGATTAATGTTCTGAGAATACCTCTTCTTAATATGAAATGGTCCCTGTCTTTTCTAAAATGATATTTTCCAGCTCTTGAGCATTCATCTTTAGAAAGATTTTGATGTAACACTGATAAGTACTGGTGTAATCCGTTTAATGATATGCACCAGACATGCAACATATCCTCTTTAGGGACGTATTGTGGAAAGCTCACCCTTTTTTTCAATAAACAATTGACAATATCATTGTTGTTTTTTTCACTCACCAACAATAGCCTATCTCCAGAGTAACAAATAGTTCCAAGAATCGAAGACTCCCGCATATTCCTAAAATTAGGGTCTATTTTGCCTTTACAAAATACCGGAAAGAGCGGTTAAGAGAACACATTCCAAACCTCAAATCACACCTTGTTGCCCTTGCTAATCTTCACTGCAACCTGGGTAATATGACTAACGAATCTGGCTCGGTCTTCGCACAAAAATGCAAGATGGTCCATATCAGCAAAAAAACGATGTGTCAGTCTGTGATCACGATGCAATTCTGGAAACATCGCCTTAAACTGATCATCATAGTTATAATACTGGCCTGCTTCTGTTCCGCCAGTATAAATAAAGTGAAGATGGACACCACGTTTCAACAATGCTTTAAGAATCTGCTGGGTCCTTTTGCGTGACGGGAATTCACGAATGTCAGAGCCAGGCTGCAAACTCCTCGGCACTGCATGTTTTCGCTGATGATGTTGATGCCAAAGACCTTTCCACTTTTCCAGGCTCAGGACACGCGGAAGATAGAACTTAACAGCACGGCGCATGTAATACATCGGTGTGCGGTAGCCACAACCGTCTACCGCTATCAAGCCAACGACCCGCTCCTCAAGTTTCGCTGCGTACAGCGAATCGTCAGCCCCACTGCACAAACCAAATAGAATAACCTTTTCGATTTTTCCATTGCTGCTTTCGGCAGTGGTGTTACTTATCCAGTCTATGGCCTCCCGGATTTCACTTGCGGCCCGATCAAGCGAGCTTCCCTTGCTGCCAATAGCTAAACTTTCACCAATCCCGGACAAGTCAAATCGTAAAGATGAGATCCCATGGTTGGCAAGCTCGCGTGCCAGATCAACATGAAGTCGGTAAGGTCCGCAATGATGCAACATACCGGCTGTCACAAAAATTACCGCTGTATCGTACAGACGCCCATCGGGCTGATTCCAGACTCCCATCAGCTGCTTATAACGCCCAAAGGCTATCGCGGATTCATTCAAGATATACTCTCTTCAAAGAGGTTTAAAATGACCTTAAACGCTTCAGGTGACGAAAAGGCACTCTCAGCAAACAGAGGATCGGTCCAAATTATTTCATCTTCCACCCGCCAAATTCGATTAGTTGACGATAAATCGTCGATGACAGCTTCGTCTTCCCCCCTGCTCAAAATGACATCACAGTCTTGTATGGAAGGATTGATTCTTAACTCAGCAAAACTTGCGCGTTTAGCCTCATTCATACGAAAACCGTATCGTTGATTCTCGTCAATACCAGAGCGTAGTTGATTGAATTTCAAGCCTGAAGTCAACGCATGATTATGAAAACAATCAAGCAGCGCCATATACAATTTGCCGCTGGGAACAGGATCCCAAAGAAGCATGCACTGAAAATCACCGCGAAAGTGAGTTGCCAAGGTTGCGCCTAATCTGAGCCCAACCAACGATACCTGCCTGACGTCCATATGATCAATTATATGCTGACGGACATTCAACAAATCACGCCCCATGGTCTCAACCGTCACCTCTTCGCACAAACCATCCGAGTCACCTGTCCCAAGGTAGTCAAATCGAATAACGTCGAACCCTCGACCAGACAGGGCCAAAGCTAATTGTTGTAAGTTGCGATGCCCCCGAACGTACTCATGATCAAGCGATTGCGCAAAAAGGACAGCATGCTCCTTGCGAAGCGACCTTGGTTGGTAATGAACCGAATAGAGACGACCAACAGATGATTCGATGAACATGGGATTGACGATTGGCAAGCGGTCAAGAATAGAAGTCGAGTACAGTTCGTCGGCGTCAGACGCGTCATAGTTGCCAGACAACAATGCGTCCAAATGGTTTGAAAGAGTTGCTACGGTCGGGTTTGCAAAAAAGTCACGTACAGGCAATACAATCCCCAGGTCGGTTGCCACTTTGGCAACAACCCTTGGCACAAGCAGCGAGCTTCCTCCAAGGAAGAAGAAATCGTCATGTATACCAATTTTCGGCACATTGAGCACATCTTGCAAAAGCCCGGCCAGATAACGCTGGCGTTCATTTTGGGGTGCGTCATAACGAGATTCGCTTGCAAGACACGCAAAACTGGGATCGGGCAACTGTTTGCGGTCGATCTTTCCGTTGAGGGTCTTGGGGAATTGGTCAACAAATACATAGCGAGTTGGAACCATGTAGACAGGCAACGTTTCACGAAGATGGGCAGCTAATGTTGTTGCCATTTTCGTCTGTACGTCTCCCCCATCACTCTGCCCGACTTGTTCTCCAATGGCCACATAAGCGATCAGGTACTTCTGGCCATCAACTTCGTCGTAGAGTATCAGTGATTCATTAATTCCGGCATACGTATTGATCGCAACTTCGATTTCGGCGGGCTCAACACGGTAAGAGCCAAGTTTGATTTGATGGTCAATCCGGCCGCCAAAATCAAGGTTTCCATTGGGAAGCCAGCTGGCCAGGTCGCCCGTCTTATACAAACGCCGTAATTGCCCGTTAAGTTCAACGTTGACAAAGGCTGCTTCAGTCAAATCAGGTCGGTTAAGATATCCTTCGGCCAGTGCAGGGCCTGCCAAATAAAGCTGGCCGGTTCCACCAACAGGAACCTCCCGCATCTGGTCATCAAGCACATACGCCTCATATCGAGGCAGAGGCCGGCCGATTGGTAAATTCGTCGCCGGATGCTCCGGTGAATCAAATTGTTCATCAGGAATAAAGACTGTTGCTGTTACGGTCGCTTCGGTTGGACCGTAGGCATTGCACCAAAGCACATCATGGTCACAAAGTGATTGCCACCTTCGGTAATGTTCAATTGACACCTTTTCGCCGGTAACAATCATGAGTCGCAGCGAACGCGGCACATGTGTACCGATAGCAAGCATCAGGTCGACCCAGCTATGCCAGTAAGCCGTTGCCAAATGGACGGCGGTTACCGAAAATCTTTCAATGATGGATGATAATTCGTTTCCCGTTTCTTCACGACTGCCTGGGCGCACAACAATACAACCGCCGGAAATCAGCGGTGGGAAAATTTCCTCGATGGCAATATCGAAGTTCAGGGTTGAAAATTGCAGCGTTCGATCGGATGATGTGATGTTATAACATTCGCTGTCGGCAAAGCAGTAAGTTGTCAATGCACGATGCGAGATGACTACCCCTTTGGGTTTGCCGGTCGAACCCGACGTATACATCACATAGGCAATGTCATCGCCTTGCAGTTCTTGTCTGGCAGCATTCTGCTTCTGTGTGACCGCTGGGTCCAAACCAACTTGCTTATCAGCAGCAGAACCGTCCCCCCTCTTTGAATGAAAGTCACCTGGGTTTAACCAACAGAAGTCCAAAGGCGGCTGTGACATCTGATCTGCAGGCAACTCAAACAGACCTCGATAGCCCGGGTCGCCAATCACACAATTGATCTTGGCATCACTGAGCATATACTGCAGACGGTCTGGAGGATATTCAGGATCCAGAGGTACGAAAGAGGCCCCTGATTCCATCACCCCAATCATCGCCGCAATAGCTTCGCATGACCGATCCAGGCACAACCCGACATGTTGCCCCTTCTGAACCCCATGACATATCAGTGCAGTAGCTATAGATTGGGCTTTGTGTTCGAGTTCTTCATAGGTCCACTGACGAAATTCGGTAACAACGGCAATTGCAGCTGGTGTTGCTGCAACCTGCTGTTTCCACAAAATCGGAAATGGCAAGAGGGAATCTGCAAATCTGGGTTCACAAATCGAATTCATTGCTTTGATCAACCCATCGTCATGAAAAATATTGAGCTATTATTTATGCCTGGAATCTTGGCGGAGATTGTTTTCAGAAACAGACATATCCTTAAGGACTCTCTGAATAACAGGTAACCGATTAGCTGGAAAATTGAATTTTTCAATAAATACCTAATGTTATTTTCAGCTGGTTCGGCTCTAAATTATTCTGTTTTGCTGCCTTTTGGCAGCTTTTGCGATCTGTTTTTACATTTTGACGAATTTCTACATTAAATTGGGGCCAACAATATCTTTTTGCGAACTCGAAACAGATTATACAGCCCAAATAACAAGTGTAACTGGCTTGCATTTTTTGCAAGACCTCGATAGCGAGTTTTACGAGAGTTCCACTGGCATTTAATAACTTGGAATGGGTGTTCGACAATAGCTCTGGCTCTTGAAAACTTTAGATTTCTCTTTTTTTGTGAATTGGATAAGGGAGTATTTCGACTTGCCTTGTCCAAGGGTCCACAAAAGATGCCTTGCTTGCGAAGCTCTGTTTTACGAGAGGAATTATAGTAGCCTTTATCACCAAGGACTGCTTTCTCCTCTTCATGCAGTAGTTCTTCAAACTGTCGGGTATCATGAACCTTGGCAGTTGTTGCACTCAGGCTATGCACCAGTCCTGACTTAGGGTCAACACCTACATGGGCTTTCATCCCGAAGTGCCACTTGCCGTTTTTCTGGGTTGAGCTCATTTCAGGATCACGTTTACCGCTTTGATTCTTGGTGCTGGAGGGAGCAGCTATTAATGTCGCATCGACAGCAGTTCCTTCTTTCATGAGCAAGCCTTTTTCTTCAAGGTGCTCGTTAATTGTAGAAAGAATTTTTTCGAAGATGCCATGTTCATGCAAGAGATTGCGAAAGTTACAAACCGTCGTTTCATCAGGTACTGCCTCGGTCAAGATGTCGAGAGATAAAAATTTCTGAAAGGAATTTCTATCGTATATTGCATCTTCAACACCAGGGTCGGACAAGTTATACCATTGCTGTAAGCAAAGAATACGTAACTTCCTTTCTAGGTCGATGCGCTTCCTGCCAGTCTTCGGCTGTTTGTGATATGGTTTTATAATGGTGCAAAGCTTTTTCCATGGGACAACTTGATCCATCTGGTTCAAGAATTTATCACAACGAAGTGTTTTGCGATATTGTGCAATTGAGAGTAGGCTTAATTAGCTCATTTCATCCTCCGCATATTGTTTAACATATTGAAATAATTATAAACTATGCGGTTTTATTGTAAACTTTTTTGTGAATAGTTTTTCAGAGGTTCCTTAATTTATTCAATGACAGACTTTTGTGTCAAAGCTGTCCCGTCTGTAGACCCACTGACGGAGAAAAACCAAAGAGTCTACGCCGGTGCTGAACTCCCAAGCACTGCGTCCACGGCCGATTCCAGTCGCTGCAACCCTTCATGGAGTGTTTCCGTATCGATAGTTAGAGCCGGCATCATCTTTAATACGTTATCGTCCGATCCAGAAGCTTCAAGAATCAGACCCTCTTCAAACGCTTTATCGATGATCTGGCGGGCCACTGTACCTCTGACAACGTCCAAACCCCAAACCATTCCGCAACCGCGAAGCTCAATTGCACAATCCGGATAACGGGACAACAACTTATTCATGTGAGCTTGGATAATGTTGCCACGTTCAATAATTGATTGCTCAAACGTAGGATCAAGCCAATGCTCAAGTACCGCAGCACCGGCAACAAATGCCAGATTGTTGCCGCGAAATGTTCCGGTATGTTCGCCGGATTTCCAAATATCGAGATCGGGCCGGATCAGCACTAACGATAACGGCAAGCCGCAACCAATTGACTTGGACAAACAAACAAGATCGGGAATGACACCGGCGTGTTCAAAGCTAAAGAATTTTCCCGTTCGGCCGTTACCGATCTGGATATCATCTATGATTAAACGAATGTCGTGACTCTTGCAAAGCTCGGCGACACGTTGCAACCAAGAAGAACTTGCTAGGTTGATTCCCCCTTCGCTTTGCAATGTTTCCAGTATGACAGCGGCAGGCAGCGGCAATCCGCTGCTCGGATCATTGAGCATTTTTTCCAGAATGAGGGAAGTATCGAAATCACCCAGATATCCGTCATACGGCAGATGGGTGACGTTGTTATGGGAGCCAAATATGTCACTGTGATAATACTGGTTCGCAGTCAATGCAAGAGCTCCAAGGGTATGGCCATGATAGGCACGTGTAAAAGCGACGATGTGAGAACGCCCCGTTTGCTTGCGTGCTAATTTAATTGCTGCTTCGACGGCATTAGTTCCTGTCGGACCAGTAAACTGTAACCTGTAGTCGAGGCCTCGCGGAGCAAGTATGATTTCATTAAATTTTTGTACGAATTCAACCTTGGCAGCAGTCACCATGTCGAGCGAATGGACGATACCGTCCTGCCTAAGATACTCAGTGAGAGCGTGTATTACAGATGGCGGATTGTGGCCATAGTTCAGTGAACCGGCGCCACAAAAAAAATCGATATACTCTTTTCCCTGAGCATCCCAAAGGAGTGAACCTCTGGCTTTTTCAAATATGGCGGGAAACAATCTAGCGTAACTTCGTACGTTCGATTCCTTTGACTCAATCGGATCATTCATCTTATATGCCTGGTGCGTGAAAAGTTAACTGGTTTCCTGTTTGAAAACAACTTACTGTAACCATCCGGAAGAAAAACGCTTCCGGATAGACACTAACTGTATGGGCAACACGAGGTTGCAGTTACGATCATGAATACGAATAGTTATACTTCAGATTGCTCCAAGAATTCCAGCAATTTTATAAGCAGTACCAATTTCAGGGCGCATGACTTCCAAAATTCCAAGCTGCGCCACTATCACCGCTTTTCAGAAAGCTCCTTTACTCAACGAATTCTTACTCCGCAGGCAGGCATTGTTCTGGCCTGATATCATCGCCATAACCACGCTAGTGTATAACATAGTGTCAACTTGAATGTAAAATGAAATAATATCAAAAAGGGTACATTTCCGGGCCAGCCAGGCTTTAAATGTCTGGAGCCGGCGCTTTGAAATTTGACAAGAATTACCTGTTTATATCCTGCACCTCCTTTATTCTGCAACAGACTTCCCGGATGAAACCGGAGCATTTAGGACTATCCTGAATCGAATCTCCTTTCTTGCAGCTAATACGCAAATATGGTAACCTTAAATTTGAGTTTTTTAGGTAACGCTCATAAGTAAAACGCTTGGCTTTAAGCCCGTACTGCCTGACGATTTTGTGCAATACGAAAAATCTACGACCCAGGGTGATATCAATCACTAAACTATGGACCTCCAACCTTGCTGACGGTTTTTATAGAATAGGCACAACGACCGATAACTACCCTTTATAATTTGTGCCTGAAACCTTTCCAGAAAAGGTATTAGTTTGGGTCACAACTGACTAAACTTGTACAAACAACACCTACCAGACCTACTTTTCCCCAAATCTTCCTCATACCAGCAAGGGGATATCCCCTTAATTTGCATTAGGAACAGGGACGGGAAATACTTTTCTGAGGCCGGAAGATAACCGATGGGCTTTTTGAACAGAATAAAACAACTCACTGAAACCTGCAGAATTGCAGGGGTTAAAAGTATTCTCAAACATACCCTCGATGTAAGACATACAGAATTATTAGTACAAAAAGATATCAACAAAGTTGAGTCGCTTTCTTTTGGATATAAAGAAATAAAACCAATTGTAATTCATCGAATCTTCAATTATTGGGTATTAATAGGTAAAAAATTATATTTTCCCCCACATCACATGAGTTCATGATTTCGACAGTGGATTGAATCACACAAGATCGCATCCGGAGACTCTGGGCCTCCGGATGCTAAAGAGAAACAAAAGGTGATAACACCATCAACTCAAATAAATGATGATATCAATATACGTTTGTATCAAACATGTGCCTGAGACCTCAGCCCAAGTTACAATTATAGGGCCGAAGCGGATTGATGAATCTGTTGAATTTATCACAAATCCATATGATGAATATGCAATTGAAGAGGCCTTGACTTTTAAAGAAGAATCAAATGCTTCTGAAGTTGTGGCTGTGACGGTTGGAAACAATACCGCTCAAAAATCATTACGACACGCCCTAGCAATGGGTTGTGACCGTGGCATTCTGGTAAAAACGGAAGAACGGTTCATTGATGCCATATATGTTGCCCATGCATTGCACAAAGCCATTTCAATGGATGGGCAGCCCCGGATCATTTTCTGCGGGAAACAATCGATAGATCAGGAAGGGATGCAGACCCCCTTTCGCCTGGCAGCCCTGTTTGGCTTGCCTATCGGTTCCTGTGCCATTGGATTAAAGAAACATGATAAATCCGTCAGCATTGAACGCGAAAGCGAGGAAGCTACTGTTGAAACCCTTTCCATAATGCTTCCGTGTATCATCACAACATCCAAGGGGCTTAACAACCCACGATATCCAAAACTTCCGGACATCATGAAAGCAAAAAGAAAAGAGATTAAGATTCATGAGATAGCCAACCTTGGAATAGATACCGACGGAGCTATAATGAATTTGGTACAACTGAAACATTCAAACACCAAAAGACCCGTTAAACTCCTTAAGGGAATGACTCCGGCTGAAATGGCTGACCAGCTGGTTTATCAACTCCTGCACGAGGACAAAATAGTTTAGTCTCCTTTGCCGACAACAAGAATGAACAAGATTGCTATTTATATAGAACTACAAGGCGGTCGGATTAGACCTTCCAATCTCGGCGTTGTTTCCCTTGCCGTCAAACGAACTGAAGCTGAACTTTATGCTATCGTTCTGGGGGGCAAGGCTGAAAAACACAAAGATACCCTTCATCAATACGGTGTGCACAAAATTGTGCATATCCCAGCCGCAAAAATTCAACAATCCAATCATCCTGAACTTTATGCTGCTCTTGTCATGGAGATCATGCAAAATTTCGGGATTCAAATATTATTAGGATTGACCACTTCCCATGGGAAAGCTCTGCTTCCAAGAATTGCAGCTTCCTTAGGCGCCCCTCTAGTAATGGACGTACTTG
>Ga0102953_1000511_pt1 | contig 26661 bp, 20 predicted proteins | sample SalPon2A_C_D2_MG_FD_78509 | JGI IMG/M metagenome (GOLD analysis project Ga0102953, IMG submission 78509) | Soil microbial communities from South San Francisco under conditions of wetland restoration - Salt Pond MetaG R2A_C_D2_MG | ecosystem: Environmental > Terrestrial > Soil > Wetlands | place... | reverse complement strand
CCCACAAGAATTTCGTCGTCAAGGATGGCAAGCTGAGCTGGACCCGTAATCCGCTGGTGATCCTCGAGGAGACCTACGAATATATCAATATGAGCTATGATCCGAGCCGTCCGTCGGCCGAGGTGATCTGGTCGCACGACCACGAGCTGCTGCAGAGCGCCCTGGCCTTCTACGCCGAGCTGCGCGAGGCTTTCAAGCTCGACAAGGACGACTACGTCAAGCTCAACGAAATCCTCGGCAAGGAGAAACCGCAGGGGGATTACGACAAGCAGCAGTGGGCCGCTATCCAGGCCGCGCACTTCGGCTACGAGATCGGCAATGAGCTGTTTTGCTCGCTGTTCATGCTTGCCGAGCGGACCGACTTCTTCGATTTCCGCGTCGAGGACGATCTCGAGGTGACCATCCCGGATTATCTCAACGATCCTGACCTGCAGGCGGCGATGAAGAAGGTGCTGGTGCCGCCGCCGGCGACCAAGGCCGACGAGATCGTTACCCCGGGCGGCGGGATGTACTATGGCCAGGAAGCCCCGGGGATGCCGCCGTTTGTCACCGAAGGGATGCACTTCGAGAAGGGGCAGCCGCTGTTCATCCTCGAGGTCATGAAGATGTTCAACAAGATTCCGGCACCCTTCTCCGGCACCGTCGACAAGATCGTCATTGAGGGTGGCGACGGGGTCATTGTCCAGAAAGGGCAGACCATCTTCAAGGTCACCCCGGACGAGAAGTTTGTCGAGGTCGATCCGAAAGCGCTGGAGAAGCAGCGCCGGGAGGTCACCGCGGAGTACCTCGCCGCGGTCCTCTAGGTTAACTCCTGAAAGACAAAAGCCCCGCCTGGAATCAGGTGGGGCTTTTTTGTGGCTGGTCTCTAACGGCATCCAGCTGGGAGGGCCGTGCATACTGGCCGTGCGGCTACGGATGTTGCCCCGCACCAAGGTCAGATCGGCTGTGCTGCATCAATAGTCGTCAGCTTCAACCTGCTCGGAAGATGCTTCGAGAAATGAATTTTGTTCGGGGTCCTCGACGATCTCCATCGTACCGCGGTTGATCGACCAGAGCGCCTTGCAGTCGCTGCAGCGGATCAGATCCTCGTCGAAGCCGTTGGTGTGCTCGGCCAAGACCGTTTGATGGTTGCTTCCCTTGCAGACCGGGCAAAGCATCGCAGCCTCCTTGTGATCATGAACTTGGTGAAATTACATTAATTTTATCAGCCTGTCGGGGGGAGACAAGGGGTTAATCGATAAATAGTGGCTGGACCGATTTTGGCAGCAGGCCGGACGCCTCGGCGCGCTCAAACAGGGTGGAGACGGCCTTGGTTCCTTCGACACCGAGAGTGCTGGAAAAGGCATTGACGTAGAGGCCGATATGTTGCTCGATGACCCGGTCGTCAAGTTCCTGGGCGTGCTGCTTGATGTAGCCGCGCGGTTCGTCGGGGTGCTGCCAGGCGTAGGCGAGGCTGGCGGAGACTGCCCGCTCAACCGCCTTGATGGTCGCCGAACCCAGGTCGCGTCGGGCGAGGATGCCGCCCAGCGGGATCGGACAGCCGGTTTCCTCCTCCCACCAGGCGCCCAGATCGATGACCTGGTGCAGGCCGAACTGTTGGTAGGTAAAGCGAGATTCGTGAATGATAACTCCTGCGGCCACTTGGCCGCGGATGACGGCAGGCATGATTTGGTCGAACGGCATGGCGATGACCTGGTCGAAGCCGCCAGTGCAGAGTTGTAGCAGCAGGTTGGCAGTGGTCAGTTCACCGGGGATCGCCAGTGGCTGACCCTGAAGCTCCGTCAGGCTGATGCCGGGCTGCGAGGTGATCACCAGCGGCCCGCATCCCCGACCGAGCGCACCCCCGCTGCGTAGCAGCACGTAGTTGTCCCGAAGGTGGCCATAGGCATGATAGGAGATCTTGGTCAGATCGAGAGCCCCTTTGCGGGCCAGCTGGTTGAGGGTTTCCACGTCCTCGAGCCGTTCGCGGATAATCGTGTCCGGCAGGCTGATCCGGTCATGGGTGAGGGCGTAAAAAATGAAGGTATCGTTCGGGCAGGGTGAATAGCCGAGGGTCAGTTCGCGTTTCATCGGCAGGGCTTTTCCGGCCAGTGCTGCAGCAGGTGCAGAACTGCCGCCTGGGCGATCATGGTGGCGGCCGGCAGATCCCAGCGTCGCGGATCACGATCTTCGACTCGATTGGAGATGCCGCGCAATTCGAGGAGCGGGAGGCCGTGCTTGTAACAGACCAGCGCCACCGCAGCGCCCTCCATGTTTTCGCAGATGCCGCCGGTGCGGGCCGCCAGCTCAGTGCCGCCAGCGGTTGTCCCGCTGCAGCAGGAGACGGTGGCAAAGGCACCACGTTTGACGTTGCGTCCCTGGGGAGCGGTGAATTCGGTCAGCTGTGACCCGGCCCATTTGCTGAGCAACGGGTCGAGCGGAACATGGTTGTAGAGGGTTTGCCGGTCAGAGCGGTGGATTGGCAGTTGCAACTGTTCCAGGTCGAGAAACCCGTCCGGGGTCAGGCTCCCCTCGTCGCCGAAGATTTCGACACTGGCAACCGCCAGATCACCGATCCTCAAGGCGCTGCCAGGATAGGCCCCGCCGCAGCCAAGCAGGATCACCGCTTGCGGCGCATGGCGCAGGATCAGTCTGCAGGCAGCAGCAGCGGCGTTGGCTTTGCCGACGCCGCTGTGGGTCAACAACACATCGTCGCCGGCGATTTGTCCCGTCCAGCAGTCATCTGATTGTCGATTCAAGCGTGAGCGGAGCTGCTCGGTTTCAAAGGGAACCGCCGCCAGCAAGGCAATCATGGATGATACCAGCCGTGCCGGATCAGGTCGCGGCGCAGGGGAGTCCCCTGATTGGAAACGACGCCGTGATACCAGAAACGTTCGCCTTTGAGCGGCAGGTTCTCGGGCGGGTCGAGCCGTTTGCGCTGGTCGCTGAGGGTCTGCTGGAAACGCTGGTCCGGTTCGGCGAGAATCTCCTCGAGCTTGTTGCCGAGGGACGGAGAAACCCCCTCAATAACATACTGGATCAGGTCGCGCAGTTTGAGCCCCTGCTGGTATTCCCACAGGCCCCCCTCGAAACGCTGCTCGCACTCCTCGACGAAATCGTTCCAGTCGAGGATCAAGGCGCCGAAGTCCTCGTCGGCCAGTTCGGCGAAATCGGGGTGTTTTTGCAGCAGTGATTCGATCTGGTCCTGCTCCTTGCCGGAGAGAAAAAAGGAGAGGCTCTCCTCGACCGGATACATGTCGAGCAATTCGGTCAGCTGCCCGCAAAAGACCGTATAGTCGAGTTGCTGACGAGAATGTTCGGCCAGCTCTGCCGGGAGCAGTTCTGGCTTGTGGCATTGCAGCGAGAGGTGGTCGTGACCGAAATCGGTTGTCAGCAGCAGGTTGTTGCGATGCGGCAGATGGTGCCGGGCGAACAGGTCCATGATGCGGATGTGGTTGCCGGTGAAGCAGGTCAGGGTTTTTTCTTCAGAGTAGAACATCTCCATGCCGAGCCGGTTGTTGGCCAGACCGAAGCCGACAAAACCGTCATGAACCAGCCGCGACCAGAACGGCTGCAGGGTTTCCAGGAGCTGCTCGATGTCCAGGTAGGGAGAGTAGTAGATCGCCGGTGGCGGTGGTTCGGCCTCCCCCTTGTCCCACTCCTCCTGGTAGTATTCCAGGATCAGGAATGCCTCGTCCCCCAGACAGGTTCTGGCGAAGCCAGTGAAAAGATGAGGGATTCGCGAAGCGTCGACCATGGCTGAAAAGCGGTAGGAGTCGCTCGAACAGTCGAGCTGCGAAAAGCTGTAGCCATCCCGGAGCTCCGGGCCGCGCAAGCGCAGTTCCTTGGCCCAGGGGCGCAGGCCGATCGGAAATTCAAGGGGTGTGTTCCGCAAGCGCGAAGATCCTTCCGGAGCGAATATAGATTTAAGTGGTTGACTGGTCAGGCGATTAGGGCGAATCTAAGGTAAAAGATTTGCCTGGTCGTGTCAACACTCCGTAGGGGGTGACACAACGTTCCGCGAGTTATGAGTTTGTACGGGATTTTAAGGTAAACTTAAATTTTTCTGGAATTGTTGGCGCGCTTTCCGGCGCTGTTTGTTTGGTAAAAAAATACATAGTTTCAGCATGATAACATTGTTATCCGGACTTGTTACATGGAGCCCTGGTTTTACCATTAATAAATTTATTTTAGTTGACAATTTTCACCATTTCCGATATATCGTCGGGAATCAAACCCTTTTCTATTTTTAGCGGCTATGGATTATAATATAGGTTCAAAAATTAAGACCCTGCGCAAGGCACGCAAGCTGACCCTGCAGGACGTCGCTCGCGAAACCGGCTTCTCTCCGGCGCTGATCTCGCAGATTGAGAACAATAACGTTTCGCCGCCGATCGCGACCCTCTCCAAGATTGCCCGTTTCTTCGATGTCAAAATGGGGCTGTTCTTTGAAGAGGAGGAAGAGGAGTTGAAGTATGAAGTCGTGCGGCGGGGGGAGAGACGGATTGTCAGTCGTGTCATCTCACCGAAGGGGACCGGCCATGGCTACACTTACGAGGCGCTGTCGTTTCGCAAGCGCAACAAGAAGATGGAACCCTTCATGCTCACTATCGGTGAGCGGGCCAAGGAGGAGACCCTCTACAACCACGAGGGCGAAGAATTTCTGCTGATTCTCAAGGGCCGGGCTGAGGTCATCCTTGATGAAGAGCGCCTGCTCCTCGAGGCCGGCGACGCGGTCTATTTTGATTCGTCGCTACGCCATCGTCTGCTGGCCTGCGGCGATGAAGAGGTCCAGGTGCTGGCGGTTGTCACGCGCTAAACCGGTCGCCAGACAAGAATAATACCCGCCTCCCCAGGCGCTGGCCTGGGGGGGATTCTTTTACCTGATGGCCTCGGTGGGTCACAGGCTTTAATGTGATGGATACGGGGATTTCTATGTTGCCCGGATAATTTTGGCGACAGTAACTCACCGAATAAGGACGTATCTTATGAGCCAATTCGAGAAGAAAGCCTTGCCGGACTGGGAAGCCCAGGCCAAGAAAGAAAAGAAGTGCGACGACCTTTCCGGGTTCAAATGGGACACCGCCGAAGGGATCACCGTCAAGCCGCTTTACACGGCCGCCGATACGGCGGGACTTGAGACGGCAGACACCCTGCCGGGATTGGCTCCGTTTGTGCGCGGGCCGATGGCGACCATGTACGCCGGCCGTCCCTGGACCGTGCGCCAGTATGCCGGCTTCTCCACCGCTGAAGAATCGAATGCCTTTTACAAACGCAACCTCGCCGCCGGTCAGCAGGGGCTGTCGGTCGCCTTCGACCTGGCGACCCACCGTGGTTACGACTCCGATCATCCGCGGGTCGTCGGTGACGTCGGCAAGGCCGGGGTCGCCATCGACTCGGTCGAGGACATGAAGATCCTTTTCGACGAGATCCCGCTCGACAAGGTCTCGGTTTCGATGACCATGAACGGCGCAGTGTTACCGATCATGGCCAACTACATTGTCGCAGCCGAAGAGCAGGGGGTCAGCCAGGAGCAGCTGGCCGGGACCATCCAGAACGACATCCTCAAGGAGTTCATGGTCCGCAACACCTACATCTACCCACCGGAACCGTCGATGCGGATCATTTCCGATATTATCGAGTACACCAGCCAGAAGATGCCGCGCTTCAACTCGATTTCGATCTCCGGCTACCATATCCAGGAAGCCGGCGCCAACAATGCCCTCGAGCTCGCCTTCACCCTCGGTGACGGCATCGAGTATGTCAAGGCGGCAATCGCCAAGGGGCTCGATGTCGACGCTTTTGCCCCGCGGCTATCGTTTTTCTTCGCCATCGGCATGAATTTCTTCATGGAGGCGGCCAAGCTGCGTGCCGCCCGCTTCCTCTGGGCCGAGCTGATGGCCCAGTTCCAGCCGAAAAACCCGAAGTCGTCGATGCTGCGGACTCATTGCCAGACTTCCGGCTGGTCGCTGACTGAACAGGATCCCTACAACAATGTCATCCGCACCACCCTCGAGGCCCTCGCTGCGGTGCTCGGCGGGACCCAATCACTGCACACCAACGCCCTCGACGAGGCGATCGCCCTGCCGACCGATCACTCGGCACGCATCGCCCGCAATACCCAGCTGGTCATCCAGGAGGAGTCCGGCGTCTGCAACGTCGTCGATCCGCTCGGCGGTTCCTACTACGTCGAGTCGTTGACAAACCAGCTGATTCAGGAGGCCCGCGCCATCCTCAAGGAGATCGATGACCTCGGCGGCATGACCAAGGCGATCGAGTCGGGGATGCCGAAGCTGCGCATCGAGGAATCGGCAGCCAAGAAGCAGGCCGCCATCGACTCGGGGCGCGATGTCATCGTCGGGGTCAACAAGTATAAGTTGGCCAAGGAAGATCCGATCGAGACTCTCGATGTCGACAACACCAAGGTGCGCGAGTCCCAGGTCGCCCGGATCAACAAGATCCGCGCCAGCCGCGACACAGCCGCCTGTCAGAAGGCGCTGGACGCGATTAGCGAGGCGTGTAAAAATGATAACGGCAACCTGCTCGGCCTTTGTGTCGAGGCAGCCCGGCAGCGGGCGACCGTCGGCGAGATCTCCGATGCCATGGAGAAGGTCTTCGGACGTCATAAGGCCGAAATCAAACTCGTGTCAGGAGCTTATGGCTCAGTGGTCAACGAAGACAATAACTTTGCCGAGTTAAAGAAGCGCGTCGATGCCTTTGCCGCCCAAGAAGGGCGCCGGCCGCGCATCCTGGTCGCCAAGATGGGCCAGGACGGCCATGACCGCGGCGCCAAGGTGGTGGCCAGCGCCTACGCCGATGCCGGCTTCGATGTCGATGTCGGGCCGCTGTTCCAAACACCGGAAGAGGCTGCCAAGATGGCGGTTGAAAACGATGTTCACGTTGTCGGTGTCTCATCGCTGGCTGCCGGGCATAAAACCCTGGTTCCGCAGCTGGTCGGTGAGCTGAAAAGGCTCGGTGCCGAGGATATCGCGGTGGTCTGCGGCGGGGTTATCCCGCGTCAGGATTACGACGAGCTGTTTGCTGCCGGCGCGGCGAAGATCTTCGGGCCGGGCACACCGATCGTTGAATCGGCCGGTCAGACGCTCGACGCCATCGAGGAGAAGCGCAAGTAGCACAAACGTTCCGAATGCGAGGCGGACCTTCGGGTCCGCCTTTTTACGATTAAAATCGATGGCTCTCCACAGAAGACACGGAACAACCTGAATTCCTTGGTTTATTGCTTTGCCCGAAGTGTCGCTTTGCTGGTTTTGATTCACCCTCTGTGTGCTCTGTGACTCTATGGAAAGCCAATCATTCTCTGAGGGCTCCAGCTTTGCCGATCAAAGACCTCGCCGCCGGTGTTCGCGCCGGCAACATCCGTTCCCTTGCCAAGGCGATTACCCTCGTCGAAAGCCGCAGTCCAGACCATTCGCTGGCTGCGACCACCCTGCTCGACGAGCTGCTGCCGGACAGCGGCAAGGCGATCCGTGTAGGTATCTCCGGGGTTCCCGGGGTCGGCAAGAGCACCTTTATAGAGGCCTTCGGGCTCTATCTGATCTCCCGGGGGCACAAGGTCGCGGTGCTGGCCGTCGATCCGACCTCGCAGCTCTCCGGTGGCAGTATTCTCGGTGACAAGACCCGCATGGAGGAGCTGTCGCGCGAGAAGGCTGCTTTTATTCGCCCGTCGCCTTCCGGAGACACGCTCGGCGGGGTGGCGCGCAAAACCCGCGAAACCATGCTGATCTGCGAGGCGGCCGGCTACGACGTCGTGCTGGTGGAAACCGTCGGGGTCGGTCAGTCAGAAATTACCGTGGCCTCGATGGTCGACTTCTTCTTGCTGTTGCAGCTGCCGGGTGCTGGCGATGAGCTACAGGGGATCAAGAAGGGGGTGATGGAGATCGCCGACGCCATCCTGATCAACAAGGCTGATGGCGATAACCGCTCGCGGGCCGAGCTGGCCAGCCAGCAGTATGTCAACGCCCTGCATATCCTGCAGCCGAAAAGCCTCAACTGGCAGGTCCCGGTACTGCTCTGCAGCGCCCTGAGAAACCAGGGGATCGCTGAAGCCTGGACGATGATTGAAACGTTCCGTGACACCATGGCCAAGAGCGGAGAATTGCAGGGGAAACGCCGCAGTCAGAATAATGACTGGATGTGGGCCCTGCTGATGGATGGTCTCAAGGAAATGTTCATGGGGGATAAAAACGTGGCCGGTTTGCTGACCGGGGTGCAGCAGGCGGTCGCCGAAGAGGTGACGACTCCGAGCGCTGCGGCCAGGCGCCTCCTGGAGGCGTTCAAGCGCACATAGTCGACTTCTGTATCTGGGAGCAGCGCGAGCTGTCCACTCTGAACAGTCGCACGGGTATGAGTTTTCGTCCGTTCCAAGAGTTGGCGTTAATTTTAATACCGTGTTTTATTACGGTTGACTTGAAATTTATAAGTTGTTACTTTTGCTTGTCTTTATGCTTGAATTCGATCGTTCAATTCGCTGAATAGGTCTCGAATTGAACTTGTTGTTTTATGGGCAGGTAAACCATGTATTTAAGGAGGTAATTGTGAACTTGTGCATGAAAGCTCTGGGAGTGATTTCTCTTGTGATTATGCTCGGTAGCTGGGCGGTGTCGCCGGCGCTGGCGGACATTGAGTTTTTCGGCACGGCCAAGGTCAAGCCAACCCTTTACAGCAACTTTGATTTTGACGATTCCAAACCGGATGCACCGGTGCTCAATGAAGGTGGCTGGGCATCGGGCGAGCATGTCCGCAGCGAACTGCGTCTCGGCTGGAAGGCTACCGGCGAAAATTGGCGGGTCAAAATGATCGCCGAGGCGGATATCATCAACTCCAAGGATAACGCCGACCGTTCTTTCTATGTCGGTGCTACGAAAGAAAATCAACCGAACACCGGCGGCGAGTTCGGCATCGAGCGGGCCGAGATGGGTTATAGCTTCTGCAAGGCGCTGGATCTTTCCGCTGGCTGGGACATTCGTTTCCTCGACATCAAGTCCGGCGGTCTGCTGTTCGGTGATGACCACCCCTTCATCGGTCTGAAGGGCGCTCTGGGCGACAACACCAAGTATGAACTGCTCTACCTGGCGATCGAGAATATTGACATCATCGGTGGCGCGGACTCGCCGAACACCGGCGACTGGCGGGCCTACAGCCTGAAGATCGACCAGGCATTCGATCTGGGTAATGTCGGGAATTTGACCGTCAGTCCGCTGTTCGCGTTTAGCGACAACGAGCATCAAAATGCCGCGATCAGTTATTATGGCCTGGAATCGCTCGGCAAAATCGGTCCTGTCAATACCTCGTTTGAGATAATTGCCGCCGACGGCGAGTTCAACACTGCCGCCGAAAAAGATATCAGCTCCTGGGCGATGTTTGCCGGGCTCGAACTGCCGGTCAATGATAACTTCACGCCCTATGTGGCCTACCGTTTTACCCAGGGTGACGGCAATGCGAGCGATAACGAGGTCGAGGGCTTCGTCGGGATTACCGATATCGGCCGTTTTACCCCGCTGATGGGGATGGACGGCAATATTCTAGGCGAGCACCTCTCCTCTGGCGCCAGCATCTACAATGCGCCGCTTTATTCGTTCTCTCCTGAACGGGCCGTGGGCGGCGATAATTACGGTGGTATCGGCAATGGTGGATCCGGCAACAACCCGGGCGAGAAAATCATCGCCGTCGGTGCCAAGGGCGCGCTGCTGCCGAAACTCGGCTACAAGGCGCAGGCCTTCTTCATCTGGTATGACGACACCGCCAATCTGGCGAACATCGTCAACCCGGGCCAGGCAGTCGATGACTATGCCGGTACCACCTTTGACCTGCAGCTGAAATACGCGTTCAATAAGAATTTCGCCATCGACAACATTTTCTCGACCTTCGTCCCCGGTGACGGCATCCAGGACCAGGTCAATGCTGACGACAATGCCTATCTCAACATGTTGACCCTGGCATGGACCTATTAATACTGCCTTGATTTTATCCAAAAGGGTACCTTCGGGTACCCTTTTTTTTCCACTCGTGCGACAGGCCGGGCAGCTTCAGGTCAGCTGTGACCTGCGGGGCAACAAGGCAGGTTGTGGCCAACATGAAATGGGTCACCGGTTTATGACCCGATCAGTTTAGGAGACCTGCAATGAGAAGAGCAACAGCATGGTTTATCCTCATGGTTCTGTTTGGCTTGATTATGACAGGCAATCTCGCTGCCGAAACCTGGCCGAACCTGGAAAAAAAGCTCGACGACTGGCTGGGTGCAAGGGAGGTCCAGCTCGTCTCCGAGGCGGGTGACCCGCTGGCTTCGGATGAGCTCCTGCCTCTGATCGAGGTGTTGCTGAAGCATAATTATGCTGTCAATACCGCTAGCGAGACGAGTGCTTCCGGGGAAGGTTTGCTGGTTGAGATTCGGCGACTGGATGCGCAGACACTGATTGTCCTGAAGCGCGCAAGTGATCATTCAATTATTGCGCTGGAGCGGATGACAAACGAGCGCCTGCCAGCTGTCGTTGCCGTGCCGGGTCCCGTCGCAAGTCAGCAAACGGTCACACCACCGCCCCCAATGCCGATGCGTCAACAGGCACCGATCCCCATTGAGGGCTCCCCGATTTCCTTGGTCTGGCTGGATGAGTCTTCTGGGAGCGACGCTACCCTGGCGCTGCTTTCGAAGGCCGGGGTTGCTCTTTGCCGGCTGCAGGAACGGCAGTTGCAAAAACTGAGTGTCATTGCGCCGCCCAAAGACGGGCTGCGGCCACTCTCCCTCAGCCGCGGAGATGTCGATGGTGACGGTTCGTTTGAACTGGCGGCCGTCTGGGCCGAGGATATTTACAGCGTTTATGATGGAACGGAAAGCAACATCTGGTCTCAGCTGATTGCAGTTGAGCCGCAAAAATTGACCTCACTGGGGCTGCAGGCCGGGTATGTGCGCCTGTTCGATTCGCTGGGCGTAACTCAGCGACGAGGCACGTACAGACCCTTTACTGGTCCGGTTCAACAACTGCTGTATCGGCAGGGTCGGATTTCTACAGGCCAAACTCTTCCCTGGGGCGAGCAGAATATTTTCTCTCTAACTCCGCTCGGTGATGGAGACGGGCTTGCCTGGCTGAGAGCCGGAATCCTCTCTGCCCTGTCCATGGATACCGGCGAGCCGCTTTCCGGCGGTACAATCCTGGAAGATCTGGGTCATCCGCAAACAGCGCAGATCGCTGTCCGGCTGGAAGAACCGGAATATCGTTCCGGATTCGGCAAAGAGGATCAGGTTCTGGAGCGTTACATCTCGTTGCCCTCTCGTTTGGTTGCTGTCGGCGCTCATTCCATGTTGACAATAAATCGGGGCCGCAAATCTGGAACATTCCTATTGGGGAAGCCGACTGGCGAAGATCGGCTGGTGCGATTGACAAAAAATACAGACGGTTTGAGCTTGGATTATCCTTTCCCGGCGGTGCCGTCTTTTATCGTCGACTTTACATTGGTCCCTGGCAAGGATAGCTTCGGTGCCCTGTCACTGCTCAACGACAAGGAAGACGCAAGTGGCCAGGCGTACCTCCTTTATCAAACAGTGGTGGCCCCCTATTGAGAAGATCCAGACGCAATTCAAACCGGTGATTCGATTTCAAATGTGGGTGGAGTCTAGCTGTGTTGGAGTGGGGCCCGGGCGGCAAACGAAGATGTCGTAGTATTAATGGTAGTTTGGTGACAATAATAACCTACGGGAGAGAGAAAATGACCGGTAAAATCAATCACATTGGCATTGCGGTAAAGAACCTCGAAGCATCGATGTTCCTGTATCGTGATGTTCTCGGGATGACTTTCGAGGGGACTGAAGAAGTCAACGATCAGCGGGTGCGGGTCGCATTCTTTGCGATCGGCGAGAGCCGGATCGAATTGCTCGAGCCGACCACGCCGGATTCGCCGGTGGCGAAATTTCTCGAAAAGAACGGTGAAGGAGTGCACCACGTTGCCTACCAGGTCGCAGACGTGGAAGCCGCCCTGGAGACATTGCGCAATACCGGTGTGCGGCTGATCGATGAGCAACCCCGCCGCGGTGCCCATGGGACCCAGATCGCTTTTCTTCATCCGAAAGCGACCGGCGGAGTGCTGACCGAACTTTGCCAGGCTGGCGATCATTGATGAATTACAAGTTATAAAAAATTGTTTTAAAGCTGTAAGCTCAGTGTTTATGTGCTTTTTGCCTTGACATGTCATGGCCTTTGGGGGTAGGTTTTTTCTAAAGTAAAACAATGGCTTTTTTCCTTTGCTTGACTTGAAACAGGGGGTTGCTAGACTGGGGCGGCATTGTTTGTCCTGGTTCGATAGCAACGGAGGCTTTTATGAAGCGGCACCTGTTTTTATTTTTGTCACTCCTTGTTCTTTTATTATTTGCTCAGCCGGCACTTGCTTACTTGCAGACAGGCGAGCCGGCCCCCGATTTCGCGTTGGTCGATGCCGCCGGCAAGACGGTGCGGCTCTCTGACTACCGGGGGCGGGTTGTGGTCCTGAAGTTGGCGACAACCTGGTGTCCGACCTGCAAGGAGCAGTCGGAGGAGATCGAGTCGGTTGCCGAAGCCTTGAATGCTGGCAAGGTTGTTGTCCTTGACGTGTTTCTGCAGGATACCCAGGAGATGGTTGATGCGTATCTTCCCAAACAGAACAAAGTCGATACGTTTGTCTCGGTGTTGGATGACGGTCAGGTCCGCGACGCCTACAATGTCTACCTGATCCCTCGCTTGTTGCTGGTCGACCGTCAACAGAAGGTTCGGCGCGATGGGGGATTGATGCCGGGCTCTGATCTTAAAAAGCAGATTCAGTCCCTGCTGGAAGAGACGGCCGATCCAGCTGCCGCAAAGGCGCCGGGCAACTGAAATGTTCGTGGCAAACTTGCCACACTGTGGCATTGAAACAACACATTTAGCGGCTTTCGGTCGCAGCGGATCAGCTGATTTTCGGTTGATCAGAAACCCTGAAAACCCGTTTTATGGGAGTTCGTAGCAGATTAATTTAAGCTTGGCTTTTTGGCACTGTTGTTGTATTAAGTGTGGCAGTGCCGAAAATACGGTTATTTGGGCTGAACGCCCAAAGAATCAATCATCCAGAAGGAAGGAGGTGAAGCAAGAAGCAGCTGCTTACTCTGGGTAGATCGGCACGATGGCCTCGGCCATCTCAGCCTGTGTGTAAAAAAAACAGGTGGCGATGAAAAGAACTTAACAGGTTAACAAGGTTTTGGTTAACAAGATTGCTTGGTCACGCAGGAGGGACCTGCACTGGCGAGCAAAATCATGAACCACTTTGACAGGAGGCAAAAGTTATGAAAAAAGTTTTATCTTTGCTGGTCGTGCTGCTGGTGGCGGCAGCCGGTTCGGCACTGGCCGCCGACTTCGAGTTCCACGGCGACTTCAACAACCGTTTCGGTCTCTACACTAATCAGGCTCAAATGTACAATGGTGCCGAGACTATCGGTAAAACGCCGCTTAGGGCTGATGACGTCGACGAGTTCTTCGCCGACATCAAGTACCGTGCCAACGTGACCGCTGCGACCAACGACGGCGCCGTCAAGGGCGTGCTGGCCCTCGAGGTTGGTGGTCTCCAGTACGGTACCAACAGTGGTTACTCGGGCGACACCAAGGACTTTGAGGTCCGCAAGGCCTACACTGACTTCGCCCTCGGTGGCGGCCGTGCTACGGTCGGCCTGCAGGCGCTGACCATCAACCCGTTCGTCTGGTGGGAAACCGTTCCCTCCGTGCAGTACATGGGCAAGGCCGGCGATGTCAGCTACAAGCTCGCCTGGGCCCGTGGTCGTGAGTTCTACAACTCCACCAACGACGACGATACATTTGCCGACAACGACGCTCTGGTCGCCCGCGGCGACTTCAGCCTCTCCGAAGGTGTCAAGGCCGGCGCCTTCCTGCTCTATCAGCGCGCCAGCTCGCTGGCTGCCGGTGCCGATTCTGCGATCAGCTACGAGATCAAACGCTTCGGCGATGGCGACTACGACATCGTCACCATCGGTACCGACGGCAAGCTGACCGCCGGCGACCTGTTCGCCAACTGGGACCTGATCTATCAGGGCGGCTCGATCGACAACAACGTCAGCCAGGATCTTGACGTCAGCGCTTTCCTGATCCATGCCGACCTCGGCATGAACGTGGGCGCAACCAAGATCACCTACACCGGCTGGTACGCCTCCGGCGACGACAACCCGCTTGACGGCGACGTCGACAACTTCATGTCGACTGACGTCGACCGCTTTGACTCCGTCATCCTCTTCGAAGGCGGCTACACCGACGACGACTACTTCACCGAGGCCCCCTACATCCTCACCTACGGCCTGATCCTCAACAAGCTGGCCGTCGATCACAAGCTGTCCGACGCGACCACCATCGGCGGCGCGGTGCTTTACCTGATGACCGCTGAAGATCTTCCCAATGGCGAAGATACTCTCGGTACCGAGATCGACGCCTATGTCAGCCACAAGCTCTACTCCAACGTGGAAGTGGCTCTCAACGCCGGCTTCCTGGCTGCCGACGACGGCATGAACTACTTCACCGCTGGCGGCGCTGAGCCGGAAAATCCGTTCCGCATCACCTCGCGGATCCGCTACAAGTTCTAATTTGTCGCGTTTCTGTTAACGTGATTGTTTTTGAGGCCGGGCCCTGTGCCCGGCCTTTTTTTATCGAAAAAGGTTGGGTTGAAATAGTCTGAATGGTACATTGATCCGGTGTCAATTCGGTATGTGATGGTGAAGACCAGATTGCTGACCTAGAGAGGCGCTTTGCTACAACCGACAACTTTTGCAAAGGAGTTGCATCTGTGAACAGGTACAAACTGCTGGTGATGATGCTCTGGCTCGGCGTCCTGCTGAGTTCTTTCCCTACCCTGGTTCTGGCGGACGACGTTGAGGAGATTGCCGCGGATTTGCGGCCGGCGTCCGGCTACCTCGTGATGCCAATCAATGGAGAGTTTCTGGTCGATCTCGATGCCAGCCAGGGGCTTCGCGCAGGGGACCTGTTGAGCGTCGTTGAGCCGGGTGAAAAGATTGTGCACCCGGTCACCCAGGAGGTGATCGGCTCGCTTGACTCGGTCAAGGCCATCCTCAAGGTGACCCGGGTCAAAACAGGCTATTCTTATGCCCGGCGGATTTCCGGGGAAGCGAAACTCGACAAGGGGGAGCGGGTCCGGCGGTTTGCCGGTTTGACGGCCGCACTTTATTCTTCGCAGATGGCGGGAGAAAAGTTGTATGACCGACTGCGCGCAGCTCTTCCGGAGCTGGAATGGCAGGGACGCTTCCCTGCTCCGGCCGATGGCCAGGACAAGTCGGTCGACCTGCGGTTCATGCTGGAGGGACGGATGCTGCGCCTGCTGGATAGCCAGGGGGAACAGCTACGTGCCTATTCGGTCGCTTCGGCCGAGAGCGGGCCATCCGTGGTCCCGAGCAGGGCGTCATCGGTGCCGGCGGTCAACCCGCCCGTCGTTTCTTCGGTCGCGGCAATGCCGTCAGCTCCTGCGGCGGTCGTCTTCCCCTCGCAGCCGGCCGGGGTTGACTTCGGCCCACTGCGTAATCTCGGCAAGTTCCCGGATCGCGTGCTGATGGCCGCCTTTACCGGCTCCGGGGAGAGCCTGCTCGTTGCAACGGTCGATGCCTCCCGGCTCAGCGTGTATGCCGTGGCCGACCAGCTGCAGCAGCTTGGCACAACCACGATCGGTGACGGTCTCGCCAAGCCGCTGGCGGTGAGTTGGTGGCGTCCCGTTCCGGGCGGTCCGCTGTATCTCGCGGTGACGGCCGCGGTTGAAATCGAGAAAAATTTCGGGAACATCAAGGAGACCCGCCTGAAAGGCGCGATCTACGCATGGGACGGCCGGCAACTGGTGCCGACTGTGGAACGGGTGCCTTATTTTCTCAGAACTTTCGATCGCGATGGTGATGGACAGCCGGAGACCCTGTTGGGGCAGGAATTTGACCCTGCCCAGGTCTACGGGCGGATATTTGCCTTGAGTCTGGCCGGTCGTGACTTGCAGCGCAGCGCGCCGTCTTTTGACTTGCCGCGACGTTTTTTCCTGCCCGGCAGTGCCGTGGGGGATCTGGACGGGGACAGTCAACCGGAGCTGATGACGATCTACAACAAAACCTTGACGATCTATTCCGGGGCGAAAAAAGTCTACGAATCCTCCGGCAATATGGGGGGGAGCCTGGCCAGCCTGACCTATGATGTCAATCCCGGGGTCGTGGATACGATCTCCGATACCGTGTCGCTGGAGGTGCCGCCGGTGGTTCGCGATATTGACGGCGACGGAATCGCTGAACTGCTGGCTGTGGCAACGGACACCCCTGTCGTTTCGGCCCCCGGCATCGGGCCGGGTGTCGACCGCAGCTGGGTTGCGGTGATCAAATATCGCAATGGTATGTACGACAAGGGCCGGTTGACGTTTAGCCGTGAAAATCCGTTGCAGGGGCTGTGGGAAGATGCCGGACGGGTGTTTCTGGTCGAGTCGCAAACCACCTCGGTCTTGAGCAAGGAAGGTACCAGCAGTCTGCTGGTCTATCCTCTGGCACCTGTCAGCCGGTAAGGCGACTGGACAGGGTTCTGCCGAGACAATGCGCCGGACCGGCAGTCAAAACAGCAGTTTCTGAGCCGTCTCTTCCTGATTGTTTGTCCCGGGAGAGGCGGCTTTATTGCCTCGCAGAGGTCACCGTTCCATTACGGCACAAAGTTCAGTTCCCACCCGTTCTGCGCCATGCAGAATTCAAAATCAAAATCACCTCACCCCCCGTAGGGCTGGGCATTCAGCAGCTCTCTGAAGCGGCTGTCGTCCCTCTCCTCAGCGGCCTTCAATTCACACTCCCGGATGGTCTTGTCCTTGCCGACGGCAAGGGCCTGTTCGGTGGTCGGCTGCCATTCCCAGGAGCCGGTTGCCGCCGAGCAGCCGAGTGTTCCTGCTAAGACGCACAGCACCGGCAGGAAGGCAAGTCTGATACGTGTCATAGCGACCCCGCATTTTCCCTGCTGAACCAATTCCTCATAACAATTTACCATGAAATGGTAACGCGGATCCGAGTCCCCAGCCCTTGATCTATCTTTGAAAAGAGGCGAATCGCAGGTCACGGAAAACGGCGCTGATGAGCTCGGTGGCGTGCACCCGATCGGCCAGATTGGACCGGGATATGACTCGCAGACCGCAGAACATTCACAGCATCACAGCGAGGGCATTGACAGGCAAACCTGACACCGTATAATCAGCTTCGTTCGAAAATGGCCCTGTTCCGCAAACTCGGTAGCAATTTTTAGCTCTGCTGGTACGGTGTGTCGAGGGACCCGCGCAGAGAGTTCCTTTCCGAGTGCTTGTGCAAAATTGCCCGTTTCCCCAGCCATGCTGGAGGAGGATTGATATGAGCGGAAAATCTACCCCGATAACCGAGCGCTGGGATCTATCGGCGCTCTACCGCGGCCCCGAAGACCCGGGTTGGGCTGCGGATCTCGATCTGGCGACAAAGACAGCGAGCGGCTTCCGACGGCATTTCCGGGGCCGGGTCGGCGGCGATGAACTTACCGCCGAACGCCTGGCTGCGGCCTTGCGGGAGTATCAGCAGCTGCAGATGCTGATTTTGAAGCCGTATCTCTATGCCCAGCTGCTGTTTTCGCTCGACAGCGAGCCTGCGCTGGTCAGGGCGCTGCTGGCCCGGGTGCGCGAGTGCTGGAGCGGGATCAGCGAACAGACCCTGTTTTTCGAGCTCGAGATCCTGCAGCTGGAAGAGGAGCGGTTCGCCGCCCTGCTGAAGGACCCCGAGGTTGCCGAGTTCAGGCATTACCTCGAGCAGCAGCGGGCCCATGCGCCCTACACCCTGAGCGAGGAGGTCGAACAGGCCCTGAAGCGCAAGGATCTCTCCGGGCGCGAGGCGTTCGTCCAGCTGTTCGACGAACTCTCGACCAGCCTGCGCTACCGGTTCGTTATGCCGGGCGAGAGCGAAGCGCGGGAGGTCACCGGCGAGGAGCTGCTCGGGCTGCTCTATCACGGCGACCGCGAGGTCCGCGAACAGTCCTTCGCCACCTTTCTCGACAAGCACGCGGAGCAGCAGCTGGTGCTGACCAGTTGTTTCAACAATATCCTGCTCGACCACGGCAAGGAAAGCGAGCTACGCCGGTATCCCGAGCTGATGACGCCGACCCACCTCTCCAGCGAGACGGCCCCGGAGATGGTCGAACAGCTGATGCAGGTCACCGAGGCGAACTATCCGCTGGCGCAGGATTATTTCGCTCTGAAAAAACAGCTGCTCGGCTACGCGGAGCTGAAGAACACCGATCTCTATGCACCGATCGGAGCCGAGAGCCGGGTTTACAGCTTTGCCGAAGCGAAGCAGCTGGTCCTGGAGTCCTTCGCCGGCTTCGCACCGGAACTGGCTAAGCTGGCGGAAACGTTTTTTACCGAACGGCGGGTTGATGTCCACCCGGCACCGGGGAAGAGTGGCGGCGCCTTCTGCATGCCGATGATGCCGGGCTATCACCCTTATCTGCTGCTCAATTTCACCGGAACGCTGCGCGACGTCTCGACCCTGGCGCACGAAATGGGGCACGGCCTGCATTCGATGCTGGCCCAGAAGCAGAACCTGTTCCACTACCAGGCACCCCTCCCTTTTGCCGAAACCGCCAGCGTTTTCGGTGAGATGCTGCTGACCCGGCGCCTGCTCGATGCCGAGTCGGACCGGCAGTTGAAGATCACCCTGCTCTGCGCCAAACTGGAGGATATCATCGCCACAACCTTCCGGCAGAACCTGCTGACCCGCTTCGAGCTGGCGGCCCATCGGAGACGCGGCAAGGGATTGCTCTCCGCTGAGGAGCTATGTGACCTCTGGTGGCAGGAAAACGCCAAACTGTTCGGCGACCAGGTGAAGATGATCGAGCCTTACCGCTGGGGCTGGAGCTACATCAGCCACTTTATCCACTCCAGGTTCTATTGTTATTCCTACGTCTTCGGCGAACTGCTGGTGCTGGCGCTGTATCAGAAGTATCTCGAGGAGGGCGCACCCTTCGTGCCGAAATACCTCGAACTTCTGTCCAAGGGGGGGAGTGACAAACCGCAGGCGATGCTGACGCCGCTCGGGATTGATCTGACGGATCCGGACTTCTGGCAGAAGGGCTACGATTTCGTCGGCGGATTGCTGGCTGAACTCAAGGGTTTATTGGCGGAAACAGAGGATACTTGACCATTTCATGGAGAATGTAAAGTTAAGGCCCCCGGCGTTACGCAAGGGGCCTTTTTTGTCCAGAACAGTCTAGAAACTGCCGGTGATAACGGTCCCGGTTGAGACGGTCAAGCTGTAGCCACCGCCACCTGTCGCTACCAGGTCGGCATAGGTTCCGTTGGCACCGGCGAAGTGCAGGGTGCCGGATTCCGGGTTGCCGGTGAAATTGTCGATCTGTAGTGGGTCAGGATTCGTGATAACAACGTGGCCGGCATCGTAATCGTGATAGGTTCCGGAGACCACGGCGGTGTCGAGGGTGCCAGTGCCAGGGGTGATGGCGATGCTGTAATGGTCGATCCAGTAGGTCTGGCCGAGGGCATCAGTCAGAACGATGTTCATGGTCATGGTGGTCGGCGAGTAGAAGTCGGTATAATTGACGATACTCATGGAGACAGAGCCGGAGAGGGTGCCGCCGCCGGTTGTCAGGCTGTTGAAATGCATGGTCATGGAAACGGCGTTGGTCGAAGGATTGAGAGTTGCCGAGAAGGTAACGCTGCCGTTCAGAATGATTCCGGCGTCGCAGTAGTTGTCGTAGACGATGGTGCCGCTCGCAGTCGTCTCGCTTCCGTTAATGTTGCCTGACGCGGTCCCGCCGCAGGATCCGGCCATGGGAGGAATCGCCTCTAGCTTGCTGACCGTCGGAGCGAAGTCGAAGGCCGGAACGGAATCAAACAGTACATTGCCGAGCGGAGCCAGATCCAGAGGCTGGCTGCCACCGACCGCCAGCGGAATGACCATGGAATCGGTCAGGCTGCCACCGGCATAGGCGTCGGTCACGAGCTGCTCGGCATTGGTGTCATCAATGACGGCAAGGGTCGATACCCCGGTGAACCCATTGCTTCCGCCGCCGCCACCGCCGCCGCCACAGGCGACCAAGGCACTGAACGCTACAGAAGCGACAAAAAACGTCCTCAAGAACCGTGATAATCCTTTCATTTGCTCCTCCTGAATGTCGATTTATGGGCTAATTCCAATCTTCACTTCAGATGAGCAAACTACGTGCCATTAGGATTTGCTCCTAGCCGGCGGGGCGTCAGAGCAGCTCCTTCACCTGGCTGACAACATTCTCGACCGTGAAGCCGAAATGCTCCATCAGCGCGCCTCCCGGGCCGCTGGCGCCGAAGCCGGTCATGCCGATCACCTTGCCACAACGGCCGACATAGCGCTCCCAGCCGAAGGTTGAGGCGGCTTCGACCGCCACCCGTCGCGTGCAGTCGGGCGGCAGGACGGCGTCGATGTAGTCCCGGTCCTGCTTCTCGAACAGCTCCCAGCTTGGCAGCGAAACCACCCGGACGCCGATCCCGTTATCTTCAAGGGCTTCGCGGGCTTTCAGGGCCAGCGGCACCTCCGAACCGCTGGCAATAACGACGGCTTTGAGTTCGCTGCTTTCGCGGGCGAGAATATAGCCGCCTTTCTGTAAGCCGTTCGCCGGAGCGTAAATACTGCGGTCAAGGGTCGGCAGCCCCTGGCGGGTGAGGATCAGCGCTGACGGCCCCTGCTGGTTGCTAATTGCTGCTTTCCAGGCTTCCAGGGTCTCATTGGCGTCGCCCGGCCGAATCACGGTCAGGTTCGGCACGGCGCGCAGGTTGGGGAGCTGTTCGACCGGCTGATGGGTCGGGCCGTCTTCGCCGAGCCCGATCGAGTCATGGGTAAAAACGTAAATGGCCTGCAACCCCATCATCGCCGCCAGGCGCATCGGCGGCCGCATGTAATCGGCAAAGATCAGGAAGGTACCGCCAAACGGAATCAGGCCGGGGGTGTGGGCCAGGCCGTTGAGGATCGCCCCCATGGCGTGTTCGCGGACCCCGAAATGGATATTGCGGCCGACCGTGCAAGGGTCGAAGGACTCTTCACCTTTGAGGGTCGTGTTGTTGGAGGGCCCGAGATCGGCCGAGCCGCCGAGCAGCAGGGGGAGTTTGACGGCGAGGGCATTGAGGGTCTTTCCGCTGGCCTGGCGGGTCGCCAGTTTCTCTCCGGACGGGAATTCCGGCAGCTGGTCCCAGCCATGCGGCAAGCGACCGGCGGCGGCCTCTCGCCAGAGCGTCAGTTGGGTCGAATCTTTATCGAACAGGCGGTCGAAGGTCTGCTGCCAGGCCTTTTCCAGATCATCGCCGCGTTTGATGCATTCGTTCATGTGTACCTGGACTGCTTCCGGAATCACGAAGCACTGTTCCGGGTCACGTCCGAACCGTTGCTTGGTCAGTTTCAGCTCCTCGTTTCCGAGCGGCGCACCGTGAGCATCATGCGTGTCCTGCTTGTTGGGAGCCCCGAAACCGATATGCGAGCGGGCGATGATCAGCGAGGGGCGCGGCGAGTGTTTGGCCTTGGCGATGGCCCGATCCAGGTCGGCGAGGTTCTCGCCTTCGACGTGCTGGACCTGCCAGCCGTAACTCAGATAGCGGGTTCCGACCTCTTCGGTGAAGGCGAGGTCGGTATCCCCCTCGATGGTGATCTTATTGTCGAGATAGAGGTAAATCAGGTTACCCAGACGCAGATGACCTGCCAGCGATGCGGTTTCGGAGGATACCCCCTCCATCAGGTCGCCGTCCGAACAGAGGCCATAGATGCGGTAGTCAAACAGCTCATTGCTGATCCGCTGGTTGAGGAAGCGGGCTCCCATCGCCATACCGACGCCGACTGAAATCCCTTGACCGAGCGGGCCGGTGGTCGTCTCGATGCCGGGGGCATGACCATACTCCGGGTGGCCGGCGGTCGGGCTGCCGAGCTGGCGAAAATTCTTGAGATCGTCGAGGGAGAGGTCGTAACCGGTCAGGTGCAGCATGCTGTAGAGCAGGGCCGAGGCGTGGCCGCAGGAGAGGATGAAGCGATCGCGTCCTGCCCAGTCCGGGTTGCGCGGGTTATGGCGCATGTGGTGCCGGTAGAGCAGATAGGCAATCGGCGCAGCTTCCATCGGCGTGCCGGGATGACCGGAGTTGGCTTTTTCAACCGCATCGGCGGCAAGCAGGCGGATGGTATCGACACTCTGCTGGGCGAGGGGGGTCGCAATCGAGGTATTCTGCATGAATTCATCTCCTGCTCGAACACAGCGACACAGGATACACCATGGCCACTGATTCGGGATGGGTTAGCAAAGCGTCATTCAAACAGAGACGTTGGATTATTTCAACCGGATTCGACTTGGCATTGGGAATTTTGCATAGACGACGGGCCGGATGAGAGGAGACATCCACTCAACCGGCCCGCGCATTTAACAAGGCTTGGAAAGAAGGAGGTATCGCAGGCATGCCTGCCACAACAGGCCTGCGATGTTTCAAGTGTGCCGGAAATCAGCGGCGCTTACCATGTGGCGTCCCGTAAGAAGGGCGTGTCGCTTGTGCGAGGGGAAATGTGTGCTTGCGCAGTCAAATTCTATAGAAAACCGCAATGGCGCTTCAGAAGTTCGAGGTCACGGGCCCGGTCGCCTGACCACTGTTGCAGCAGCTGGTTGGCCAGGGTCGAGTTTGTCTCCAGTAGCGCGGAAAGTCCGTCAAGGAATATTGCTTCGTCCTGACCCAGGTCGTTGAGACATTGCTGCCGCTGCAGACTCAGCCGGGCGATCTCCAGCACCTGGTGGGCTAGGTCGCCGAAGCTCAGCCCGCCAAGCCGAGTATTGAGCCCCAGGGTCCAGGAGTTCCGGTAGGCTTCGAGATGATCTTCGGTCGTGTAGTCAGCATAGAGGGCCCAGGTCTCTGCCAGCGCTTCCGGGTCGTAGAAGATTCCCTTGAGCAGCGCGGCGACCGAGAGAGACAGGTCCGGAGGCAGGGAGTCGGCGGAACGAAATTCAATCTGCGGCCGTAAGCGCACTTCTGTAAACAGCGTCGAGAGGTGCAGGTCCCAGTCGCTCATCAGTGGTTCAGCGGTTGAATCGAGGTAGCCGCGGAAGGTGGTACGCTCGCCGGTCAAATCGATGTAACGGTTGTCGCGGACGATGAAGTACATCGGTACATCGAGGGCATAGTCGACGTAGTCGCGGAAACCGGATTCGGCCTTGAACAGGGCCGGGATCAGTCCGGTCCTGTCAGCATCGGTGTTGGCCCAGATTTCTCCCCGAACCGACAGGTGGCCGATCGGTTGGCCACTCATGACCGGCGAATTGGCGAACAGGGCATAGAGGAGTGGCGAGAGAGCCTGGCCAAGGCGGAGTTTGGCCATGCAGTCGGCTTCGTCGCTGAAGTCGATATTCACCTGCAGGCCGGCGGTCTGTTTCATCATCGCCTGACCGAGGGTACCGGTTTTGCCCATGTAGGGGCCCATGATCCCATAACGGGCCTTGGGCAACCAGGCGATTTGGTCGAGCGGGGTGAAAGGCTGAGCACCGAGTCCGAGGCAGATTAACCCCAAGGGTTCCGCTGCCGTGATAACCTGGGCTATGTGTGTCGAAAAATCGGCATGGCAGCAATGGATGTTCTTGCACAGCCGGCCGGAGAGTTCAAGTTGACCACCTGGTTCCAGGGTGATCGAGGATTTCTCACCGATCAGGGCCAGCAGGTGGCCGTCTTCGCGAATCTCGCGCCAGGAGCCGCTGTTAGAGATCGATTCGAGGAGTTTTTCAATGCGCGGGTAGTCGGCCGCTTCGCCGGTATTGGCATCGACCACAATCCGTTCGGATTCAGCACCGATCCCCCACTGTGGACGGGGGCGGCCGCCGGCCGCCAGATAATCGATCAGTTGCTGGGGCTGGCGGATGACCGTGGTCAGTTCAGGTTTGGTCAGGGTGCTCATGGCTTAAAGATATCACCAGTTCGTGGTCAGGGCGATACGAAAAGCCGGTTTCGGGTTGAAACCGGCTTGAGATCAGTCGGTCGAACTGAGGTAGTCAGGGATCGCCTTGGCGATCGTCTCAAAGATCTTGGTGAATTCCGCTTCGTTGCGCTCGAGCAGGGTAATCCGAAAGCCCCGTTCAGGGGTGCAGAAGGAGGAAATCGGTACGACGCAGATGCCGGTTGAGGCGAGCAGATAATAGACAAATCGCTTGTCCAACAGGGTCCCGGGCTGGTCGACGAGGGACTCAACCAGGCTGCGGACTTCCTGGTTCTTGATCGGCAGGGTCTGGTGCTCGTTCAGTTGGCCGCGCTCGAAGACCACGCTCATGTAAAAAGCGCCGTTGGTGCGGTTGACCTCGATGCCGGGAACCTTTTTCAGTCGGTCGTAGGCAATGTTGGAAAATTTCTCGTAACGGTTTTTCCGCTCTTGCAGGTAATTCAGATACTCGGGGTGCTCGAGAATCAGCGGAATCGCCTTTTGCGGTAGAGTGGTCGAACAGACCTCGACCATCTTCGAATCGAGAATGCTCTGGATGTAGCGGGCGAAGACCGGGTCCTTGTCGGCGTTGTAGACTTCGATCCAGCCGCAGCGCGAACCGGGCCAGGGGACTTCCTTGCTGATCCCCTTCATGGAAATGGCCGGAACATCGCCGACCAGGTCGGAAATCGGGCGGGTCGTTTGGCCATTGTAGACGATATTCTGGTAAATCTCGTCGGCAATGAGAAACAGGTCGAACTCCTGAGCAATCTCGATCATCTCGCGCAGGATCCGTTCCGGATAAACGGCGCCGGTCGGATTGTCGGGGTTGATGATCAGGATACCGGAGATCGCCGGGTTGTACTTGACAGAAAGCCGCAGGTCATCCAGGTCGGGGTACCAGTTGTTGTGCGGGTCAAGCCGGTAGGTCACCGGGCGTTGTCCGGAGTGGGCCCCCTCGGCCGAGGAATGGGTGGAGTAGGTCGGCGAGGGACCGATCACCCGGCATTCGCGACGCAGCAGCCCGTAAACCTTCTGGATCGCATCGCCGAGACCGTTGAAAAAAAGGATGTCATTCGGCTTGATCTGGACCCCGCCCCGCTTGTTGGTCAGCTCGGCGAGATATTTGCGGGTATCGAGAACGCCGCGGGTCGCGCAATAACCGTAGCTGCAGTCTTTCATCGCCAGGTCGGCGACGATCTTCTTCATCCAGTCAGGAATGATCTCGCCCTTGGCGATCGGGTCGCCGATGTTTTCCATGTTGGTCTTGATGCCGAGCTCGTTGAGCTTTTCGGCAATTTCAACGATGGCCCTGATTTCATAGGTCCATTCGCCGGCACCGATGTGGACAATGTTGTTACGCATGGTGTGCTCCCCGAAAGGTTTATGGTCTATGTATTAAAAAAGGCCATGGACGTCTGCCATGGCCTCGATGTTGATCGCTGAGAAGCTGCAGTCAAGTCAGGTCCAGGGCAGATGCATGACGCACGGCGGCCGCCGCCGCGGCGGACGCGTTGGTTGCTGGTGCGGCAATGACTGTGGCAAACAAGGACCGGTACATTAGCATTCTCCAGTAGACAGGGTGATTAACACAGAGTCTCGGCAATGTCAATGGCAATTGATGTTGCTAGCGATGCAGCCGGTGAAAAACATTCATGTCGTTCTGGATGGATGTTGAACTTAAAAGGCCCGGCGCTTTTTGCGGCTGACTTTACCCATGAACCAGCCGAAACAGAGGGTGCCGGCTCCGGCCAGGAACCACTTGATGATGCCGGTTGCCAACAGGCTTTCATTCTCTTCGCGCAACTTGGCGGTTTCTGTTTCGAGTTGCGTTGTGGTCTCGCTAAGCTGGTCGCGCTCCTTGATAATGGAAAGCAGATCCTTCGAGTTGGCCAGAATACGATCATATTTTTTTTGTAGACTGCCGAGTTCATCCGTGGTTTGCGTTAGGTCAGTTTTCAATTGTGCGTTGGTCTGGCGGAGCTGGACCAGTTCCTGTTGTTGCCCTTCGGCGCCGGCCGTGTAAGACTCAAGTTGTTGGGTGAGGTTGGCGACCTCCTTCTCGAGCTTGTTAATCGTGAACTGTTTTGGTTTGGTTGTGGTCAGGTATTGTTTCCGCAAATATCCGGTCCCGACATCGGTCGTAACCTGGACAAACTCGCCGGCTTCGGCGAGGATCTCCACCGCATCGTCAGTCTTCAGATGGCCAATGATTGGGCTGTCCGGGTCGGCCGTTTCGCGCAGGGAAAGGACCAGTTGGTCGCTGACATAGCTTGTCGCCGCCAGGGCTTCAACCGACAGGCAGCTCACCGCGACGATGATCATCACGAGCAGAAATTTCATAGGCTTCATGGTTCGCTCCCGAGCTGAGGGCAGAATTCGAATTGCTTAAGAATATTAATCCAATGGTGAGGAATCAAGGGGAAATATCTTTGCCGGCAAAGAAAAAGTCCGGCAGATAAAGGGTCTGCCGGACTTTTTCGCGCAGATCGAGGGGGCTAATTTGCCGAACTGGCTCCGCTTGTGGCTGACTGCAGTGATGGTTTGGCAGTCACCGCCGGAAACAGGTCCCCGAGAATCGAGACAGCTTCAAGGGCGAAGGGGTCCTTGCGAACGCTCTCCTGCCAGAGCCGCTGACGATCCTGTTCGGTTTTCACGTTGTTCGCCGAGTCCTCATCGTCGGATTCGCCGTGGAAACCGAGAGGATCGGT
>Ga0102953_1000510_pt1 | contig 26707 bp, 23 predicted proteins | sample SalPon2A_C_D2_MG_FD_78509 | JGI IMG/M metagenome (GOLD analysis project Ga0102953, IMG submission 78509) | Soil microbial communities from South San Francisco under conditions of wetland restoration - Salt Pond MetaG R2A_C_D2_MG | ecosystem: Environmental > Terrestrial > Soil > Wetlands | place... | reverse complement strand
GTTCAGCGGCGTGCTCACGAGCCTCGGCGTCACCGACGGCGATCGCGTGCGGGCGAGTGAGGTGCTCGGCACGATCGTCTCCCTCAACAGCGAGGCCGCGCTCGACGGCGCGCGCGCGATGCTCGCGTCCGCCAGGACGGCGGCCGACTCGGCGGACGCACGACGCGCCCTCACGCTCGCGAAGGCGAATCAGATCGAGCGCGCGATCACGGCCCCCGAAGCCGGCGTCGTCCTGTCCCACTCGGCGAGCCCGGGCGATCGCCTCGCCGAAGGCGACGACGTGGTGCAGCTCGCCGCGGCCAATTCCTCCATCTTCATCGCCAACGTGGCCCAGAGCGACGCGGTCGGCGTCCGGGCCGGCCAACCAGTGGCTATTCAGCTCGCCGCGACCTCCACGACCATCCACGGTGCGGTGCACGGCGTCCTCCCCGCCGCGAGCAGCACGGCCTTCACCGTGCCGGTCCGCATCGATCTCGGCAGCGCCTTGCCGGTGCCGTCGGTCGGGCTCTTCGGGACGGCGACGATCACGATCGGCCGGAAGGCCGGCGTGCTGGCAGTGCCGACGGCCGCGGTGCTCACGGACGACATCACCGGCACGGCGCGCGTCGCGGTCGTCCACGGTGGCCGGGCGCGCTGGGTCGAGGTGCAGAAGGGCGTGGAGGACCACGGCCGGATCGCCGTCACGGGCACGAGTCTCGCCCCCGGGGACACCGTGATCGTCTCCGGCCAGGTGGGCCTGCCGGACTCCACGCGGGTGCGCGCCCAGCCGTGAACTTCTATTCCATCATTCGCCACCGGTGGACCGCGCTCTTCGCCGTGGTCGCGGTCCTCGCCGGGGCCGGGGTGTACACCTTCACGCGCCTCCCGTCGGCGATCTTCCCCGCGGTCACCTTTCCGATCGTCAAAGTCATCGCCGATGCCGGCGAGGAGCCCGCCGCGCGCGTCATGCCCATGGTCACGCGCCCGCTCGAGGAAGCGATGCACCGCGTGCCCGGCGTGGTACTCGTGCGCTCCATCACCTCGCGCGGCTCGTCCGAGCTCTCCGCACAGTTTGCGTGGGGCACCGACATGGAGGTGGCGCTTCAGCGCGTGCAGATGGAGACGGAGCGGGTGCGGCCCGATCTCCCGCCCGGCACGCGCATCGACGTCGAATGGATGAATCCGGCGTCCTTCCCGATCATGGGCTATGCGCTGACGTCCAAGACACATTCGCAGGCGGATCTCCTCCAGCTCGCCGAGTACACGCTCAAGCCGGAGCTGATTCGGATCCCGGACGTGGCGGAAGTGCAGGTGCAGGGCGGCCGCCGCCGTGAGTTCGAGGTGCATCTCGACCCGGCGGCACTCCAGGGCCGCGGGCTCTCCGTCACCGACGTGGTCGCCGCGATCAAGGCGAACAACAGCGTCGAGTCGGCGGGACTGGTGGAGCAGAACCACGAGCTGTATCTGACCCTCGTGAACGGCCGGGTCCACGCGCTCGATACGCTCGCCCAGCTCTCGGTGCCCGTGGCCGATGGACCGCCGGCGACGCTCGGCAGTCTCGGTCGCCTCACCGTGGCGGACGAGGTCTCGTACGTGCGGACGACCGCGAACGGCGATTCCGCGGTGCTGGTCAACCTCATCCGGCAGCCGGGCGGAAACACCGTCGCCATCGCCGACGCCGTCCGGAAGCTGTTCACGGAGCGGCCCGACCTGCTTCCGTCCGGCGTGCAATGGACCCCGTTCTACGACCAGGCGCGGTTCGTCTCCGCCTCGGTGAACGGCACGATCGACGACATCTGGATCGGTTTCCTGCTCGCCGCCCTCGTGCTCTACGTGGCACTCGGGAGCGTACGGCTCACCGTCGTGGCCGGTCTCGCGATCCCGATCACGATTGCGATCGTGGGCCTCCTCCTCGGCGCCACCGGACAGACCACGAATCTCATGACGCTCGCGGGCGTCGCGGCCGCGATCGGTCTGATCGCCGACGACATGATCGTGGTGGTCGAACGGATCGAGGCCCACGCCCAGATCGAACCGGGCCATGAGGCAACCGAAGAAGCGACGCGCCGCCTCTTCCCCGCGCTCCTCGGCTCGAGTCTCTCGACGACCGTCATTCTCATTCCGTTCGCGCTGTTGACCGGCATCGTCGGTGCCTTTTTCAAGCCGCTCGCCCTCACGATGGCGCTCTCGCTCATCGTTTCGTTCCTGCTGGCGTGGCTCCTGATCCCGGCGGCCCTGCATCTCGTCGGGCTGCCGAAGCATCATGCGCCCCGCCAGAGCGCGCCGTTCCGCATCGCGCGCGCGGCGGGCAACGCCGTGAACCGCGCGTTCGACGCCATCGTGCACGCGTCGATCCGCTGGCCCGCGCTCGCACTCCTTGGCCTCGCGGGGCTCATCGCGGTGGTATGGGTCTCGTACAGGAACATCGGCACGGACTTCCTGCCCAGCATGGACGAGGGATCGATCGTCCTCGACTACTGGACCCCGCCGGGCACGTCGCTCACCGAGACCGACCGCATGCTCCGTGACGTCGAGCAGGTGATCGACTCGATGCCGGACGTGGAGAGCTACTCCCGCCGGACCGGTACGCAGCTCGGATTCTTCATCACCGAGCCCAACACCGGCGACTACGTGATCAATTTGAAGCCGCGCGGCACGCGCCGACCCGTGGACGAAGTGATCGACGATCTCCGCGCCAAGATCGCCGCGATCGAGCCGGCTATCCGGACCGACTTCGGGCAGCTGATCGAGGACGACATCGGCGATCTCACGGGCGGTGAGCCGCAGCCGATCGACATCAAGATCTTCGGCAGCGACGTGGGGCTGCTGCAGCAGAAGGCACGCGAGGCGACGGCGATCATCGAGAAGATTCCGGGCGTCGAGGATGCCTTCGACGGGATCACCATCGCGGGACCGGCACTCGACATCCGGGTGAAGCCGCAGGCCGCGGCGCGGTACGGTCTCACCACGGAGGATATCCACGACGCGGTCGAGCCTGCCGTGATCGGTACGGTGGCGGATCAGGTGCGGGTCGGCGATCGGCTCTACGATCTCCGGGTCTTCGTGAACAATGACCAGGCGCTCGGCAATCTCCTCATCCGGTCGAACACTCAACCGGCGGCGCTCGTCCCACTCTCCGAGCTCGCGTCGATCTCCACCGGACCGCCCGAGGCAGAGATCGACCGGGAGAATCTCCGGACCTACGTCGGCGTGACGGCGCGGCTGTCGGGTCGGGATCTGGGAAGTGCCAGCGCGGACATCAAGAGCGCGCTCGCCAAGGGGCTCACCCTCGCGCCCGGCCAGTATATCCGCTACGGCGGGCTCTACGAGCAACAGCAGAAGTCGTTCAGCGACCTCTTCTACGTCCTGCTCGGCGGCCTCGTGCTGGTCTCCGTGATCGTGCTCTTCCAGTTCGGCGACTGGCGCGCCGCCGTGCTCACCTCCATCTCGGCGGTCGCCGTGCTTGCGGGCGTCTTCGTGGCCCTCATCGTGACCGGCACGACGCTCAACATCTCGAGCTACGTCGGCGCGATCATGATGGTGGGGATCGTGGGCGAGAAGGCCATCTTCCTGATCCACGAGGGTCGCCGCCAGCTGCGGCTCGGGTATCCCCCGCGCGAGGCATGGTTCCGCGTCGCGCGCACGCGCCTCCGGCCCGTCGTGATGACGATCCTCGCCACCGACCTCGCACTTGCGCCCCTCGCGCTCGCGATCGGGTCCGGCTCGCAGATCATGCAAGCGCTCGCCATCGCCGTGATCGGCGGATTCATGGTCTCCGGGATCATCGTGCTCTTCCTCCTGCCGGCGCTCTACTGCTGGTTGGATCCGCACGGCAAGCTCGCCCTCTAGGGCACCACCACCTCCCTTGCGCCCACCGCGTCCGCATACCAGAGTTCACGGCGCGTAGTGCGTGACGGGCGGCAGGGGCCGCCCACCCCTGGGAGGTGGACATGTCCGACCCCATAACCGTGGATCGCCTGCTCTTCGCGTTCACGGTGACCTACCATTATCTGTTCCCACAACTCACGATGGGCCTCGCGCTGATCCTCTTCATTCTGAAGACGGCGGCGTGGCGGACCGGCAATACGCACCTCGATCGCGCGGCGCGCTTCTGGGCGCGCATCTTCGCGATCAACTTCGCGGTCGGGGTGGTGACCGGGATTCCCATGGAGTTTCAGTTCGGGACCAACTGGGCCGCCTTCTCCCGCGCTGCCGGCGGCGTGATCGGCCAGCCGCTCGCGATGGAAGGGGTCTTCGCCTTCTTTCTCGAGTCGAGCGTGCTCGGCCTCTTCCTGTTCGGCGAGAAGCGCCTGAGCCGCGCGGCGCATTGGGCGACGGCGCTGCTCATCTTCCTCGGCTCGTGGCTCTCCGGATTCTTCATCGTCGCGACGGACGCGTTCATGCAGCATCCGTCGGGCTACGCGATGGGAGCGGACGGCAAGCTCATATTGACGAGCCTCGGCGGCCTGCTCGGGAATCCCTGGCTCGTCTGGCAGTACCTGCACAACATGGTCGGCGCGGTGATCACGGCGGCGTTCGTGGTCGCCGCGATCGGCGCCTATTACCTGCTCATGCGGCGCCACGAGACGTACGGCCGGACGTTCGTGCGCTACGGCGTCGTGGTCGGCGTGATCGCGAGCATCATTCAGCTCTTCCCCCTGGGCGACCAGCAGGGCCGCATGGTCGCCGACCATCAGCCGGTGACCCTCGCGGCAATGGAGGGCCTGTTCCGGACCGAGCAGGGGGCTCCGCTGGTGCTCCTCGGTCAACCCGACATGGTCAAGCACACGCTCGACAATCGGCTCGCCGTCCCGCGCGCGCTGAGCTTTCTCACGTATCGCCGGTGGCACGCCGAGGTGCGCGGCCTCGAGGATTTTCCGCAAACCGATTGGCCCGACAACGTCCCGCTCCTCTACTACGCGTACCACATCATGGTGGGGCTCGGGACGATCTTCATCGCGATTCTCGCGATCTCCGCGTGGAAGCTCTGGCGCGGGACGCTCTTCGAGTCGCGCGCGATGCTCTGGATCATCATGCTGAGCCTGCCCTTCCCGTACATCGCGAACACGGCGGGGTGGATCACCGCGGAGGTCGGCCGACAACCGTGGATCGTCTACGGGCTGATGCGCACGTCGGACGGGATCTCCCCCACGGTCTCCTCCGGCAACGGCACCTTCACGCTCCTCGGCTTCATGGGGCTCTATCTGGTGCTCGGCGTCCTCTTCCTCTTCCTCGTGACCCGGGAGATTCACCACGGCCCCGAGCCGGAGCCGGCGCTGCAGGAAGGAGGTAGGGCGTGATGCAGACCCTCTGGTTCTGGCTCGTCGCCATCATGATCTGCGGCTACGTCGTCTTCGACGGCTTCGATCTGGGCGCGGGACTGCTGCACCTCGTGCTCGCACGCACCGATGCAGAACGCCGGCTCGTGCTCAAGACCATCGGCCCCGTCTGGGACGGGAACGAAGTGTGGCTCCTCGCCGCGGGCGGCACGCTCTATTTCGCCTTCCCGGGGCTCTACGCGTCGGGATTCAGCGGGTTCTACCTGCCGCTGATGATGGTCCTCTGGCTGCTCGTGCTCCGCGGCATCTCGATCGAGTTCCGCAACCATCTGGAGGGCCCCCTCTGGCCGCCGTTCTGGGACGTGGTCTTCTGCTTGGCGAGCGGATTGCTCGCGCTCTTCCTGGGCGTCGCGCTGGGCAATGTGGTGCGCGGCGTCCCGCTCAATGCCGACGGCTGGTTCTTCGAGCCGCTCTGGACGAACTTCTCGACGCGCGGCAACACCGGCATCCTCGACTGGTACACCGTGATCGTCGGTGTTGCGGCCGTCGTCTCCCTCGCGCTGCACGGCGCCTTGTGGGTATGGCTCAAGACCGACGGGCCGGTCGCCGAGCGAGCGCGCCGCCTGGCACATCGCGCGTGGCCGATCGTGCTGGTGATGATCGCGGCCGTCACGGCGGTCACCTGGGTCGTGCAACCCGTCGTGCCGGAGCACCTCGCGGCGCGCCCCTGGGGGTACGTCCTGCCGGCGCTCGCGATCGCCGGCGTCGGCGGCGTGGTACGCGGCATCATCGCCGATCGGCCGCGAACGGCCTTCCTCTCCTCCGCCGTGTATCTGGTGGGCATGCTCGCGAGCGCGGCCTTCGGGCTCTACCCCTACGTGCTCCCGTCGAGCACCGACCCGGCGTACGGGCTCACGGCGCAATCGGTCGCGGCGCCGCTCGCCGGCCTCCAGCTCGGACTCGTCTGGTGGATTCCCGGCATGCTGATCGCCGCGGGATACTTCGTGTACGTGTACCGGCATTTTGGCGGGAAGGCGGAGGTCGAGGGGGAGGGGTACTAGAGAGTGGCAGGGTGGCAGAGTGGCAGAGCGGCAGAAGCGGCGTGACTCTTGGACGGCGCTGAAGCGCCTGCTCGGCCCCGCACTGTCGCTCAAGCGATGGGCGGCCTACACCCGTTCACGGGCAGAACGGGGCCGAGTGGCCGCTTGAGCGGCCTCCTATACCACCGATGCGTGGCAGAGGCGTGAGCGGCCTCCTGCCAATCGCAGCAGGGGCGGCAGATGCGGCGGCGCCGCCCAGCCGCCCCTGTCATCTTGCTGACACGTTGGCCCGGTACCCTGTCGCCGTTCATTCACCAGGAGCCGCGATGCAGAAACTCTCGCGTGCCATCGGCATCGCATTGATGGCATCGGTAGCGGCGGTCCTGCCCGCTGCTGCCCAATCGTATCACGTCGCCCACCGTTTCACCCTCGGCGGTGACGGATTCTGGGACTACCTCACCTACGATACCGCGGCGCACCGTCTCTTCATCGGACGGAACGACCGCATCATGGTCGTGGACCCGGCACAGGGAAAGGTGCTGGCCGAGATCTCCGGGATGGATCGTGCGCACGGCGTCGCGATCGCGCAGGCGGCGGGCCACGGGTTCGCCACCTCCGGCGCCGACAGCACCGTGACGATGTTCGACTTGAAGACGCTCAAGGTGCTCGGGAAGACCACGGCCGCCGTGGACGACGACGGTGTCACGTTCGACGCGGCCACGAATCGCATCTTCACCTTCAACGGTGATGCGCAATCGGCGAGCGCGATCGACGCCGTGACGGGCAAGCTGCTCGCGAACATCGACCTCGGCGCCAAGCCGGAGTTCGGCGTGTCCGACGGGCACGGGAAGGTCTACGTCAATCTCGAGAGCAGCTCCGAGATCGCCGAGATCGACGCGCACACCCTGAAGGTGGTGCGCAAGTGGCCGCTCGCGCCGTGTGAATCGCCGTCCGGCCTCGCCATCGATCCCGTGCACCACATCCTGTTCAGTGGCTGCCACAATCAGGTAATGGCGATGTCGGACGCGGTAACCGGAACGGTCGTGGCGAGTGTGCCGATCGGGCGCGGCGTAGACGCCTGTCGCTACGACGTGGGCACCGGGCTCGCCTTCGCCTCGACCGGTGACGGCCACATCACGGTGATCCGTGAAGAGAGTCCGACGTCGTTCAAGGTCGTGCAGACGGTGAAAACGCAGGAGGGCGCCCGGACGATGGCACTCGATCCCGTGACCCACCGGCTGTTCACGGCGACCGCCAAGTTCGGTCCGCCCGCGCCGGCCAAGCCCGGACAGCGCTATCGGCGCCGCACGATGGTCCCTGGAAGCTTCACGCTCCTCGTTCTCGAGCGCTGAGACGGCGTGGCGGTGGGTGACGGGCGTCATCCTCCCGTCACCCGCCGCCGTTAGCTTCTCCGGTGTTCGCATCTCGAGGCATTCGTTCCACCGGAGGTATCCGCATGCGTTTCACCCCCTGGCTCGCCGCGGCGATCGCGCTCGGCACCCCTGCCGTGCTCGCCGCCCAGCGTCCCGCACCCCGCCCCGCCCACGTCCACATCAAGGAAGCGCGCCCCGGACTCGCGGCCGATGCCGTGATCTCCGGGGACAGCGCCGTCGCGCTGGCGCGCGCGGCCGTGCCGCACGGCCGGATCGTGGAAGCAGAGCTCGAGCAAGAGGGCGGGAAGCTGATCTACTCGTTCGACATCCGTGTGCCGCGCCAGAAGGGCATCACCGAAGTGCACGTGGACGCCCGCACCGGCGCCGTCGCGCCGCTCGAGCACGAGGGCGAAGGCGCGGAGGGTGACGGCGGCCGCTAGACGGGCCACCGGACGGCGAAGACGTTCGCGCCGTCCTCGTACTCATGTCGCAACGTGCCGTGGTGCACGTCGGCGATCCAGCGCACGATGGCCAGTCCGAGCCCGTGGGTGTCCGGCGCCCCGGGCTCGGCGCCGTTCTCGACCGGCACCCACCTGGGCCCGCCGCTCGAAACCGAGAGCACCGCATCGCCGTCCTCCCGATACACCGATACCGCCACGGGACGCTCCGGGGCGCCATGCGTGATGGCATTCGCCAGGAGCTCCACCAGCGCTTCCCGCAACAGCGTCGCGTTCCCGCGCACCAGCACCGGGTCCACGCGCCGGAGCTCCAGCGTGCGGCGTTCGGCCTGCGCGCGCCCCCGCAGGAGATCGGTGCACTCGAGCGCGAGCCCATCGAGCTCCACGTCGTCCGTGAGCGAGGGCCGCTGCCCGGCCTCCGCTTCCGCGAGCACGAAGAGCTCGTCGACGCGATGCGACATCTGCTCGGCGGCGCGCCGGACGCGCGCCAGCGTCTCGCGATAGTCGGCGGCGTCGCGCGGCCGCTCGAGACCGAGCGCGCTCTCGCCGCGGACTACCGTGAGCGGAGTGCGTAGCTGATGCGCCGCCTGCTGGATGAAGGCGCGGTTCCTGGCGCGCTGCGCCGACAGGCGTGAGAGCAGCCCGTTGAACTGCGCCGCGAGGCGGTCGAGCTCATCGGGCGGCTCCCGGACGGCGAGTCGCTTGTCGAGATCTTCGGGCTCCATCGCGGCGATCGCGTCGGCCATCACCTCGACCGGCCGCAAGGCACGACCCGCGAGCAGGTACCCGGCCAGCACGGCGAGCAGGGTCACTGCGGGGACGCTGATGAAGAGCCACCCGAGGAGCAGCTCGTCGTACTCGTGCACACCACCCGCCGAGCGCCCGCTCAGAATGGCGAACTCGGGCCCCGCATAGGTGGTCACCCGGGCGTGGCGCTCGCCGCCCTGGACATTTCGTACCGTCCAGAAGCCGGCGCGGGGCCGCTCGCGCGCGAGGGTCAACTGCATCCAGGGCGGGCCGCCGGCCGCGACGAGCGTGTCGTGCACGAAGACCGCGAAGCCGTCGGCGGCGGCCGGCCACTCGGAGATCGCGTCACGCGCCGCGGCGGAGAGCGGCTCGCCGGTGTCGCGGCGCTCGTCGGCGATTGCCCTCGCGAGCGCCGTCCCGGATTCCCGCACCTCACGGTTGAGCGCGCGGTTCGCGTCGGCGCGGAGGTAGGCGAAGAGCGCCACATCGAGCGCGGCCACGACCACCATGACCGCCGCCGCGAACCAGATCGCGAGCCGGAGCCGGACGCGGCTAAGCGCCATCGGCATCCTCGCGCGCGGTGAGCAGATAGCCCGCCCCACGGATCGTGCGGATCAAGGGGGCCGCACCGTCCGGATCGACCTTCCGGCGCACGCGGCTCACCAGCACGTCGACTGCATTCGCCACCGGATCGAAGTTGTCGTCCCAGACGTGCTCCAGGATCTGCGCGCGCGTGACCACGCGGTCCGGATTCCGCAGGAGGTACTCGAGCAAGGCATACTCCCTCGCGGTGAGGGAGAGCGAGACACCGCCCCGACTCGCGGTTCGCGTGGCCGGATCCAGCTCCAGGTCGCGCGCGCGGAGCCGGACGTCGAGCGGCGAGGGGGGCCGCCGCAGCAACGCGCGGAGCCGGGCCAGCAGCTCCTCGATGGCGAACGGTTTCGGGAGGTAGTCGTCCGCGCCCGCGTCGAGACCGAGGATGCGGTCGCCCAGGCCGCCGCGGGCCGTGAGCACGAGGATCGGGGTCGCGCCGCCCGCCGCCCGGAACCGGCGGCAGACGGTGAGGCCATCCACGTCGGGGAGCCCGACGTCCAGAATCGCCACGTCGTACTCGTTCACGGCGAGCGCCTCGAGCGCCGCCTTCCCGGACGCCACCACGTCGGGCGCCCATGCCGCCTCACGCAGCGCGCGAGTCAGGAGATCCGCAACATCGGCGTCGTCTTCCACGATGAGGACCCGCATGGCTGAAATGTACGGTCGATCGGTGACGGGGAAATGTCAGAGAGAGTGGCACAGGGGCAGGAGCGGCAGGACGAATACCAGCTGGCGCTATGATGCGCGGATGATGCGTGCAAGATGTCGCCAGGGGCTGGCTTGACTCGCCCGATCAGCAGAACTAGGTTCTAGACCGTTAGACCAAGTGGTCTAACCCTTCGGTCAAACCACTGAGTCGCGAGAGCCCGTCCATGGTCCGCCCCAGATTCGAACACCTCGAGCCAGAGCGCCAGGACGAAATCATCCAGGCCGCCGCCGAGGAGTTCGGCGACAAGGGATATGACGCGGCGTCCGTGAATCGCATCATCGAACGCGCCGGAGTGAGTAAGGGCTCACTCTACTACTACTTCGAGGATAAGGGCGATCTCTTCTCCGCCGTCATGGAACGGGCGACCACCGCGATGGTCAAGCTGGTCGGCGGACTCGCCCTGGACGAGCTCACCCGTGACTCCTTCTGGCCCGCCTTCGAGGACATCATGCGCCGCTCGGCGCAGCGGCTGAACGGCTCCGCCTGGTATACCCGGCTCGCGCGCGCTTTCTACCGCTACTGGGGCAAGACCGGTGATCGGGGACCCGCCGGAAAATTCTTCGCCTGGATCCGCGCCTGGACCGAGAAGGTCCTCCGCCGCGGCCAGGAGCTCGGGGCCGTCCGCACCGACCTCCCGCTCCCCCTTCTGGTCGATCTCACGATGGCCTTAGGCCAGGTCACCGACCGTTGGATGTTGGAGAGCTGGGAGGAGTTTCCGGAACCCGAGCGCGAGCGGATGGTCGCGCTCCAGCTGGGGCTCTTCCGCCGCTTGCTGGAATCCCCCGACGGGACGATCGCGCCATGACCACACTCCGCCGTATCGTGTCCGCTTCCTGCACCGTGGTGCTGCTCGCCGGACTCGTCGCCCCGCTCCGGGCACAGACCGCGCGCGAGATCGTCGACAAGGTCGATCGCCTCCTCCGCGGCAACTCGAGCCGCGGCACCGCCACCATGGAGGTGGTGACGGCCCATTTCGACCGGACCATGGAGATGCGGGTCTGGTCGCTCGGCACGTCGTACGCCTTGATCCGGATTCTCGCCCCCGCCAAGGACGCCGGCACGGCCACCCTCAAGGTCAACAACGAGATCTGGAACTACCTCCCGCGGGTCGACCGCACGATCCGGCTTCCGGCGTCGCTCATGTCGTCGTCGTGGATGGGCTCCCACTTCACGAACGACGACCTGGTCAAGGAAGACCGTCTCGTGGACGACTACGACATCGTGCAGAGCTTCGACGGCGTGCGCGACGGTGAGGCGGTCTGGGAATTCACGCTCACCCCGAAGCCCGATGCCGCCGTGGTCTGGGGGAAGATCGTCGAGCGCATACGCAAGCGTGATCTGATGCCGATCTGGGGGAAATACTACGATGCCGACGGCACGCTCATCCGGACGATGACCTTCTCCGATTACCGGACGATGGGCGGCCGTCTCGTGCCGGCCACCATGGAGGTCGTCCCCGCCGACAAGCCGAACGAGCACACGATCCTGCACTACGAGTCGCTCGAGTTCAACGTCGGCCTCACGTCGAGCTTCTTCTCGCTCCAGCGGCTGCGCTCGGGTCGATGAGCGAATCGCCCTGGTGGCGCATCAGCGTCCGGAACCTGGGGCGCAACATGCGCCGGACGGTCATCACGGCGCTCGGCCTCGCGTTCGGCTACTTCGCGGTGGTGGCCCTCATCGGGATCGACGACGGGCTCGTGGACGAGATGGTCACCAACGGCACGGGGATCATCAACGGGCAGGTGCAGGTCCACGCGCCCGACTACCTCCCCGACCGGAGTGTCTACGCCACGATCGGCGGCGACACCGGCATCAACGTGACGGCCCTGCTCGACTCCATCACCGCGGACCCCGCGGTCACCGCGGCCACGCCGCGCGTCTTCGGGGGCGGACTCGTGAGCACGGGCTCGTCCACGATGGGCGGTACGCTGTTCGGCTTCGATCCCACGCGGGAGCCCGAGGTGGCGCGCCTCACCGCCTCGCTCACCGCCGGCCGCCTCCCCGGACCCGACGCGCACGCGGTCGTGATCGGGAGCGAGATGGCCCGTCGCATTCACGCCGCCGTGGGGGACACGGTGGTGGTCGTCGCGCCCGCGGCCGACGGCTCGCTCGGCAACGACCTGTACGTCGTCTCCGGGATCTTCACCACCGGCATCGCGGACGTGGACGCGGCCTTCGCGCTGATGCCGATTCATACGCTCCAGCGGCTGATGGCGCTCGCACCGTCGCGCGTGCACGAGATCGCGATCCGCGTGCCCGACCCATGGGAGGCGACCGCCGTCGCCGCGCGCCTTCGGCAACGCCTCGCCGCCGCGGGAATGCAGGTGGCGGTGCGCCCCTGGACGGAGAGCAATCCAGAGCTCGTCCAATACGCCGACCTCATCCGCGCCGCGAACTGGGTCATTCTCTTCGTGGTCTTCGGCATGGCGATCTTCGGCGTCGCGAACACGATGCTGATGGCGACCTATGAGCGCCGCCGCGAGTTCGCACTGCTGCTCGTCCTCGGCGCGGCGCCCCGGCGCATCGTCCGGACCGTGCTGTACGAGGCGTTGGTGTTAGGTCTCGTGAGTCTCGTGGCGGGCGCCGCGATCACCGTGCCGATTCTCATCTGGTGGCATCACTCCCCACCGGACCTGAGCAAGATCTTCGGCAGCTTCACGCTGGCCGGCGCGCTCGTACGGCCGGTGCTCAAGACCAACTTCCCCCCGCTCATGGCGGCGGTCTCCGGCGTGGCACTCCTCGCCACGGCCCTCGCCGCGGCCGTCATCCCCGCCTTCCGCGCGGCGCGCGTCCCGCCCGCCGACACCCTGTCCGGCCGATGATCGCGCGCTCCCGTCTGCTGCTCCGGCTCTCCCTCCGGAACGTCGCGCGGAACGCGCGCCGCAGCACGCTCACCGCGCTCGCGATGGTGATCGGTCTCGCGCTACTCGTCTTCTCGCGCTCGCTCGCCGACGGCGCGCACGAGGATTGGATCCGAAGCGGCGTGCGCCTCGGTAACGGACACGTGGTGCTGCAGGCGCCCAACTTTCAGCGCACGGGCGATCTCGCCGATCGCCTGGATTCAGCGGTCACGGCGGTGGCGGAAGCGGCGATCGCCGCACCCGGCGTGGAACGCGATCTGGTCGCCGCCGCGCCGCGCATCACCGTGAACGCGCTCGCGAGCGCCGCGGCGGCGGCGGTCCCGGTCCGCGTGGTGGCGGTCGATCCCGCGGCCGAGGCAAGGTTCTCGCTGCTCACCGACAAGCTCACCGAAGGCCGCACGCTCGAGCCCGGCGATCACAATGCCGGCTACATCGGTGTGCGGCTCGCGCATCGGCTCGACCTGCACCTCGGCTCGCGGTTCGTCGTCACGGCGCAGAGCGCGGACGGCCAGATCGCCGACCAGCTCCTCTACGTGCGCGGAATCTTCGAGACCGGCCTGCCCGACGTGGACGAAGGCATGGTGCAGATCCCGCTTCGGACCGCGCGGCAGTGGCTCGGCGTCGGTGACGCCGTGACCGGCATCGCCTTGCTCCTGCGCTCGAGTCGAGACGTCTCCGACGTGATGCGAGCCCTCCGGCAGGCCCTGCCGGCGGGCGACACGGCGATCACCGTGCTGGACTGGCGCCACGCCGATCCCGCGCTCGATGCCGCCGTCCGCCTGGATGATTACGGCGACTACCTCATGCATGCGATCCTGCTCGCGATCGTCGCCCTCGCGATCGTGAACACGATGCTCATGTCCGTGCTCCACCGCTCGCGCGAGTTCGGCATTCTGCGTGCGCTCGGCCTCACCCGCGCCGAAACCGGCACGATGGTCTTCGGCGAAGGGCTCCTGCTCACGTTCGTGAGCGGCTTCGTGGGGCTCGCGATCGGCGCCGGTCTCACCTGGCTCTTCTTCCGCCACGGTCTCGACTACTCGTTTCTCATGAAGGATCAGACCACGATGGCCGGCGTCGTGATCAACCCGGTGATCATTCCCGAGCTCGGACTCCCGCAGCTCATCCAGAGTGTCACGTTCATCGTGGCGGTCGGACTCCTGGCCGCCCTCTACCCCGCCTACCGCGCGACGAAGATCGATCTCGTGGAGGCGATGAAATTCGACGAATGACCGCTCCCGCGCAGTCCACCGCCCCCGCCGTCCGCACGGCCGACGTCTGGAAGATCTTCTCGCACGACGGGCTGAGCGTCGAAGCCGTGCGCGGCGTGAGTCTGGAAATCACGACCGGCGAGTTCGTCGTGCTCGCGGGCCCGTCGGGCTCGGGGAAGACGACGCTGCTCAACATGCTCGGTGGCCTGACCCGCCCCACGCGCGGCGGCGTCTGGATCGACGGCAACGATCTCACCGCGATGTCCGAGCGGGCGCTCGCCGAGCTCCGGCTTCATCGCGTGGGCTTCGTCTTCCAGGCCTACAATCTGCTGCCCGTGCTCACCGCGCTCGAGAACGCCGAGTTCTCCCTGTTGCTGCAGGGGGTCGGTCCGGATGAGCGCCGCACACGCGTGACGCGGCTCTTCGAGCAGCTCGGCATTGCGGGCCTGGAGGATCGGCGGCCCGGCAAGCTCTCGGGCGGGCAGCAGCAGCGCGTGGCCGTGGCGCGTGCCGTGGCCGGCGCGCCCGCGCTCGTGCTGGCCGACGAGCCCACCGCGAACCTCGACTCGGCATCGAGCGGCGCGCTCCTCGATCTCATGGCGAAGCTCAACCACGAGCTCGGCACGACGTTCGTCTTCGCGACGCACGACATGGAGCTGATGCAACGCGCCCGCCGCCTGATTCGCCTGGTGGACGGCCGCGTGGTGGAGGACGAACGACGCGACTGAGTCGCGCCGTCGCCGTCGCGGCCTGCTCGGCCGCCCTGCTCCGCGCCGCCCCCGCCCGCGCGCAGGAACCGGCACTCCGCTGGTACCTGCTCAACGTCGGCGTATGGTCAAACTGGAGTCTCTACGGCGGCCGTGCCGCGTTCGACCTGCAGCGCGTCCGCGTCATGGCGACGCCCGCGGCGGGGCCGTTCAGCGCAGACCTCGCCTACGAAAACTTCCTCACCCTCTCGACCAGCGGCGCGTCACCCTTCACCGGCGCGCTCGGCGAGCCATCGAGCAACGAGTGGCTGCCGCTGCAGGGCACGATCGCCTCCGGCACGCACGCCGTGTGGACGCATCGTCTCGATCGACTGGCGCTCAGTTATACCACCGCACACGCGGAGATCACGATCGGTCGCCAGGCGATTTCGTGGGCCACGACGCTCTTCCTCACACCTGCGGATCCGTTTGCGCCCTTCGATCCGTCGGATCCGTTTCGGGAGTACCGCGCGGGGGTGGACGCCGCGCGGGTGCGCGTCTTCCCCGGCCCCTTCAGCGAAGTCGACGGCGCCTTCCGCGTCGCCGACACGCCCGGCGGCCGGAAGATCACGGCGGCCGCGCGCGGCAAGGCCTCGCTCGGCGCGCTCGAAGCCTCGGCGTGGGGTGGCGTGGTGTTCGGGGACCCCGCGGGGGCCGTCGGCGCGACGTTCACCGCGGCCGGCGCCGCCTTCCGCGGGGAGCTCGAGCTCCGACGGAGCAGCGGACGAACGGTAGTGCGCGGTGCCGTCGGGGTGGACCGGAGCTTTCAGGTCTCGGGACGCACGCTCTACCTGGTGGGTGAATATCAACGGGACGGATTCGGCGCGGCATCGGCCGCGGCGCTGCCGGCCGTCTTCGTGTCGCCGGCCGCCGCGCGCGGAGAGCTGCAAACGTATGGCCGGGACGAGGTCGCCCTCCAGGCCACGTATCAGATCTATCCGCTGATCGGCCTCGAGGCCCTGAGTCTCGTGAACCTGGACGACGGCAGCGCGCTCCTCGCGCCGGCCGCGAGTTGGTCGGCGGGATCGAACCTCACCGTGCGGGCGGGGATCTTCCTCGGCGTTGGCCCGGAGGGCATGCAGGCGATCGCGCCCGGGTCGGAGTACGGGCCCGCGCCGTTCACGTTGTACGCCTCCGCCGCGGCATTCTTCTGAGGCGCATCGACCCTACTGAACCACCCCGTCGCAGGCCGGCGGACGTCACGCCCCGTTGCCCAGCTCCTCGCGAATCGCCTCGAACTCCGCGCGATGCTCAAACGCCACCTCGAGCACGTCGGGATCGAGCCGCGGCCGGAGGTCGGTCTCCAGCATCTTGTAGACCCACGGCGTGGACAGCGCCGAGCGATACGGACGGGTGGTGGTGAGCGCCTCGTAGACGTCGGCGACCGCACAGATCCGTCCCTCGAGCGGGATTTCGTCTCCGGCGAGCTGATGCGGGTATCCGCTTCCATCCCATCGTTCGTGGTGGGACGCCGCGATGACGGCGCCGAGCTGCAGGTAGAGCGAGGGCGAATCGGCGAGCACCTCCTCACCGATCAGCGTGTGCCCGCGCACCAGCTCGAGCTCGTCGTCCTTGAGTGCGCCGGGACGAAGGAGGATGGCATCCGGGAGGGCGGCGTTGCCGACGTCGTGCAGCTGGCTGGCATGGCGGATCATCGTCGCGCGGTCGGAGGAGACACCCAACCCTCGCGCCAGGACTTCCGCGTAGCGCGCGAAGCGCGCGATGTGTCCTTCGGTCGCGGGATCCTTCTGTTCCGCGATAAGCGCCAAGCGCCGGACGAGATCGATCTCGTCCCGCACCTTCTCGTCGGCGCCGGAGTCCCGGCGCGCGCGTCGTACGGCCTTCGCCATGCCTGCCATCCCCCCGGGGCGGCCGTCCCGATTCTGGCGACCCGCCGTCGTAATCGTACCCGGCCAAGATGGGGCTAACCGGCCCGGAGCGAAAGCCAGTGGGGGGCGCCGGGCGCGCCGGACCCGCTCCATCGGGGCCGATTGCGATGGTTCGCGAGTGGCCCGTACATTCGACCTTCGCGCACCGTCCTACTCCCGGACCCGATCGGAGCCCTCATGAACACCCTCGCACGCGTCTCCGTGGCCATCATTTTCGCGTCGGCCGGATTCGCCTGCGCGTCCCCGCGCCCCGGCGTCGGGGAGGCCGCCGCACAGGCCGACACGGCCGTCGCGTTCGACTCCGCGCTGGCGGCCCGGTTGGGCGCCGACGAGTACGGCATGCATCAGTACGTGATGGCGTTCCTCAAGGCCGGACCCAATCGGAGCCAGGACTCGACCACCGCCGCCGAGCTCCAGCGCGCGCACCTCGCCAATATCAGCCGCATGGCGCGGGAGGGGACGCTCGTGCTGGCCGGCCCGTTCCTGGACGACGGGGAGGTCAGGGGGATCTACGTGTTCAACGTGGAGAGCGTGGATTCCGCCCGGGCGCTCACGGCCACCGACCCCGCGATCAAGGCCGGCCGCTTGGTCATGGAGCTCCATCCGTGGTACGGCTCCGCGGCACTGCAGCAGGTGACCGCGATCCACGGGCGGATCGCCCGCGCGACGCCGTGAGGCGGCTCCCCGGTCTCGGCGCCATCCACCGCACCGCCGCTCGGCGCTAGTCCGGCAGTCGCGCGCGCCCCACCACCACCCACGTCCCGTGCCGGCGCACGTGGACCCGGTCACCGCCCATGGTGGTATCGCTGTTCGCCTCGGTCCACACGCCGAATGCCCGGCCATCGTGCACGGCAACGCCCGTGTAGTCGCCGAGGAACTCGCCGCCCGGTGCAAACGACCCCGTACTCCAATCCACCGCACGGAAGTGCTCGCCGGCATCCAGAGAGTACGCGAGGCGATACCGCATGACACCAGCGGGCGTGCCGGCGTAGTAGCCCGTGACGAGCGCCCCCGTGATGGGATCGCTCGCGAGCCAGGCAAAGAAGTGATCCGTGGCGCCCGCTGGATCGGGCGGTGTCACGTCGCGCGCCGCGGACCACGTGGCGCCGCCGTCGTCGGACGTCGCGAGATAGACGTCCGCCTCACCGCTCCGCTTGTCCACCCATTCCACATAGAGGCGTCCCGTCGCCCGGTCGATCGCGATGCTCGGATACCCGTTGCACCGCGCGACTCCCGGGATGCCGAAGACGATGTCCGGCGTGCGCGCGACGAGTCCATCGCGCCCGAACGTCAGCCCGCCGTCATGGGACTGGTCGATCAGCACGCCGGTCGAGTCACTCCAGACCACGTAGATCGTGCCGTCGTTCCCGACCGCGATGTCCGTGCCTTCCGTCGCGCCGACGGAATCTTTCGGGCCACCCGCGTGATCGCTGATCTCCTTTGGCGTGGAGAATGACGCACCCCCGTCGGTGGACCGGGCGAAGAGGATCACCGTTTCGGCAGCGCGGAATTCAGTCCACGCCACGTAGACGCTGTTGTGGCGCGCCGCGAATCCGGGCTTGTCCTCGAATGGGATGCCCGGATGCTCCGCCTGGAAGACGACGGGCGTCGCCTGCGCGCGCCAGGTGGCTCCCCCGTCGTCCGAGCGATTGAGGAAGATGCCGTTCCGATGCGCCGCACGACCGAGGTACGAGTAGTCGTCAGGCCGGTCGAAGGCGATATAGACGGCGTACGCCGTACCGTTCGGGTCGAACGTGACCACCGGATCGCCGGCCAGCTGGAAATCGTGCACGCCCGGCAGCGGCTGGGCACGCCATGTTCGCCCGCTGTCGGCGGAGTAGGCGACGGTCGCCGGAACCTGGTACGACGCGATGACTTCGTTCGGCCGCGCGGGATTCACCGCGATCGACGTCTCGTCGTGATACCCGGTGTCGGTGATCGTCACGGCCCGCACCTCGCGGGGCGGCGGCGGCGCCACGGTCCGCGGACCGGGCGCGGCGACTGGGCGCCCGCCGCATCCCGCGCCCGCGACGAGCGCCGCCACCGCCACGAGGCGCCGCACGTCAGTGGGCCCGCTGCTGGCGTTCCTTGATCCGCTCGATCGCTTGCTTGACCTGAGCCTGCGTGTCCGCGTGCGTCAGCGAGCCCTGTACGGACTCGAGCTTTGCGATGGCCTGCGCCGGCGGCATCGCCATGAAGGCGAACACCGCCGAGCGGCGCACCGACGGGCTCGCGTCGTTCAGATGGCCGACGAGAAGATCTAGCGCCCGGTCACTGCCACGGCCGGCGAGCACGCCAAGCACCTGAGGGGCGGTCTGGCTCATCGGCACCAGCGAATCCACCGTCCCGACGAAGCTGGTGTCGTTCGACCGCGCGATGGCGAAGAGCGCGGCGTTCTGCACTTCGTCGCGATACGAAGGCATCGCGAGCGCCCGAACGATCAAAGCGTGCATGTCCGGCGCGCCCGCGAGCGCGAGCCCTCGCACGGCCGCCGCCTCCACCGCGTAACTCGAGTCGTGGTTCAGCGCCGCCGTCATCAGCGCGATCGCCTTGGCGCCGCCCACCTGCCCCAGCGCGTCCACCGCCGCGGCGCGCACCTGGGCCGATGTGTCGCGCGTGGCGGCCTCGAGCGGCGACAGCGCCACGTCCGCGCCGAGGCCGGCGAGCACGTCGCAGGCCTGCGACCGCGTGAGGAAATAGTCCGCGCCGGTCGCCGCGTCCGCCAACGCCGTCGCCGCCGCACCACGGTCCGCGGTCGTGCGCGTGGTATCGGCCGCACGCTGGGCGAGCTGATCGATGACCCACTCACGATCCCAGAGCGAAGCATCCTCGCGCAGCTGCGTGGCGAGCCACGGCGTCGGCTGGTCGAAGGAGAGCTTCTTGAGAATGGTGTTGCCGTCGTCGAAGACCACCATCGTCGGCGCCGACATCACGTTCGGGACGGTGATCGTCTGCTCGCGCTGATCGAGCTGGGCGTGTGCGAACACGTCGCCGCGTGCCGTTCCGACGCGCACGGTGACCGGCATCTTGAAGACGAGCGGCGTGGTGAAGAACAACCCGGTGCTGTCCGGCTTGGTGGTGTCCACCTGCGTCTGCTTCACGTCGAGCGAGACGGTGTGCGCCGTGCTGTCGTACGTCGCCGTCACGACGAACTCCGGATATCCCGCTTGATAGATCCACTCGCTCCAGAACCAGTCGAGGTTCTCGCCCGTGGCGTCCAGCACGGCCTGACGCATGTCATCGGTGGTGGCGTTGTCGAACTTGTGATCCACCAGGTACCGATGCAGCGACGCCCAGAACCGGTCGGGACCGAGGTAGTTCTTGAGCATGCGGAGCACCAACGCGCCTTTGGGATAGATGTCGTTCGATCCGAGGGACGCGAGGGGCATCCGCCGGCGCTGGTCGATCTGCATGTACTGGTGATACTCGTCCAGGTAGTAGTCATCCGCCGCGTGCTTGCCGAGCTTCGTAAGCCAGTACTGGCCGGGCATGAACTCGGCGAATCCCTCGTTTAGCCACATGTTGGCCCAATTCTCGGTCGTCACGTCGTCGCCGAACCACTGATGCGCCAGCTCATGGGGAATCAGGATCCACTGGTACCACGGACGGTCCTGATAGGCGCGCGCGTCCGGAAGCCAATCGACGAGCGTCGTGGCACTCACGTTCTCCATCCCACCGAAGAAATCCGCCACGGTCGTCTCGGCGTACTTCTGCCACGGATAGGGCACGCCCGTGAGCCGCGAGTACGTGTCGATCATGTCCGTCGTCTGATGGAAGAGGCGCCACGCGTTCGCGCTGTCGCTGTGGTAGACGTAGTAATCGACCGGCACCTGCTTCCAGTGGTCGGAGAACTTGACGAGCGGGGCCACGATGAGGGACACGAGATAGGTGCTCGCCGGCTCCGCCTGCCGCCAGACGAGCGTGTGCTCGCCACCGCGCACGGGACGATCGGAGACCAGGGAGCCGTTCGACACCGCCGTGTACTTCCGCGGGATCGTGACGTCCATCTCCCACGTCATCTTGTCGTTCGGAAAGTCGTACGTCGGGAACCAGTCGTGATTGTTGTGATCCTCGCCCTGGCTCCAGATCTGCTGCGGACGATGCGGGCGGCCGTCGGGCGTAATGAACGTCAGCCCGCGCCCGTTGTCGATCTTCGCGTGATACGCGATCGCGAAGGTCAGTGAGTCGTGGAAACCTACCGGCCGCGCCGGGAAGACGACCAACGTGTCGCCGTGCGTCGTGAAGCGGAGCGACGTACCGCGCGCGTCCTTCACCGTATGGATGGTGAGCAGATGTCCGGCGTCCAGCACGATCGAGTCCAGCGCGGGCTTGAGCGCGACGAGGGTCGTCGTCACCGCGCCGTCAAAGGACGTCGAATCCCAGTCGAAGTTCCGGACCGCGATCCGCTGATGGATGAGGTCGTAGTCGTGCGAGCGCGTGTACCAGTCATTGGCGATGCGCTCCGCGTTGGACTGGGCCGCCGCGGGTGCGGCGAGGAGCACGGCCAACGGCAGGACGAGGAGGAGCCGGAGTGACGGACGCATGGAGAGCACCTTGGACACAATGGACGTGAAGTGGGTGGATCGCATTGAACGATAGCGCGGCGCCCACGACTACACACCCCCAACCGGCTGGTTCCGCCGGACGCGGCATGTCGCGAGGGACGTCGCGCCCCATACGTCGCATGCCCCGGATCGTTTCACGGCGGGTTCACCGCCCCTTGAATGGGCGCCCCCTAGATTGCGTTCCGCATGGAGCCAATCGCGCGCTCCATCCATCCCGACATGGCGTGCCGGGATGCCGTGCGAGAGGGTCGTCCGCGATCGACCCCGACTCGAAACGCCCGTGCCGGTGAAGCGTGCGTTTGAGGCCTGAAGGCACGTGGATCGAAGCCGGAGCTTCCCTGCGCCCTACCGGAATTCGTCAACCGGATGGACCGGCGGCGAGGGAGAGAAGAACGAGGGAGCAATCCCCCGACTCCGGGTAACCGGCACGTTGGGCGCCCGACCGGTGATGACCGGCGGGCGCCCACTTCGTTTGCCCCCCGATCAGTCGCCGCCGAGCGCCGCCGCGAGCTCGCGGTCCCACCCGTAGATGTCCGATCGCCATTCCAGCCGGCCCATCTCGTCCACCCAGGCGGTCCGATAGACGAACTCGATCGGAACCGGCGTCGGCAGGGGAATCTCGAGCTCCTCACCCGCCGCGAGCGCCGCTCCCAGCGAATCCGCCGACCAGCCGTCCCAACCCGACAGGAGTCGGGCGGCGATGCGCTCGGGAAGCTCGACGCGGACGCACCCGTGGCTGTAGAAGCGTGAGGACGCCTGAAAGAGCCCACGCGCCGGCGTGTCGTGCACCGCGACACCGAACCGATTCGGCACCGTGAACTTGATCTGCCCCAGGGGATTGTCCGGCCCCGGCGGCTGGCGAAACCGAAACAGGGTCGCCGCCGAGTCGCCGAGCGCGCGCCAATCCACCGAATCGGGATCGACGGCGACGAGGGATCCGTTGCCGTTCCGCCAGACACCGACGCCGAGCCGAGCAAGCGCGTGAACGTCGTCCCGCTCGGCGGGCAGCATCTCTGCCCGGACGATGGCGGGCGGTACCTGCCACGTGGGATGCAGCACGACGTCGGTGATATGCGCGGCCAGTATCGGGGTCGGCCAGTCGAGCGCGCCGGCCACGACGCGCACCGTGATCGGCGGGGTGGCGCTGTCGGTCAGCGTGAGCGTGGCGTCGGGCGTGTTCACGAGGACGAGGCGTGGTGACGGCGACCGCGGAAGCCAGCGCCAGCGCATCATGTTCACCCGGATCCGCCGCGCGAGCTCCGTGACGGGAACCGCGAGCAGCGCCTCGGTTTCCTCCCCGACGCGCCCGTCGGCGGGCAGACCGTGCCGCATCTGGAAACGCCGCACCGCCTCCGCCAACGACGAATCGAAGACGGCGGCCGGTAAGCTGTCCGTCGTCGGGAGATCGCCTTCGTCGAGGAGCCGGCGGCGGAGCGCGTACACGCGCGGCCCTCGAGCGCCCCGCTGGAGCTCGGGACCCGGCATCACGACGGGCCATCCACCAGCGGCGATTGCGTCGTCGAGCCGGGCGAGCTCGATGCGCAACGCCCGGTAGCCTGGCTGCGGCGGAGCGAACGCGGCGAGCGCCGCACGGACTTCGTGTGCTCGGAGCGCTCCCTCGAGCGCGGCCGTCGGATCGAGATGGTGCGGGACCGTCGTCCACATCGTGTCGACGATCGTGGGATCGAGCGGTCCGTCGGCGAGGTCGTGCGCGACGCGCACGAAGAGGGAGGTCAGGGCGGAGTCGAGCGCGGCGCGTGCATCGGGAGCGGCCATGGCGCCGCCGCGCGCACTGTCGATGCGCGCCAGGAGCGCCGAGTCCACATACGCCGACGGATCGAGGCCGTCCGCACCCACGTCACCGATCGCGGCGAGCAGCGAGTCCGCATCGGCCGAGAGGTACCCATCCGCCCACCATGACAACTGCCCGCCACGGGAGCCGCCACCGGCGCCCACGCGGACGCCGGCGACCGCGAGGCCGACCGCACACAGCACACGCCACCGCATGTGTCTCAACCTACGGCGTCGCCGTGAAGATACGTTGAACCGCGCCGGCGTGGCCCGATGCCTTCAAGTGATCTTCGTAACCTCTTCACGACGCCCCCCCTATCCTGCCCCAAATCGTTGGGATCCGGCCACGGGAGGGCAGGTGTTCTTCACGAATCGCCGAGTCGCGGGACGTCGTCTGGCGGAGCGGCTCATGCGGTACCGTCCGTTCCATCCGCTCGTCCTCGGCATCGCACGCGGGGGCGTGCCCGTCGCGCATGAAGTCGCAAAGGCGCTCGGTGCGGACTTGGACGTGCTGGTGGTCCGGAAGATCGCGGCCCCATCGCGCCCCGAGATCGCCGTCGGCGCGGTGGGGCCGGGTGTCACCGTCTTCGACGGCGACACCATCGCGGCGCTCGATGTGCGCACCGATTATCTGGCACGCGTGACGGCCGCCGAGCGCATCGCGGTCGCGGAGGCCGTGAGACGCTATCGCGGCGAGGCGCCCCCGCTCGACCTCGCGCAGCGGACGGTGATCGTCGCGGATGACGGCGTCCGCACGGGCGCGACGGCTGCGGCGGCCCTGCAAGCCGCGCGGCGCCTCGGTGCGGCCCAGGTTATCGTCGCCGTCCCCATCTGCGCACCGGCCACCATGCGTCCGCTCCGGCACGCGGCGGATGATCTCGTGTACCTGAACGCACCGACCGAAGCCCGTCCACTGGCATACTGGTTCAGTGACTTCCCGATCGTGGACGATGCTGAGGTCCGACGCCTCGTCGAGGACGCGTGGACGCCGCTGGACGCGGACGCGGTGACGGAGGCGATCCGATGATCGCCGCGGTGAGCGCACCGGCACACGACCTCGCGGTCGTCATCCCGCACGAGGATGCTCGCCTGCCCGCGCACCTCGATCTCCCGGCTCGTCCGACGGGACTCGTCTTCACGCTGACGAGTCGCGGCCATGACGCGGCGGGCGAGGGCGACGTCAACCCGCGTCTGGTGCGCACGCTCGGACAGCAACGGATCGGGACGCTCGTGCTCGACCTGCTCGACGAAGACACGGACGGCGCAGGACGCATCGCGGATGTCGCGGCGCGGCTGCGCTGGGCGATCGACTGGGCGGAGACCGCGCTCGCGCACGAGCGCGTACCGTTCGGCATTCACGCCACGGGCCAAAGCGCGGCAATCGCGCTCACCGCGGCGGCGGGCGATCCGCGCATCCGCGCCATCGTCCTGCGGAGCGGCCGCGTCGATCTGGCGGGCCGAGCCGTGGAGCGCGTGAGCGCGCCCACGTTGCTCATCGTGGGGGGCGACGATCCTGCGCTCCATGGTCTGAGTCGCGCGGCATTTGCCCGTCTGCGCGGCCCGAAGAAACTCGCCATCGTGCCCGGCGCGTCCCATCTCTTCACCGAATCCGGCCCGATGACGGCGGCCATGCGCCTCACGCTCGACTGGTACGGCGATCATCTCAAGCTGCGCCCCGAGCGCGCCGCCCCCGAACGCTGGTGGTGACCCGCGATGCTCGGCACACTCAATGACGCCCAGATCGACGCCCTGCTCCGGAGCGAGACGGTGGGCCGCATCGGCTGCATGGTGGACGGTGAGCCGTACGTCGTGCCCGTGACGTATGCGTACGACGGTGAAGCCGTGTACGCGCACTCGGCGGAAGGGATGAAGCTCCGGGGCCTCAGGACGTCGCCGCGTGCCTGCTTCGAGGTCGAGCACGTGCACGATCTCGCGAACTGGCGGAGCGTCATCGCCTGGGGAACCTTCGAGGAGCTGCACGGCGCCGCCGCCGAACGGGGCATGCGGGTGCTCGTGGAGAAGCTCACTCCGCTCGCCGGCAGCGAAACCGCCGCTCCCGCCCACGGCGCGGCGCCACGCCACGCAAGCGCCGTCATCTACCGCATTCGCCTCGACCGGCGCACCGGCCGCTTCGAGAAGCGCTGACGCGCCCCGGTCCCCAGCACCCGAGAATCTCCGATGCCACACGAATCGTTCGCCCTCTCGCTCGAGCTCGAGCAGAACTACGCGTTCACGGTGCAGTTCGACGACGAGCGCTTCCCTCCCCTCCTGCTCGACGAACCGGAACCGCTCGGCGAGAGTCGCGGCCCGAACGCGGCCCGCCTGATCGGCGCGGCGGTCGGCAATTGCCTGGGCGCGAGCCTGCTGTTCTGTCTCAGAAAGGCACACGTGGACGTAGAAGGGCTGCGCGTCGACGTCACCGGCGAGCTCATCCGCAACGAGCGCGGCCGCCTGCGTATCGGTGCGCTCCACGTCACGCTCGATCCGCAGGTCGCCGACGCCGACCGCCTGCGCATGGCGCGATGCGTCGAGCTCTTCGAGGACTTCTGTATCGTGACCGAGAGCGTCCGTCGCGGCATCGACGTGGACGTGTCGGTGCAGGGGTCGCCCGTCCCCACGCCTTCCGACGGCTAGCCGCTACTCCGATCCCAGCGGCAGCGTGCGCAGTCCGGCGCGGAGTACCGGATGCCGCGCCAGCAGGACGAGCAGCATCACCGCCGCAGCGGCCACGGTCGCCGCGCCGATAGTCCACATTTCCACGCCGGTCACGAGCCCGTGCGTGAAGACGATCAGCGCGCCAAACACGTGCCCGGCCACGAACAGCAGTGCGACGAGCACGGCGTAGCGCGCCACCGGGTGCCGCTCGGCGAGCTCGATCATCGCCGCGGCGAAGAAGCCCAATCCGAGAAACACGAACATGTGCACCATGTTGTATGCCAGAACGGGCCCTGCGGCAACGGTTACCTCGGCCGGCGTGCGCGCGCCGTAAAACATCGCCGACCCGAGCAGCGCCGCCGTATAGAACGGCGAGCGCCCCGCGATGAGGTTGGCGGCCGCGAAGAAGAGCACGACCGTGGCGTATCCGGCCAGCCCGGCGGCGAGCCCGGTGGCGAGCACGCGTGATGTAGCGCGGGACATTGGATTCCTCCCGAACGAACCGCTCGACCATCTCGCGGACGGCGTGAGGACACGGCGAATCCGCCGTGAGGGCCGCTTCATGTGAGGCCGCTGGCGACGGAACGGGGACGTGACTAAGCTCCGAGGAATCCACCGCACCGGCAGGAAGATGACTCGCAGTCAGACCGCGCTCGTTCTCGTCGACATCCAGCCCGATTTCATGCCCGGAGGCGCCCTCCCCGTGGCTGACGGTGACGCCATCGTCGCCCCTCTCCGGGCGCTCCTCGAGGCGGATCCCTTCGGGCTCTACGTGGCCACGCAGGACTGGCACCCGCCGGCGCACGTCTCGTT
>Ga0102953_1000508_pt1 | contig 26732 bp, 27 predicted proteins | sample SalPon2A_C_D2_MG_FD_78509 | JGI IMG/M metagenome (GOLD analysis project Ga0102953, IMG submission 78509) | Soil microbial communities from South San Francisco under conditions of wetland restoration - Salt Pond MetaG R2A_C_D2_MG | ecosystem: Environmental > Terrestrial > Soil > Wetlands | place... | reverse complement strand
CGTCGACGATGATGCGCTTGGCAGCGATACAGGACTGGCCTGCGTTGATGATGCGCGAAAGCGCGAGTATCTCGGCGGCAGCATCCAGGTCGGCGTCGGCCAGCACCAGACTCGGATCGGAACCGCCCAGCTCCAGCACCGCCGGTTTGATCTGGCTGGCGGCCAGCGCGGCCACCTGGCTGCCGGCCGCGCTGGAACCGGTGAGCGAGACGGCCTGCACCGCGTCATGCCGGATCACTGCAGCCACCTGGTCCTTGTCGATGCGGAGGTTCTGCAGCAGGCCCGCCGGCGCGCCGGCCTGGATAAAGGCATCGGCAATGGCTTCGGCACAGGCGGGAACGTGCGGGTCGTGCTTCATCAAACAGGTGTTGCCGGCCATGATCGCCGGCGCACAGAAACGAAAGGCGAGCCAGAGCGGCGCATTCCACGGCAACACGCCCAGCACCGGCCCCAGCGGCAGGTATTGCACGTAACTGTGGCTGGCATCGGAGGGCAGGTCGATTGCGGCAAGATATTCGGCGCCGTGCTCGGCATAGTGCTCGGCGCACCAGGCGGCCTTCTGCACTTCTGCCCGCGCCTCCACGATCGGCTTGCCCATCTCCACCGTCATCAGGCGGGCGAGACGTTCCTGGTCGTCGCGCATGAATTGGGCGACCTTGCGCAACAGGGCGGCACGTTCGTCGAAGCTGGTCTTGCGCCACGCAGAGAAGGTCGTTGCCGCCTGCGCCACGATGCGTTCCAGTTCGTCATTGTCGTGCAGCGGATAGCGATGCAGCTCTTCCCCGGTAGTCGGGTTGGTAGCGATGAACATGTAATCCCCTTTAGCTCGTTTCGGCCTGGCCGGTGGCGTCGCTCGCGGCCTGCTGCGCATCCAGTGCAGGCTGGATGTCGATCACCTTGTTGTCGGCGGCCGTGTCGGGCTTGACCGTGAAGTCGCGCTCGACATCCTCGAAGAACGAGCCGCAACCGTCCTCGGTGATATAGAAGGTATCGGAGATGCCGCAGGACTTGTCGCCGTCGATGCCCCACATCCACGGGATGACGTGGAAGGTCATGCCCGGACGCAGGATCTCCGAGTGCCCCTGGAACAGGCTCATGATGTAGCCCTCGTCCCAGCTGGGCGGGAAGGCGATGCCGATGGAGTAGCCGGAGCGGGTGATCAGCCTGGCACCCACGTCGTTCTCGCGGATGATATTGCGCATCATCTTGTCCGCGTCCGACACGGTAAGGCCCGGCCGGAATTCCTTGCGTGCGGTGGCCAGCGCCAGCTTCATCAACTCCTGCGCCTTGTACATGCTGTCGCTGAGCTCGCCGCACACCACGGTGCGCATCATCGCGGTGTGGTAACGGCGGTAGCAGCCGGCGATTTCGAGGAACACGTGCTCGCCCGGCTGAACCGTGCGCCCTTCCCAGGTGGCGTGGCCGATCATGGTGCGCGGCCCCGAGGTGACGTAAGGCATGACCGCGGGGGTCTCGCCACCGGAGGAAAACATGCCGTAGCTGATCGCCGCGCCGATCTCGTTTTCGGTGACGCCGGGGCGAACCGCGTCGATGCCGGCCTGCATGCCCGCCTTGGTGGCCTTTGCCGCCTTGCGCATCACTTCCAGCTCGACCGCGGATTTGATCAGGCGCCCCTGCTCGACGATACCGAAACAATCCATGATGCGGCTGCGCTGGAACGAGGTGTGGAAGTAGTCCTGGTGATAGGCGGTGAAGTAGTAGGAATTACGCTCGTAGCCGATGGTCTTGCCGGCCAGGCCGAACTCGACCAGCGAGGTCACCAGCATCTGGATCGCATCGCCGGTGTCCGGATAAGGACGACTCAACTCCACCCAGGTACGCGCCGTGACATTGGACTCCTCCAGCTTGCGCGTCACCATCCAGGGTTCGCCTTCCAGTGGCACGACCAGCGCCTGGAAAAACGAATAACCGGTGGTCTGGTAGTCGGTCAGGTACATGATGTTCTCGGCATCGGAGATGATCACGGCATCGAGCAGGCGCTCCTTCATATGCCCGCGCAGTTCGTCGATGCGTCTCTGGTATTCCGCGAACGGAAATGTCATATCGTCTCTTTCGCGCATGGCTTAGCCCTCCATCTGCCGGTCAACGGCCTCGTTGAGTATCTGTAACCCCGCCTGCAAATCTTCGTCGGGGATGGTCAGGGGCGGGATCAGCTTGATCACGGAGCCGCCCACGCCGCACGGCCCGAACAGCATGCCGTGTTCGAAGCAGTCCCTGGCGATGGCCTTGGCCAGCGCGCCGTCGCCGATATCGAGGGCCTGCATCATGCCCTTGCCGCGCACGCTGAAACCCCTAGCGGCGTACTTCTTCGCAATGCCTTCGAGGTGCCTGGCCATGATCTCGCCTTTGCGCCGGACTTCCTGCATCAACTCATCATTCTCGAAATAGCGCAGTCCCTCGCGCCCGGCGACAAAGGAGAGATTCTGGCCGCGGAAGGTGCCGGTATGCTCGCCCGGTTTCCAATGCTTGTCGTGTTCCGGCTTGACCAGATTCATCGCCATCGGGGTGCCCATGCCGCCGATGCCCTTGGCCAGCGTGATGATGTCCGGCTCGATACCGTGTTCCTCGAAACTGAAATAGGTGCCGGTGCGTCCGCAGCCCGACTGGATGTCGTCGACGATCAGCAGCGCGCCGAGGTCCTTTGCCAGTTTCTGCAGCGCCTGCATCCATTCCTTGCTGGCGAGATTCACACCGCCTTCGGCCTGCAATACCTCGACGATGAAGGCTGCCGGTTTTTCCACGCCGCCGGAGCTGTTTTCATACAGCGAACGCAAGGTGTCGAGGCTGTCCAGGCCGCCGCCGGCGTTGCTCTCGAACGGCCAGTGCGAGACGTGATTCAGCGGCACGCCGGAGGCGTTGCGGAAATACTCGTTGGCGGTGCAGGCCAGCGCGCCCAGGGTCATGCCGTGAAAGCCCTGGCTGAAGGCGACCACATCATGACGGCCGGTAACGCGGCGCGCCAGTTTCAGCGCGGCCTCGACCGCGTTGGTTCCGGTCGGCCCCATGAACTGCAGCTTGTAGTCCATGTTGCGCGGCTTGAGGATAGTGCCGACAAAGGCCTCGATGAACGCGCGTTTGGGCGGCGTCATCATGTCCAGGGTATGGATCACACCGCCGGACTGCAGGTAGTCGATCATCGCCCGGGTCATTTTCGGATTGTTGTGGCCGAAGTTGAGCACACCGGCACCGGCATAGAAATCGATGTATTCCTTGCCGCTCTCATCCTTCTGGCGGGCGTTGTCGGCACTGACAAAGACGGCCGGATAGGCGCGGCTATAGGTTCTGATTTCCGATTCGTGGGCTTCGAAACAATCCATACTCTTCTCCTTATCGTGCTGCAATACTGCGGTGCGTGGCGGGTTCCTGTTCCACAGATGGAACAGGCAGATCGACAAGACGGCAAAACACGCGCATTACCGTCTCGATGATATCGTCGTTGAACTGGTAGTCCGGGCTGTGGCAGGGGGCGTTGAACCCGCCTTGCGTGGACATGCCCACGAGCGCGAACGCGCCGGGAATTTCGTTCAGGTAATAACTGAAATCCTCGGAAGCCATGATGGGCAGCAACAGATCGGCATCGAGACAAGCCGCACCCAGTTCCTCTTGCAGCGCCTTGCGATAACGTTCTGCCGACGCCGCTTCATTGATCGTTGCCTCATAACGCGAACGGATTTCGGTCTCGGCCGTAACGCCATAGGTCGCCGCAGTGTTTTCTGCAATCTCGGCTATCAGGCGGTTGATCGGCTCGCGCCAGCGCGGCTCGGATAGCCGGATCCCGCCCTCAAGACGTACATGCCCGGGAATGATCGTGACACTGCTTTCGGCAAGCAGCGAGGTGACGCTGACGACTGCGGCAGCCTGCGGCGGCAGGCGGCGGCTGACAATCTGTTGCAGGTTGAGGGTGATGGCTGCGGCGGCCAGTACCGGATCGCGCGCCGCCTCGGGCTGCGAGGCATGCCCGCCGCGTCCCTTGATATCCATGTGGAAGCTGCCGTTGCCGGACATCACCGGGCCGTCCGGACAGACCGCGCTGCCTGCCGGCAGTGCAGGCCAGTTGTGCCAGCCGAAGATGCGCTCGACCCCTTCCAGCGCACCGTCCTCGATCATGCGTTTTGCGCCATGCCCGCCTTCTTCGGCAGGCTGGAACAGCAGCGTGACCGGCCCCGGCAACTGCTCTTCATGCTGCTTCAGCCAGATTGCCGTGCCGATCAATGCCGCCATATGCCCATCGTGGCCGCAGGCGTGCATTTTCCCCGGCTCGCCGGAGCAGTAATCCCCCGGCACATTCTCGGCAATCGGCAAGGCATCCATATCTGCGCGCAGCGCGATGTGCTCGCCCGGCGCATTGGCCGCCAGCAGCGCGACGGTGCCGTGCTCGGCGCAGGCACGCCAGGGTATGTGCTGTTCGCTCAGGACCTGACGAATGCGTGTTGCCGTACTGGATTCCTCCCAGGTCAGTTCTGGATGTTGGTGACTCCAGTGACGGAATCCAATGGCTGATTTGATGACTTCGTTCCAGTTCATGACGATTGCCGTTGCGTGAAAAGCACCTTTAGTTTCAACCTTGAGTCTGGCTAACGCAAGAAGTATTCCAGATGTAATCGTCAAGCCGGCGAACGTTGCCGCCTGTGTGCCGGGTCAATGGCGGCGCAACCATGTCGGCATTGGCCGCAGGCCGTTATTTCTAACGGAGATTCATCTATCCACAATGACAGGCGTATCGAAGGATTCCGGTTATTTCCCGAAAATAATTCGCCAGATGAAATGAAAGATACTGTACTCAGGCGATATTTTTTCACATGCACCATGATCTGGCATTGCGCTGCGCATATGGGGCGTCCGCACTCTAATAGTGCACGCAGGGCGTGTTAACACGCCCTAGTCGATTTTTTCCTCGCGCTTGCGTAGCGCCATGCGTAGCCACCAGCCCAGCGCGGCCAGCGCAACACCCAGCAACGCAAACGGCCATATCACCGGCTGGTTCCACTTCTCGCGCATGGCATCGCGTTTCGCCGCGTCGACGCGCAGGTACTTGAGGTTGTTGGTTGCCATCTTGTTCGGCTTGCCGTTGTACAGCCAGCTATGGTGCAGCACGTAGTCCTTGGGATGGTAGCCCCACATCCATGGCGCATCGTGCTGCAGGATTTCCACCATGCGGTCGATGATCTTCTGCCGCGCCGGACCGTTGTCCATGTTCTTCATTTGGTCGAACAGGCGGTCGAACTCGGGATTCTCGTAGTTGCTGGCGTTCTCGCCGCCATGGCCGACCTTGGCCTGTGGGCCGTCCAACAGGAACAGGAAATTCTCGGGGTCGGGATAGTCCGCATTCCAGCCGTAGAAGAACAACTGGGTATCGCCCTTGGCGATCTTGTCCTGAAAGCGGTTGTAGTCGGCGCTGCGCAGCACCAGTTGCAAGTTGATTTTATCGAGCTGCTTGCGCAGCCAGTCGAGTCGCGACTTCGCGCCCAGTCCGGTCGGCGTGGTGTCGAGATAGATCACCAGCGGCTGACCGGTTCTGGTGTCGATACCGCCGGGATAGCCTGCCTCGGCCAGCAGCTGTTTCGCGTAGGCTACGGACTTGCGTTTCGGCGCATTGTTCACCCAGTCGTACACGTAATGGTCGATGCCGGCCTCGCCCTTGCGGTAGCCAAAGATGCCGGGCGGGATCGGCGACTGCGCGGCGATGCCGCGGCCATTGGCAAAGATGGAAATGAATTCCTCCCAGTCCACCGCAATCGAGATTGCCTGGCGCAGTTTGCGCGCCCGCTCGCTCGCCCCCCCCACGACAGGGTCGAGCCAGTTGAAACCCATGTACATGGTCGTAGTGGCGACCGAAGTGGAAAGCGTGATGCCCTGCTGCTTCATCGCATCGGTCACGCGCGCCTCACCACCGACGCCGACCTGCACTGCCTGGTCGAAGCTGTCGGAGCTGATGCCGGATGCGTCGTAATAGCCCTCGAGGAATTTGTTCCAGTAGGGGATGGTTTCCTTCTCCAGCGAGAACACCACCTTGCCGGTCAGCGGCAGCGGCTTGCCGGCATCGTTGAGCAAGCCCGCTTCACGGTCGCCCGGCATGCCCGCGGACGGATAGTACTCGCCGCTGAAGTTGGGGTTCTTCGTCAGCACCATGCGCTCGTTCGGATTGTTCTCGGACAGGTAATATGGCCCGCTGCCCAGCGGCCACCAGTCCAGCGTCAGGTTGCGCTCGCGCATGCCGGGCTGGGCGTAGAAACGCTCGGCTTCCCACGGCATCGGCGCGAAGAACGGCATCGCCAGCCAGTAGATGAACTGCGGATACTTGCCGCGAATTTTGATGCGGTAGGTATGATCGTCCACCACCTGCACACCGGGCAGCGGATAGTCGTTAAGGTTGAGCCAGCCATCAGGCTGCTTCTTGCGCGCCTCGCGCAGGGTCTGCGCGTATTGCTTCAGGCCAACGATGTATTGCGCCATCACGCCGAAGATCGGCGAATACAGATCCGGACTCGCCAGCCGCTTGATCTGATAGACGTAGTCGGCGGCAGTCACCGCACGCGTGCCGGTGTGCCTGAAATCCGTTAGTGAATGGATGCTGCTCAAATCCTGTTCCGTCAGCGCCATGTATAGCGGATTCCCCGAGGCATCCCTGGCCAGCGCCGGGTGAGGCTGGTATTTCAGGCCGGAGCGCAGATGGATTTCGTACATGCTCCAGGCAACTTTGTCCGTCGGCGCATCATGCGGCAACAGCCGGTTGTGCTTGTCGTAATAGCGTACCTGCGGCATCTCACTGGCCGCCTGCGGCACCAGCGTGTAGGGGCGTTTCAGGTAATCGTATTGCAGCGGCGGCTGATAAATCTGCGCGATGAATGCGTATTCGTTCTCGGCATAGGACTGCGCCGGGTCGAGATGCTTGGGGCGTCCGGTGAACGCGGAATAGATGATGTCCTTGCCCTGGTCGGCCGCCGGATAGGGATCGTTCCACAAGCCGCCATCGCAGGCGGCCAGCAGCAAGCACAACAGTAAGCAGGACAGCCGTTTCATGAAGCGGAAGTGTAGCGGAATGCCCATACCAAGTCATGGCGCTATTCTCACCCGCCGACAACCCCGCTACAATGCCGGGCATTCGCTGTTAAGTACAAGCCTGCCTCAAGTGCAATGCTTCAACCGGCGCAGGCGATAAAAGGGGAGGTTCGATTGACGATTGCCGATATCGCAGCACCCGAGCATGTCAGCCATGCCGGCCTCAAGGCATGGGTCGCCGAAGTTGCCGCACTGACCGAACCCGACCGCGTCGTCTGGTGCGACGGCTCCCAACAGGAATACGACAGCCTCTGCGCCGAGATGGTCGCCGCCGGCACTTTCATCAAGCTCAATCCCGACAAGCGCCCGAATTCCTATCTGGCGCGCTCCGATCCTTCCGACGTAGCCAGGGTTGAAGACCGCACCTTCATCTGCAGCGCACACCGGGACGATGCCGGCCCGACCAACAACTGGGAAGACCCGCAGGTCATGCGCGAAAAACTCGCCGGCCTGTTCAAGGGCGCGATGCGCGGCCGCACGCTCTATGTAATTCCGTTCAGCATGGGACCGCTCGGTTCGCACATCGCCCATATTGGCGTCGAGATTTCCGACTCGCCCTACGTGGTGGTCAACATGCGCATCATGACGCGCATGGGCAGGGCGGTTTATGACGTGCTGGGCAGCGACGGCGAGTTCGTGCCCTGCCTGCACAGTGTAGGCGCGCCGTTGCAGCCCGGGCAGGCAGACAGTCCCTGGCCGTGCAATCCGAACAAGTACATCGTGCATTTTCCGGAAACGCGTGAAATCTGGTCCTACGGTTCCGGTTATGGCGGCAACGCCCTGCTCGGCAAAAAATGTTTCGCGCTGCGCATCGCCTCGACCATGGCACGCGACGAAGGCTGGCTGGCCGAGCACATGCTGATTCTCGGCATCGAGTCGCCCTCCGGCGAAAGGAACTACGTCGCCGCAGCCTTTCCTTCCGCCTGCGGCAAGACCAACCTCGCCATGCTGATTCCGCCGAAAAGTTTCGGCGGCTGGAAGACCACCACGGTGGGCGACGACATCGCCTGGATCAAGCCCGGCAAGGACGGCCGTTTCTATGCCATCAATCCGGAAGCGGGATTTTTCGGCGTTGCCCCCGGCACTTCGGAAAAAACCAACAATATCGCGCTGAAAACCCTGCACAGGAACGTGATTTTCACCAATGTCGCGCTGACCGACGACGGCGACGTGTGGTGGGAAGGCATGACCAAACACCCGCCGGCCCACCTGATCGACTGGCAGGGTCACGAGTGGACGCCGGAGGACGGCAAAAACGGGCGCAAGGCCGCGCATGCCAATTCCCGTTTCACCGCACCGGCAAACCAGTGCCCCTCCATCGACCCGAACTGGGAAGACCCGCAAGGTGTGCCGATTTCCGCCTTCATTTTCGGCGGCCGCCGCGCCACCACGGTGCCACTGGCGTACGAGGCGCTGAACTGGAACTTCGGCGTGTATATGGCCTCCACGCTCGGTTCCGAAACCACTGCTGCCGCGCTCGGCAAACAGGGCGTGGTGCGGCGCGATCCGTTCGCCATGCTGCCGTTCTGCGGCTACCACATGGGCGACTATTTCAATCACTGGCTGAAGATGGGGCACGTGGTCGAGAACGTGCCGAAGATTTTCTGCGTGAACTGGTTCCGCATGAACGAGCAGGGCGAATTCATGTGGCCCGGATTCGGCGACAACATGCGCGTGCTGAAATGGATCGTGGACCGCGTGAACAACCGGGTATCAGCCAGGAAAACCGCGCTGGGCTGGATGCCGCGCTTCGAGGACATCGACTGGAACGGGATCGAAATCAGCAAATCCGAATTCGACAAGTTGAACCGGGTCGATGCGAATGCCTGGAAACAGGAACTGGCCCTGCACAAGGAATGGTTCGACAAAATGGGGGAAAAGCTACCCGATGAATTGGCGCAAAACCACAGTCTGTTCGAACTGTCGTTGATCGATTGAGCGGCCGACAAAAAATCAAATAGCAAGCCTGGCAACCTGCGCCTTGGGACGCGGCATCTGCGGCATATTCTGCACCAGCGTTACCTCAGGCAGATTACCGGCTTATCGAAAAGCCCCGGCTTCGCGGTAGAATTACGCTGATGCTTAATTAACCGGACAAGGCAATGAACCAAACTTGGCAAGATTTCCTGACAACACAATATGCCCATATACACGACGAAGTAGTGCAGCATTTCGGCGACGCGCACAGCGAACTCGCCACCACCAAAACCTGCACCGCAATATGCGACCTGAGCCAGTTCGGCCTGATCAGGGTTTCCGGCGAGGATGCACAGGGCTTCCTGCAAAACCTGTTCAGTAGCGACCTGCGCGAAGTCTCCGCGCAACGCGCCCAGCTCAGCAGCTTCAACACCGCCAAGGGGCGCATGCTGGCGACCTTCCTGATCTGGAAAACCGGCGACGACTATTATCTGCATCTGCCGCATAGTCTGCATGCCGCGATCCAGAAAAAACTTTCCATGTACGTGCTGCGCAGCAAAGTGAAAATCAGCGATGCCAGCAACGAACTGGTGTGCCTCGGCCTTGCCGGCATCGAGGCACAGGCGCTGGTCGAGGAATGTTTTGCCTCCATGCCGCAGGATGCCATGACCGTGGCCCACGACAACCACGGCAGCGTTATCCGTCTTGGCAACGACCGCTTCCAGATCGTCACGACACCGGAGCATGCCGTCTCGCTGTGGAAATGCCTGAACGACGGCGCACGTCCGAGCGGTTCGGCTTGCTGGGACTGGCTCAATATTCGCGCCGGGGTGCCGGTAATCCTGCCCACCACGCAGGAACAGTTCGTGCCGCAGATGGCCAACCTGGAACTGATCGGCGGCGTGAATTTCAAGAAGGGCTGCTATCCGGGACAGGAGATCGTGGCGCGCATGCAGTATCTCGGCAAGCTGAAGCGGCGCATGTATCTGGCACATATCGCAGGTACTGCGCAGGCCGGCAACGAACTGTACAGCGAGGAAATGTCAGGCCAGTCCTGCGGTATGGTGGTGAATGCCGCACCGGCTCCCGGCGGCGGTTACGACCTGCTGGCGGTGGTGCAGATCAGCAGCCATGATGGCCACGCGGTGCATCTCGGCTCACTGGATGGCGAGGCGCTGCAGTTCGAACCGCTGCCCTATTCCCTGCCGGAGGTTATAAACGCAGCCGCATCCTGATGTGCGGCAGGCCGGCATCCTCGAATTCCTCGCCCTCTTCCTGAAAACCGAAACTACGGTAGAAGGGCGTCGCATGGGTCTGCGCATCCACGTCCACCTGCTTGAAGTCGCGCGAGCGTGCCTCATTCAGCAAGGCCTCCATGATGGCGGTACCGACTTTCTGTTTGCGCCACTGCGGTAGCACGGCAATGCGTCCGATATGACCGTCCGGCAGCATGCGCCCGCAGCCGATGGCGTCGCCTTTCGCATTCAACGCCAGGGCATGCCGACTGTCCTCGTCCAGCCCGTCCCATTCCAGCTCGGCAGGCACATGCTGCTCCTGGATGAACACCGCCTCGCGCACCGCGCGCAGCAGTGGCTCGCCGTCATGCCAGCAAACCAGACTTACCGTAATCGGGTGATCCATGGTTTACCTCCCCCTGCACCTATCCCCTTAGTTCAGGCAATGATTTCGACTTGCGTCCCCGCCCCCACCAGTTCGAACAGTTCCAGCAGGTCCGCATTACGCATCCGGATACAACCCCTGGAACCGGGCCGACCCAACTCCACGGCATCCGGCGTGCCGTGAATATATATATAACGACGCATGGTATCGCAAGAACCCATTCTGTTGTAGCCGCGCTCGCAACCGGACAGCCACAATATGCGCGTCAATATCCAGTCGCGCCCCGGCTGCCGGGCGCCCAGTTCCGGCGTATAGCACTCCCCGGTCGGGCGGCGCGCCACGAACACGGCATTCTCCGGCTGGTCGGCGCCGATCCTGGCGCGGATCACGTGCCTGCCGCGCGGCGTACAGAAACTGCCGCTCTCTTCGCCCACACCATTCGCCCCGGTGGAAACTGCATAGCGGCACAGCCGCATTCCCGCATCGTCGAATAGTTCCAGCGTCTGCCCGGAAATACGAATGGTGATTTTCATTGCGTTTTCTGCTGCGTGCGCCGCAGCGCGAAAAAATCGCTCAATACCTTGCCACACTCTTCGGCCAGTACACCGCCTTCGATGCGCGCATGATGGTTGAGCCGGGTTTCGGTAAACAGGTTGAAGACGCTGCCCGCCGCGCCTGTCTTCGGATCGCGTGCACCATATATCACGCGCGCAATGCGTGCATGGAACATCGCGCCGACGCACATTACGCACGGCTCCAGCGTCACGTACAGTTCGCAGCCGGTCAGCCGGTAATTGCCCATATGCCGCGCCGCATCGCGCAACGCCGCAATCTCGGCATGCGCCGAAGGGTCATGGCCGGAAATCGGCGCATTGAAACCGCGCCCGATTATTTCCCCATCCTTCACCACCACTGCGCCCACCGGCACTTCGCCTGCCGCTTCCGCCTGCTGCGCCAGTGCCAGTGCCTCGCGCATGAAGCGGACGTCCTGCTCCTGCGATGCGGGAATGGCCAGTGGATTTGTCATGGCGGCATTGTACGGGCAAAGCCCGAATTGCAAAACGGCAGGACAAGGCAGAAAATGCCTGGACAGGCCATAACGACAGTGACGGACTAATCATGAGCGAAAGCATGGTGCGGCGCGCCCTGGACCCGGAAAAGCTGAAAAGCGTCTACGGCCACCTGGCCAGACGTTATGACTTTCAGCATGCCCTGATTACATTCCGCTCCGATCAACGCGGCAGGAAATTGCTGGTCGAAAACGCGGTAAGCGAGGGCGACCACGTACTGGACTGCGGAGCCGGCACCGGCACCACTGGTATCATGGCGGCAAACAAGGTCGGACCCGAAGGCAGGGTCACGCTGTTTGACCTGAGCAACGACATGCTGACTGTCGCCATGCACAAGGTCCTGCAGGCAGGCCTGCAGGACCGGGTAACCATGGAGTCCGGAGACATGGTCCATCTCCCGTTTGCCAGCGATAGTTTCGACACCGTGCTTTCCAGTTACAGCCTGTGCCCGCTGTACGACCCGCAACAGGGTGCGCTCGAGCTGTACCGGGTAACCAGGCCAGGCGGGAAATTGGCCGTCGCGCATTCGACGGAACCGCGTAACGCCGTCGTCCGGGCAATGGCGCGCGCGGTTGAAAGCATTGCCTGGCGCATGCCCTGGCTGTCGATGGGTTGCCGTGCGGTCGACGTGCTCCCCGCGCTGGAAAGAGCAGGTGCAAAAATCATTTTTTCGAAACACATCGGCGTGCCGTTGTGGCCGTTTTTTGTTTTCATCGTCGAAAAACCGGGCTGACCAACCATACGGCGTACCACCCGCAGCAAAATCGCCGCAGTTGCAAGATAATCATTCAAGCATTGAAAGGAGCATCCCATGATCGAGGTATTACCGGAAAGCAAGGAAAACATTCTTGCCATCCGCGCCAGCGGCAAACTGACCGACCAGGATTACAAGGAAGTATTGATCCCGCGCCTGGAAGCGATCATCCGCGAGCACGGCAAGGCGCGGCTGCTGCTGGATATGGGCGACGAATTCCATGGCTGGGAGCCTGCGGCCGCCTGGGACGATGCGCGTTTCGGCATCGCCCATCGCAACGATTTCGAAAAAATGTGCGTAGTCGGCGGCCCGGACTGGGTCGACTGGTCGCTCAAAATCGGCGCCCTGTTCATCGGCGGCGAACTGAAGAACTTCCCCGCCGGCGAGCGCGAGGAAGCATTACGCTGGATTGCAGCTTAAGGAACCTCTGCTTAGCTCTCCCATGAACCGCGTTGTCGCCTTCCTTGCACCCCATCCCGCAAAACCGCGTGCGCGGTCATGCGGGAGCTAAGCAGAGGTTCCAAACGATGGCGCAACAGTCGAGAGACAACTGGTCGGCGAGGGTAACGCACGACAGCAATGCCCTCGACCTGGAGCCGGGCGTATTTACCTGGGACAACCCACGCCGCATCGCGTTGTCGCTAAAGCGCTCGGCCGACGCCAGCACACGGCGCAAAGCACCGCCATTCCGCTCCGCCATGTCGATGCTGGTGTTCTACATTAACCGCGCCGGCCAGAATCTGGACGCAAATCAACTGCGCATCCTGCAGCGCGCCAAGGATGAATTGCGCGCGCTGTACGGAAAATAGCCCTGCCTGAATAATCAACACCCTAGCCAGCACAACACGGCATCATTTGCCCAGTTCCGGCCAAACTGCTTGCCTTGCCCCCAGATTTTGACAACAATGTGAGCAAGCCACAGGAGTTAACCGGATGTCAAAACAAGCTGTTCCCGATTTCACCCTGCCCGCCACCGGCGGCACCAACTTCACCCTCTCATCAGTTCGCGGAAAATCCCTGGTGATCTATTTCTACCCCAAGGACAACACGCCCGGCTGCACCACGGAAAGCCAGCAGTTCCGCGATTTGTACCCGGAATTCCAGCAAGCCGGCTGCGAAGTGGTGGGTATTTCGCGCGACGGCATCAAGTCGCACGAGAACTTCAAGGCAAAGTTCACATTGCCGTTTGCATTGCTGTCGGATGCGGAGGAAACAGTGTGCCAGCAATTCGGCGTCATCAAGATGAAGAAACTATACGGCAAGGAAGTGCGCGGCATCGAGCGCAGCACCTTCGTTATCGACAAGCACGGCGTGCTGCAGCATGAGTGGCGCGGCGTGAAGGTCGACGGCCATGCCGGGGAAGTTTTGCAATTCGTGCAGTCACTCTAATAACAGGAAACATCATGACACCACGCAAGGCAGCGTCCGCCACGAAAACCACAACCAAGCTGTTCGTTCTCGATACCAACGTCCTCATGCACGACCCCACCAGCCTGTTCCGTTTCGAGGAACATGACGTCTATCTGCCGATGTTCGTACTGGAAGAACTGGACAACGGCAAGAAGGGCATGTCCGAAGTCGCGCGCAACGCGCGCCAGGCCAGCCGCTTCCTCGACGCCATCGTCAGCGAGACCGCACACGATATCGACCAGGGTATTCCCCTGGAGTCCCAGAGCAACAAGGCTGCAACCGGCCGCCTGTTCGTGCAGACCCAGTTCATCAATCATGATCTCCCGCCTTCGCTACAACACAGCAAGGCCGACAACGCCATCCTCGGTGTGGTCATGCACCTGCAGAAACATCAGCCGGAGCGCCAGGTCATCCTGGTGTCCAAAGACATCAACATGCGCATCAAGGCGCGCGCGCTCGGTCTGTCGGCACAGGATTATTTCAACGACAAGGTGCTGGAAGACACCGATCTGCTGTATACCGGCGTGCTCGCGTTGCCGGCCGACTTCTGGGAACACCACGGCAAGGACATGAAGTCCTGGCAGCAGGACGGATACACCTATTACAACATTACCGGCCCGATGTGCCAGAGTATGTTTGTGAACCAGTTCGTCCACCAGGAAGACGATGGCAGCAGCCCGTTCTATGCAGTAGTAGCGGAACAGAGCGGTAACACCGCAACGCTGCGCACAGTGACCGACTATACCCACCAGAAGAATTCGATCTGGGGCATTACTGCGCGCAACCGCGAGCAGAATTTCGTGCTCAACCTGCTGATGAACCCGGAAATCGATTTCGTCACGCTGCTTGGCCAGGCCGGCACCGGCAAGACACTGCTGACGCTGGCTGCCGGGCTGATGCAGACACTGGAAAAGAAACTCTATTCTGAAATCATCATCACCCGCGTCACCGTGCCGGTGGGCGAGGATATCGGCTTTCTGCCCGGCACCGAGGAAGAAAAGATGTCTCCCTGGATGGGCGCACTGGACGACAACCTGGACGTGCTCAACAAGTCCGATGACGAAGGTGGCGACTGGGGACGCGCCGCGACGCGCGACCTGATCCGCAGCCGCATCAAGGTCAAGTCGCTCAACTTCATGCGCGGCCGCACCTTCCTCAATAAATACCTGATCATCGACGAGGCGCAGAACCTGACGCCGAAGCAGATGAAAACGCTGATCACCCGCGCCGGCCCCGGCACCAAGGTGATCTGCCTGGGCAACATCGCACAGATCGATACGCCCTACCTGACTGAAGGCAGTTCCGGCCTGACCTACGTGGTCGACCGCTTCAAGGGCTGGGCACACAGCGGCCACGTTACCCTGCTGCGCGGCGAGCGGTCGAGGTTGGCGGACCATGCCGGCGAAATACTGTGAGCGACGAAATGGATAAGACCGATGCCGAATGGCGGGAGGAACTGACGCCGGAGCAATTTGAGATTTGCCGGAAATGCGGGACTGAGGTTGCCTTTACCGGCGAATACTGGGATTGCCACGACATCGGCATCTACCGCTGCGTTTGCTGTGGTAGCCCGCTATTCAACTCCGAAACGAAATACGAATCCGGCACCGGCTGGCCCAGTTTCTGGCAGCCCGTCATCGAAGAGGCAATCGCTTATGACGACGACGATAAACTCGGCTTGGGCCGCATCGAGGTATGCTGCGCAAAATGCGATGCCCACCTCGGTCATGTGTTCGAGGACGGCCCGGAGCCGACCGGCCTGCGCTACTGCATCAACTCCGCCTCACTGACACTGGACAGGGATTAACACCCCCGATCGCCTGCAATGAAAGCATTATTCGATTTATTTCCCGTCATCCTGTTTTTCGTCGTATTCAAGGTGTATGGAATTTTTGCCGCGACCGCCGTCGCCATCGGCGCCACCGTCGTGCAGATTGCCTGGGTCAAGTGGCGCCACGGCAAGGTGGATACCATGCTGTGGGTCAGCTTCGCCATCATCGCCGTATTCGGCGGCGCCACGCTGGCGCTACACGACGCGACCTTCATCAAGTGGAAACCCACCGTGCTGTACTGGGTGTTTTCCTGCACGCTGCTGGTTTCCGACCTGGGATTCAAGAAAAACCTGATGCGGGCCATGCTGCACGAAAAAATTGCCCTGCCGGCGCGCGTCTGGCATTACGTCAATCTGAGCTGGAGCCTGTTTTTCGCCGTGCTCGGTGTGGTAAATTTATACGTCGCACTCAACTATTCCACCGACAGTTGGGTCGATTTCAAGCTGTTCGGCGCCACCGGCATGATGCTGGTATTCGTGCTGGCGCAGGCAATGGCACTGTCGAAATACGTGGAAGAAGACAAGGAGCAGAACTGATGCTTTACACCATTTTTGCCCAGGATACCCCGGACAGCCTGGAAAAACGCAAAGGGGCCCGCGCCGATCATATTGCGCGACTGAATGCCCTGCAGGACGCCGGGCGACTGCTGCTGGCCGGCCCCTTCCCCGCGGTGGATGCCGTCGATCCCAGGACGGCCGGGTTTTCCGGCAGCCTGATCGTGGCCGAATTTGCCTCGCTGCAGGAGGCCGAGGCCTGGGCCCAGGCCGATCCCTATGTCGCTGCCGGGGTCTACGAGCAAGTCACCGTCAAACCCTTCCGCAAGACTTTCCCGGCATGAACCGCCTCGAACTGATACGCGAGCGGCTGGCAGCCCTGCAGCCGGTCAAGATCGAAGTGGAAGACGACAGTCATCTCCATGCCGGACATGCCGGCGCCCGCAATGGCGGCGGCCACTATCGGCTGTATATCGTCTCCGATCAATTTGCCGGCAAGTCGACCCTGGCCAGGCACCGTATGATATATTCCGCGCTGGGAGAAATGATGAAGCATGAAATCCATGCGCTAAATATAAAAGCCTGCACACGGGAAGAACTGTAAAACCCAAACCTGAATTAAACGAGGACACTATGCTCAAATTTTCCAAACTAGCTGCTGTTGCCGTGCTTGGCCTCATCGTGACCGCCCCCGCCCATGCCGACAACACCAAGACTGTCGCCACCGTAAACGGCGTCACCATACCCGATTCGCGCGTCGACATTAGTGTCGAGGCTGCCGCCCACCGCGGCCAGGCCGACAGCCCGGACCTGCGCAAGGCCGTCCGCGAGAACCTGATCAATCTGGAAGTCATATCCCAGGCGGCCACCAGGAAAGGCCTCAACAAATCGGACGACGTCGCCCAGGAATTGGCGCTGGCCCGTGAAAACGTGCTGGTCAACGCCTACTTCAAGAAATTCATCCAGAACCATCCGATCAGCGAGGATGCACTCAAGAAGGAATATGACAGCTTGAAAGAACACCTCGGCAACAAGGAATACAAGGTTGCCCACATCCTGGTCAAAACCGAAAAAGAAGCCCAGACAATTCGCGCGCAACTGGTAAAGAAAAAAGCCAACTTCGCCAAGCTTGCCAAGAAGGACTCGCAGGATCCGGGTTCCGCCGAAAACGGAGGCGAACTGGGCTGGAACGTTCCCGCCAACTTCGTACCGCAATTTGGCAATGCCGTACTGAGCCTCAGCAAAGGGGAAATCAGCGCACCGGTGCAAACAAAATTCGGCTGGCACATCATCAAGCTGGAAAACGTGCGCACCCTGAAGGTACCGCCTTTCGACAAGGTCAAGCCCAACCTGATCCGCCGCCTGCAACAACAGGCCATTCAGAAGGAAATCCTTGAGCTGCGCAGCAAGGCCACGATCAAGTAACATCTTCGTGCACATCGAAAAGGCGGCCTGCGGCCGCCTTTTTTATTGCATGCATGCCCGACAGGCCGAGTTGCTGACCACTCGCGAAAATTTTGGTGTATCGTAGGCACGGGTGCATTTGTTTGAATGGTAATTCCAATGCATGCAAGCAATCCTGTAACGCACGGTTATTCCACCACCACACGCAACGTGATGGTTATTGTTGTTTTGTTCGTGCTGATCATCCTGCTGCTGGCCGGCATGATCTATATCGAAGGCCGGATATTCGACGGCGTCCGCTCCTATGTCAGGGGCGAGGGGCTGTGGGCCAAAGCACAAAAGGACGCTGTCCTTTATCTCGAACGCTATTCATACCGCCACGACGATGCCGACTTCCTTGCCTTCAAACGCGCTATCCAGGTACAGGCAGGAGATCGCGAAGCCAGAATGGCGCTGCAAAAATCCCCGCCAGACATCGCCGGCGCGCGGCGCGACCTCCTGCGGGGGAACAACGATCCCCAGGACGTGGACGCCATGATCTGGTTCTTTCTGAACTTCCGGGATATTTCATACATGCGCGCCGCAATCGAAACCTGGGAAGCAGGCGACAACAAGATCGACGAACTGACCTCGACGGGAACACTACTCAAGCAGGAAATTTCTTCCAGGCATCCACGCCCGAAAAAAATTCATGCGCTAAGGGAACATCTGCGCATACTGAACGGGGAATTACTCGTCCTGGAAAACCATTTTTCCCAGGTGTTGGGCGAAGGTGCGCGCTGGGTCAAAACAACAGTCTGGCAGCTGAGCCTTGCCCTGCTGGTCTTTTTCGTCGGAGCGGGCAGTTGGGTCAGCCGCAAGATCATCAAGGCAATCGTCAAATCGGAACGTGAACTGCTCGCCAGCGAATCGCGCTTCACCAGCCTCAAGGCATCCGATACGATCGGCATCGCTTCCTGGAGCAAGGATGGCCGCCTGATCGAAGTGAATGACTTGCTGCTGAACATGCTGGGCTACAGCCGCATGGACTTCGAGGAAGGCCGGTTGCAATGGAAAGGACTGACTCCGGTCGAGTTGCACGAACGGGACAGGGAAGCTCTGCGCGAGCTCGAAATCTACGGCCGCTGCGAACCGTATGAAACCTTGTTTCTCCACAAGCAAGGGCACACGGTACCGGTATATGTGGGCGCCTCGCTGCTACAGGGCGACAGGAATCAGGGCATCGCCTTTGTCATCGACATAAGCGAGCGCAAAAAAGCCGAAGAAGAACTGCAGATGGCCGGACTGGTCTATCAGGCCGTCAGCGAAGCAATAATCGTAACCGACGCCGACAACCGCATTGTCTCGATCAACCCGGCCTTCACGGACATAACCGGCTACACACTGCATGAAGTCATCGGAAAGGACCCGAAGCTGCTCCGTTCCGGCTGCCAGGACAAGGACTTTTATGAAAACATGTGGCACGTCCTGCTGACCACGGGAAACTGGCAGGGAGAAGTCTGGAATCGACGCAAAAACGGTGAGATCTATGTCGAATGGCTGACCATCAACGCCATTTACAACCCGGATGGCTCGATCCATCGCTGGGTCGCACTGTTCTCCGACATCTCCGAAAAGAAAAAGGCGGAAGAAATCATCCGCCACCACGCCAACTACGATGCGCTGACCGCTCTGCCCAATCGCCGCATGATACATGACCGGCTGGAGCACCAAATCAAGAAAGCGCGCCGCGAGAAACGGCCGCTGGCACTGCTGTTCGTCGACCTGGACCGCTTCAAGGAAGTCAACGACACGCACGGCCACGAGATGGGCGACATCCTGCTGAAGGAGGCTGCCGACCGCATGCTGAACTGCGTGCGCGAATCGGACTCGGTGGGACGCCTGGGCGGAGACGAGTTCACCATCATCCTGGGCGAACTGGAAGACAACGCCAGCGTGAAACGCATTGTTAACTGCCTTCTGGAAAAACTCGCCGAACCCTTCGAACTGGGCAACGAAACAGCCTATATTTCAGCCAGCATCGGCATCACGTTCTACCCCGACGATGCGAACGACATCACGGCGCTGTTCCGCAACGCCGACCAGGCCATGTATACGGCCAAGCGCAAAGGGCGCAACGGCTTCCATTACTACGATGCGATGAAGCTAACGGAGGACTGACCCTCGCCCCCCCAACCTTGACAGGGGCTTCCCCGCTAAATACAGTGGGGCACGCACATCCGCCGCTGTACCGCGCACATAAAACAAAAAATACGGCGGATGCCCCGGAACCAGGACTGCGGGAGGCAGTATGTCATCGACCAGAGTGACCGTCATTACGCCCGACGAACTGGAGGGCAACGGCCAGATCACCACACCCGGCGTATTCTTTTCGTGGGACGACTACGACCGCCACTACCTGGCCGAAGGCGATTCGTGGTTCTCGCTCAGCGACATACTCTCGCCCAGCTTCCTGTACCGCTTCGGCAGGCACGTCCCACTCAAGCAAAACACATTGATCGTCAACTGCTCCTACCCCGGCGACACCCTGGCCAACATGGTCGACTGGAGCAGGAACCCGGACTTCACCAATCTGCTTGCCCGGAAGAACTTCGGCTGGGAATGGGACGGCATCCTGCTCAGCGCGGGCGGCAACGACATCATCAATGCCGCCTTGTCGCCAGCCGGCATCCTGCGCGCATGCGCAAACCCGGCCGACTACCAGAGCTTCATCGTCGACTATGCCATGGCGGTACTGGAAAACCACCTGCGGCAATACTTCGGTTACCTGGTCAGCCTGCGCGACACTTCGGCTATCGTCGCCAATCGCACCATTCCCATCTACTACCACACCTACGGCTACCCCACGGCGCGCAACGCCCCCGCCTCGGTCGCCGGCCCGTGGCTATACGAAGCCTACACACAAAAAGACATCCCCAGCCAATACTGGGATGCGCTGACCCACGCCCTGATGAACAAACTCGCCAAAATACTCAACAGCTTCGGCAACCTCGGCAACAACCTGCACCTAGTCGACACCCTGGCCGACGTCGACCTGAAACCTGCCGCAGCCAACAGCAGCGGCAGCAGCGGCGACTGGCTCAACGAAATACATCTCAACGAATCGGGCAAAGACAAAGTCGCGAGGTGCTGGGCCAGTTTTCTCTGAGCAGGAAGGCGCTGCTGTCTGCTGATATTCGCGGGTTATTTGGTAGTTGAGCGGCGGTTTTGGTTGCACAGCAAAAATAATTCAGACCGGCCAGCAATTCTCAAAGCACACAATAGGAAAATGCGGTCTTCTTCCCTTTCGGCTTTTCACAAATCATCCGCCCGGTGTTCGGATTCTCCTCGCACACCATTTCCGCCCAGTTCTGGTATTTCTTGCATCCCTGCAAATCCCGGAACCTGGCCAGGACAAAACAGTTGGCTTCCGCCTTTGCGCAAACTTCATATTTGACCGAGGTTTCCCCCACGGCAGTATTCAGCCCGCCGGAGCCACCGCCATTACAGGCCGATAGCGCCAGTAGCGCAGCCATCGCGACAAATCTTTTCATGTCATTTCCTCTCCAGAACCTGGCATCAACGCCCGCAAGACTTATTTCTTGCGCGCGACCAGGTCGATCAGTGCCGACATGCCGTGGTGCCCGCTGCCTTCGCGAACTTCCTCGTCATGCTCGGCAAAATGCAGCCACTCCATATCGGCAAACTCCGCGCGCAACAGCGGCTCGGTGTACATGTTCTCCGCCGCGGACGGGCCGCCGGTGCCGTATTTCAATTGGCGCGGCGTATAGCCCTGCAGCAGCAGCAAGCCGCCCGGTTTCAGGCAGCGCTTGATGACGGCGAACATCTGCTCGCGCAGGCCGGGCGGTGCGAACTGGATAAAAATGGCCGCCACCACGTCAAAGCGGTTTTCACCCCACTCCCATTGCGCAAGGTCGGCCAGTTCGAATTCCAGCGTCACGTTGCGCTGTTCCGCAAGCTTGCGTGCCTTTTGCTGCGCCACGGCCGACGCCTCCACCGCCAGTACCTGCAATCCCTGCTGCGCCAGCCACACGCCGTTGCGCCCTTCGCCGTCGGCCACTGCCAGGCAGCTCATACCCGGTTTCAGCAGATGATGCTGTGCAACCAGGAAAGCGTTCGGCTCGGTACCGAACAGGTAATCTTCGCTTGCGTAACGCTCGTCCCACATGCTTGCCATTCCTGCATTCTCCAGTTCAATCTTTCACAAACAGCGTGGCAGGGTAATACGTCAAGCCAATCCGGACAACCTTGCCGGCCTCAGGTTTATTGTCTGCGACCGGCGCGCCGGGCCGCATGAATGCGCCGATCCAGCGCGGCGTCGCCGTCGCCGCAGCGCAAAAGGTGCTGGCTGCATAATCTCGCGCTTCATACAAAAAATCCGCCGAGTGCGGGTTTGTTTTTTGTTCCGGCGCTAGCAACGACTGTTATTTGTATGCGATTGCTGCGCTGGCCGGACCGGCAAGCCGGATGAATTCAAAACTCCTGAAACCAGCCTCGCTGCACCATTCGCGGAAATCGGCGCAGGTGCACTACACCCACCGCTTATTGTCCCGACTTGTTCAGGGCCGATGCTTTTGCGCGCTCCTCGTTACTCCTGACGCACTGCCGGAGCGAATCTGCAGACGGGCTGGACGGTTCCTGCTGCAGTTTGCAGGCACACAAACATGCCGAAGCGCGATAGCATGCCGCCAGGTTCTGGCCGTCGCATTTGGCCCGCACCTTGGCGCACTGCGCACTGCAAATTCGGGAGACTTTATGAATTTCCCGGTCCTTCAGGAGCAATCTTTGCTGATCGACAATTCGTTCGGATGCGGCATGTACTTCCCACGCCATTAGCCCAGCTCCAATCAGGAATAACACGACCACCACCCAATGCAGGTCGGCGAAGGCCTTGCCAAGCATTCTGCGCCCAGTCTTCCTCCTCTCTTTGCCGCCGATCGTGAAACTCAGCAATCCTTTTGTCCCGGATTTTGCATGCAACTGGTCGCACGCATCGATGCATTCGCCGCAGTCGACACAGGTATCGGTAATCCTGATATTGGTCGGCTGGATGTCCGTTATGCAGGAGGCCGCACAGTAGTTGCACTTCTCGCAATCCGACGAGCGCGATGCATCGTAGCTGACGTGGATTGCATCGCGGTTCTTGAAGAACCGCATCCAGACCCGGTACAGGCAGGGATAGTCGCAGTACAGGTAACGCACCGTGGCGATGTCGATGAAGATGAAAAACGTCGTCATCCAGTACATCACGATCATGCTGGGCAGGCGGGGGGTTGCGCCGGTGACGAAGTTCCACATGTCGCTGCGCGTGTAGAAGAACATCAGGAAGAAAAACGCCAGAACCGCAGATGCAGCGGTAAAGCTCGCCCCAAGAACCAGCCAGTTGCCCATCTTGTTCTTGGAAGCTGCAACGACCATTCCCGGGCCGTCGATACGGACGCTGGCTCTTTTTCCGAGCAGCTTGCGGGTCGCATCGTTTGCCAATTCCGAAAACAGGTTTTGCGGGCAGGCCCAACCGCAAAAGGTGGAGCCCATGACCCGGTAGGTGATGATGGGGGCGGTAATCAATACGATGGTCAGCCCGAACAGGAAGGCATAATCGGTCCACTCTACCCGTAGCCCCATGATGTCGAAGCTGGCAGTGGCAAAATCGATCCGGAACAGCCCGAGAACGGGTATCAGTACGATCAGCAGCAATGTTGCAAATTGCGTGATTCTCCTCTTCCAGCGGAATCGTGGCCAAACCTTTGCAGTACTCAAATCAACATACCCTAACGAACAACCTGAATGGTTCCGGAAACCTGCACGGTCATGGTGCTTTCGCCGCCCGCAAATTGCGGTGCCGGAATCGCGGCTTTTGCCATGGCAAGCATTGGGCGCGGATAACCGCCATTATTGATGGATATATGGGTGATCTTGTAACCCATTCCCCCCATCGCAGCAGCCACCTTCTTTGCGCGTTGCTTGAATGCTGCGATAGCTTTGGCGATCAGCGCATCTTCCACCTGTTGTCGTGTTTCTGTTGAGATCGAGAATTGCATGCCCTGCAACTGCATGTTTTGTTGCAGCTGCGCGATGAGTTCGCCCATTTTCCCGAAGTCGCGACTCTCCAGGCGAATCTCGGCATGGCCGCGCCAGCTTTCGAGCTGGCGATTGCTCTTGCCATATACGGGATAGGTACGCTGGTTGCCACTGGAAGCCTTGATGCCACTGAAGGCAGCCGCTTTCCTGAGTGCCGCATTTAGCGTCGTATTGATCTGCCCGGCAACATCAGCCGCTTTGGCACCATTGACCTCAACACTCATGGTTGCGGTCATCAGGTCGTTAGCTACTTCCTGCTCGACGCTGCTGCTGAAATCCACCTGGTCATAGCGCTGATTCTCGGCCAGCACTGGGAGAGACAGCAGGGATAACGCACAAAGCAATACGCAACGGAATTTCATTTTCTTCTCCTTGTCAGGATGCAGAATGATTCATTCGTAGCTTACACCCAGCGCAAGCCGTACCACCATCCGGTCAGCGTGAAGAACGACACCACCAGTCCCACTGCGACCATCAGCGTCGACAATTCCGGATCGAGGTCGTGCTCGACCGCAATGATGGCAGAGGCAATCATCGGCGGCATCGCCGCCTCGAACAGGGTGATCTGGATCGGCACGCCGCGCGCGCCGAACACTTCCACGTACAGCAGGAAAACAACCAGCGGCGCCAGCAGCAGTTTGAAGCCGAGACCAATAACCAGTTCGCGTGCGCGTGCGGCCACATATCCCAGCCGCAGCTGGAAACCGACCGAAAGCAGGGCCATTGGCGCCAGCGTATCGCCCAGCCGTTGCAGAACGGCCGTCAGCCACTCGGGATAACTCACCGGGATCAGCAGCAGTGCCAGCACCAGCGCGACGAACGGCGGGAACAGTGCGATGCGTCGCACGATCTCGCCCGCAGTGGGTCGGCCCGACGAATACACGCCGGCCACGATGATGCCAAAAGTGGACAGCACCAGAAAGGAACCCAACTGGTCGACGATGATGCCGTTAACGACCTGCTCATGGCCGTAGAATGCCTCTATCATCGGCAGGCCGAAGAACGAAGTGTTGCCGAGACCGCCTGTCATCATCAGCGCGCCGGTGGTACCGCGCGACCAGTTCAGCCAGCGCCCGACCAGCCAGAAAAAACCCGCAGCCAGCGCAAAATATATCCACGCCATCGCCGCCATCAGCGCGACGTCGCCGTTGATTTCCAGGCCGTGGATATAGAGCAGCGTCAGCGCCGGCAGCGAAACGTAGATGATGAAGTTGTTGAGCGTGGTGTGCGCATTTTCCGGCATGCGCTTGAAGCGATGCAGCAACATGCCGGCGATGAAGCACAGAATGAGCAGGATGAGGTTGTTCATGCCCCTCCTTGGCGCAAGACGGGATTAATCGGCAGCGTGCGTGGAAACGAATGCCTTGAGCTTCGCCAGATCCGCATCCATCACTTCGCAGCGTTGCGGCAGGTCTTCGATGCCCTCCAGTCCGGCAGGACGCTCCGGGTCGCGGCCCAGTGCTTCGCGGATGGTTTCCTCGAACTTGGCCGGCAATGCGGTCTCCAGGCAGATCAACGGCAGATGAGGACGGCGCTGTTCGAGGCCGACCTTGAGGCCGTCCGCGGTATGCGGATCGACCATCACGCCGTATTCTTCCCACAGCTCGCGGATGGTTTTCAGGCGATCCTGATGAGTGCTCTTGCCCGAGGCGAATTCGAACTTCGACAACTCATGCCAGTACGGCGTGTCCTTGATGTCGAATGCACCGCCCTTGTCCACCTCGCTCCAGAACTCGCGCACTTTGGCACCATCGCGACCGACTAGGTCGAACATGAAGCGCTCGAAATTGCTGGCCTTGGAAATATCCATCGACGGGCTGCTGGTCTCGTAGGTGTGTCTGGTATCGCGCGGACGGTAGACGCCGGTGCGGAAGAATTCGTCGAGCACGTCGTTCTCGTTGGTGGCGAGGATCAGTTGCCCGATGGGCAGGCCCATCATGCGCGCAATATGGCCGGCGCAGATGTTGCCGAAATTGCCCGAAGGCACCGCAAACGCGACTTCTTCATCGTTCGATTGGGTTGCCGCGAAGTAGCCCTTGAAGTAGTAGACGATCTGCGCCGACACGCGCGCCCAGTTTATCGAGTTGACGGTACCGATCTTGTACTGCGCCTTGAACGCATGATCGTTGGAGATCGCCTTCACCATGTCCTGCGCATCGTCGAACATGCCGTTGATGGCGATGTTGAAAATGTTCGGGTCCTGCAGCGAATACATCTGCGCGCGCTGGAAGCTGGACATCTTGCCGTGCGGAGACAGCATGAACACGCGGATGCCGCGCCTGCCGCGCATTGCGTATTCAGCGGCGGAACCAGTGTCGCCGGAAGTCGCGCCGAGGATGTTCAGGTCCCGGTTTTCCCGTGCCAGCACGTACTCGAACAGGCTGCCGAGCAACTGCATCGCCATGTCCTTGAACGCCAGTGTCGGGCCGTTGGACAACTCGAGGATATAGACGCTGTCGTCCAGCCTGCGCAGCGGCGCAATCTGGCTGAAGTCCGAATCGGAGCGGCCATTGCCGTACACCTCGGGCGTATAGGTCATGCGGATCAGCGCGCACAGTTCTTCCTGCGGAATATCAGTAATGAATTTCGACAGCACCCTGAAGGCAAGATCGGGATACGGCAGCGCGCGCCAATCATCCAGCTCCTCGCGCGTCACCTGCGGATACTCTTCCGGCAGATACAGCCCGCCGTCCGGCGCCAGCCCGCCAAGCAGGATTTCGGAAAAGGATTTGGCCGGCGCATTGCCGCGCGTGGAGATGTATTGCATGTCAGTTCCCCAGGTTTTCCAGGCGCAGCTTGATCACCGCGCCCGCCACCACGGCCAGCCCCTCAATCTTCGCAATCGCAGCGTTGATACGCTTCTCGCGTGTCTTGTGGGTCAGCATCACCAGGTCGGTCTGCGTCTCGCCCGCTTCCGGTTCTTTCTGGATCACGGCATCGATGGAAATCTGCTCGTCGGCGAAGATGCGCGTGATGTCGGCCAGCGCACCCTGCTTGTCGACCACGCGCATGCGCAGGTAGTAGCAAGTCTGCACCTCGTCCATCGGCAGCGCCTTGAGGTTGACCAGAT
>Ga0102953_1000507_pt1 | contig 26746 bp, 23 predicted proteins | sample SalPon2A_C_D2_MG_FD_78509 | JGI IMG/M metagenome (GOLD analysis project Ga0102953, IMG submission 78509) | Soil microbial communities from South San Francisco under conditions of wetland restoration - Salt Pond MetaG R2A_C_D2_MG | ecosystem: Environmental > Terrestrial > Soil > Wetlands | place... | reverse complement strand
TAGCTTCAGATCACGCTGGATATGAAAGAAAGCAGGTGATTTTGAAATTTTTAAGCGAACAAGGGATTGCGTATAAGGATTTTGGTGGTTTTTCTTCAGAAAGTTCAGATTATGCAGATTGGGCACATCCAATGGCCAAAGCGGTTGAAAATGGTGAATTTGACTTAGGTGTTTCATTGTGTGGTAGCGGAAATGGAATTAACATGACCGCCAACAAACATCAAAAAATCAGGTCAGCCATTTGTTGGAAACCAGAAATTGCTGCATTAGCTCGTCTACACAACGACGCGAATATTTGCGCACTTCCTGCTCGTTTTATCACCGATGATGAAGCAATCATGATTGTGAAAACATTTCTTTCTACTGATTTTGAAGGTGGACGTCATTTGCGACGAATCCAAAAAATGCCGTTGAGTTAATATGTCGGAAGCAAAAAAACATTTCATAAAAGATTCGGAGAACATCGCTTTTGATAAGAGACATCGGGCGACGATAAAATTCAATATTTCGAAGTACGATGCAGCTGTTGAACGCGGTCGAAATCGTTACTCTGATCTGGAATTGGCAAAGGAACGCGCTTCTTATATGAAAGGAAAAGCCATCAATGACTTACCGGATTATTTGCTTCAATTTGAAGAAAATATTACCCAAAACGGTGCTGAAGTGCTTTGGGCTGAAGATGCCAACGAAGCCATCATAGCAATTCAACAGATACTGAAAGACAACCAGGCTCATTTGTTGGTTAAAAGTAAATCAATGACCACCGAAGAAATCGATTTGAACGAGCATATTGAGGAAGTTGGCGTTGAGTCGTTGGAGACAGACTTGGGCGAATACATCGTGCAAATTGCCGGTGAAAAACCTTATCACATTGTAACGCCAGCGATGCACAAATCGAAAGAGGACATTGCAGAACTGTTTCACGAAAAGTATGACACCCCAGAAAAAAGTACTCCGGAATACCTGACCAATTTTGTACGTGGTTTGCTGCGTGAAAAATTTACCCAGGCTGAAGTTGGTGTTACCGGGGCTAATTTTATCATTGCCGATAAGGGAGCCATTGCATTGACCGAAAATGAGGGCAATGCAATGATGACATTTTCCTTTCCAAAAATTCACATTGTGATTGCCGGAATTGAAAAGGTGATTCCCGAAATGAAGGATTTGGGATTGATGTGGCCCTTGCTGGCAGCGCACGGAACAGGCCAGCAAATTACGGTTTACAATTCCATTGTCTCGGGACCAAAGCAGAACAAAGAAGAGGATGGGCCTGAAAAAATGTATGTTATTTTGTTAGATAACAAACGCAGTGAATTGTACCAGCATAAAGATCAATACGAAGCGTTGAAATGCATTCGGTGTGGTGCCTGTTTAAACGCATGCCCAATATACAGAAATGTTGGTGGATACACCTACGATGCTACATACAGCGGACCAATCGGCTCCATCATCACCCCGTTTTATAAAGGTTTTTCAGAATATAACCATTTAAGTTCAGCCTGTTCGGTATGTGGAAAATGTACCGAAGTTTGCCCGGTGAAAATTCCGCTGCACAAACAGTTGTTGTACAACCGAAGAGATGCAGTTCGCGAGGGCGACATGCCCCTTTCCTGGAATATGGGAATGAAGGCCTATGAATTTGCTTTTTCCAAGCGAAAACGATCGGACCGATTGAACGGTCAAACAAAAAATAAACTGGGTGCTTTCAAAAAAGATGCACTTGGAGACAAAAAATCAATACCAACCTTTGCCAAAGAATCTTTTAGCCAACAATGGAAAAATAAACTTTAAGTTATGCTGTCGAATACATGTAAATACGCGATCCGGGCGCTGATTTATCTCGGAAAATTTAGTGAAGAAGGAACTAAAATTGGAATCAAAACGATTTCGAACGACTTGAACATCCCTACTCCATTCCTGGGAAAAATCCTTCAAAATCTGGTCAAGCAAAAAGTGCTGGTTTCTACCAAAGGGCCTAATGGTGGTTTTGGATTGGGAAAACCCAAAGATGAAATCTCCATGTACGATATTGTCTCCATTATTGATGGTGAAGATTTCTTCAAGAACTGTTTGATCAGTATGGAACCCTGTGCAGTTCATCATGAAAATGGCCAACCTTGCCCGGTTCACAATGGTTTTGCTGAAGTACGAAAAAAACTTTACAATTATTATTCTGAAACCACTTTGGCAACCATTATTGCTGATATGGAAGGACATGAAGATCTGATCAGAATGTAAACGAATTATGAATTTCCGGCAGGCCGTCGGAGCATGTGAAGAAGGGAAGTTTTATGGCCGGAATATATATTCATATTCCATTTTGTAAGACCAAGTGCCACTATTGCGATTTTTACAAGACCACTGATTTTGGAGCAAAGACTGATTTTGTATCGGCTCTGAAACAGGAAGTTGTGTTAAGAAAGCACGAACTTGGTGACGAAAATATCGCCAGCATTTATTTTGGTGGTGGCACACCATCAGTGCTGAAGATTTCAGAAATAAACGATATTCTGAGCTTAATTGATGATACTTTCCAACTTGAAAATAGTACTGAAATTACGTTGGAAGCCAATCCTGACGATCTCACTGCTGAATTTGCGAACGGACTGCGGGAAACACCCGTCAATCGATTGAGTATTGGTACGCAATCGTTTCATGATCGTGATTTGAAAAGCATGAACCGGCGGCACAACAGCCAGCAGGCAATTCAATCCATAGAAACCGCAAAATCCGCCGGAATTGAAAACATCAGTATCGATCTGATTTATGGCTTGCCCAACCAAACATTGAAAGAATGGGAGGACAATGTTGAAAAGGCTGTGTCGCTCGATGTTCAACATATTTCCGCGTATCATTTGACCTACCACGAAGGAACCGTTTTTTACGAATACCTGAAAAGCGGAAAAATCAAGGAACTGCCTGATGAATTGAGTTTGGATCAATTTAAATTATTATTGGATCGGCTTGAAAAGGCTGGTTTTGAGCAATACGAAATTTCAAATTTTGCCCGCAACCAACAATATTCGCGTCATAACAAAGCTTATTGGGAACGTAAAAAATACCTTGGATTTGGTCCGTCAGCCCATTCATTTGATCACCGGACACGACGATGGAATGTGTCCAGCCTGAGGAAATACCTACAGGCAATGGAGGCGAATTCAACCTATTGGGAATCAGAAATCCTCTCCGATCAGGATCAATATAATGATTATATGATTACTTCGTTGCGAACAAAATGGGGAATTTCAAGTGTCTATTTAGAAGAAAATTTTCCGGCAATATTCGCTCGTCATTTTCAAAAAGAAGCTCAAAAATTTTTGGATTCCAAACATCTAAATTTGAATAATAACACGTACAAATTATCCGTTGATGGACTGTTCATATCGGATAAAATCATGGAAGCGTTATTTTTTATTGATTAGTTTTAAATTTTGTTAATTGAAGAATCTCAAAGTGGAGACTAGCGATATTTAGCTATCTTTGCACATTGAAAAAAAGCTACTTATGAAAGTGAAAATTGTTAATCAGTCCTCCAATCAATTGCCGGCATACAGCACTACGTCATCGGCCGGAATGGATTTACGAGCCAATTTGGAAACGCCCATCGTTTTAAAACCACTTGAGCGTGCCTTGGTTCCAACAGGATTATTTATTGAACTACCCGTTGGACACGAAGCTCAAATCAGGCCACGTAGTGGATTGGCAATCAAAAAGGGAGTGACCGTTTTGAATACTCCCGGAACGATTGACGCTGATTACAGGGGGGAAATCAAAGTTATCATGGTGAATTTGTCAAACGAAGAATTTGTCATTAACCACGGGGAACGGATTTGCCAAATGGTAGTAGCAAAACATGAAACGGTGGCCTGGCAGCCTGTCGAGGTTTTGGAAGAGACTGATCGTGGTGGAGGTGGCTTTGGGCACACGGGTAAAAATTAAATAGAAAATGATCTTAAAGCGATTCACATATTTGCTGTTGCTTTCTACATTGTTAGCGTCTTGCGCAACAACTAAAAAAGCATTGGTTAAAACGGATAATAAGCAGGAAGAGCAGCTGCAAAAAACATCAGCACCAGCAGAAACAAAACTTTCTGAAAATCAGGAGAATGAATTTGAATATTTGTTTATCGAAGGATTGAAACAGAAAATGTTAGGAAATGTGAAGGATGCCGTTACTATTTTTTCACGGTGCCTGGAAATCGATCCCAATTCTTCGGTCGCCATGTTTGAGATGGCTAAAATTCATTATGCGAATAAAGATTTAACCAGTGCTTCGTTGTTGTTGGAAAAAGCGATTAGTTTGAATCCGAACAACAAGTGGTACAAGCTTTTACTGGCTGATATTTACCAACAACGTAAGCAATTTGACGAAGCAGCGAATTTGTATGTTGAATTGAGTAATCAATTTCCTGACAATTTGAAATATCAGTATTCCGAAGCGGTGCTGTTTGCACAGGCCAAAAAATATTCTGAAGCCATTGCCACTTACAATCATTTGGAAGATGAAGTTGGCTTAAATGAGCAGATTTCGGTTGCCAAACAACAAATTTTCATGGATTGGGGAAAGCCAGACAAGGCTTTTGAAGAAGTTCATAAACTGATGGATTCTGACCCGAAGAACCCGGAATATTACGGTTTGCTGGCTGAACTGTACGAAAAGCAGGGTGACAAAGAAAATGCGTTGAAATATTACAATAAGATTCTTGAGTTGGATCCTGGAAACGGAATTGTTCATTTTTCGCTGGCCAATTATTACCTGGATCAGGATAACAAAGCGAAAGCGTTTGATGAAGTGAAAAAAGCTTTCGCCAATAAAAATGTGGATGCGGATACCAAAATTCGGTATTACATGATGCAAACAACCAATCCGGATAGTTCGGATTGGAGCAACGATCAGATCAACGATTTGTTAGATATTTTGCACAATACCTACCCGGATGACAATCGCATGTACACCATTTATGCTGACCATTTGATGCGTCAGAAAAAGACAAGTGAGGCACGCGAATACCTTCGGAAATACCTGGAGACTGACAAGAATAATTTCACGATTTGGCAGCAGTTGCTGTTTATGGACAATGATTTGATGGACTTTGAAAGTTTGTACAAAGAAAGTAAGCAAGCCATTGATTTATTTCCCAATCAACCAGTTGTTTATGCATTGAATGCGGTGGCTGCTATTCAACTTAAAAAGTACAAAGAAGCCCTGGAAGTGGTCAAGGAAGGCGAACCCTACGCCCTGGATAATCAATCATTGAAAGTTCAATTCATGCTCTACAAGGCAGAAGCTTATTATAACCTGAAAGAGGTTGATAAAGCGTTTAAAGCCTATGATGAAGTCATCAAACTGGCACCGGACAATTACATGGCGATGAACAATTACGCCTATTACCTGTCGTTGCGTGGTCAGGATTTGGAGAAGGCTGAGCACATGAGCGGAAAAGTCATTCAAGCTAATCCAGATAATCCAACTTATTTGGATACTTACGCTTGGGTATTATTCAAACGCGGTGATTACCAGTTGGCCAAATTTTACATTGAAAATGCCATCAACAATGGTGGTGGTGAAAATGCTACCCTTGTTGAACACTATGGCGATATTCTGTACAAACTCGGTGATAAAGATAAGGCTATCGCTAACTGGAAGAAAGCCAAGCTGCTGGGTGCTAACGATCAAACTCTGGATCAGAAAATTAAGGAATCACGATTCATCGAAAATTAGACCTCTTGAAAACACGTTCACAATACCAATACCTTTTTTTACTGTTTTTCGTATTGATTGGCTTGGCTTCTTGTAAAACGAGCAAGGTAATTACTGCCGAGAAAGTCAGGCCGATGAGTACCAACCGCTTGATTAAAAAGGTTGCGGATAATGCCTTTAATTACAAAGAGTTGGCCATAAAACGAATTGCCTGTCAGTACGAGGGACCCAATGAAAGAACGTCATTCCGTGCCAATTTGAAGTCTGAAAAGGACAAGCAAATGATAGTGACGCTCAGTAAAATCAATCTGCCGGTAGCACGAATTTATTTGACACCGGACAGCGTGAAAATGGTCAATTACCTCAATAAAACGTATTTGAAAGAAGATTACCAATTTCTCGCGAAATTCGTCGGAGCTGACGTCGATTTCAACATGATCCAGGATATTCTTTGCAATGACGCTTTTTCCTACCGGAATGGTAAGCGGAATAATGATTTTAAAGAATTTGTATCGTATGTTGATTCGGGCATGTACGTGTTGCAATCATTTAAAAATCGTAAACTGGATAAAATTTACCGCAAAGGAAAAGAGGATAAAATTGACCGTTATCTGAATAAACTGGATGAGGATGATTTCATTGTCCAACACATATACATCGATCCAAAGACGTTTAAAATCCGCAAGATTGTCATCGATGATAAATCCAATAAACGCAAAGTGGATATTGATTTTTCAGATTTTGTAAAAGTGGGTTCTCAACTTTATCCGGGGAATATCAACATGAATTTTACCAGCCCTGAAAAAGATTTGTCGATGAAAATTAAACTCAGTAAATTTTCTACGGAAAAACACCAGTCATTCAATTTCAATATACCGGGAAAATATACCCGGACAAAATAGCGTTAAATTGCAATGAGAAGCCTTTTATTGAGCTTGTTATTCCTTTTCTGGGGATTGTCCTTGTTCGGGCAGTCTTTAACTGAATTACGCACTAAAAAGGACAATACAAGCAAAGTAATCGAGTACACTTCCGGTCTGATAAAAAAGACACAGAAAAACGAGAAAGCCAGCCTCAGCAAATTAAAATTACTTAACGTACAAATAGACAATAGGAATGAGGTGATTTCCAACATTAACTCGGAGATCAAACTGCTGGATCAATACATCAATGAAAATACCGAAGTTTCCAAAATGCTGACAGACGACATGGCCTCCTTGAAAAAGGAATACGCCTCCATGGTTCGATTTGCCCAGAAAAACAAAAACAGCTACGATTTTGTCCTTTTCCTGCTTTCGGCTGAAAACCTGAACCAGGCGTACAAACGCATGCTGTATTTGCGTCAGTACGCCAAATACCGGAAATCACAGGCAGAGGCCATCACTGCCATCAATGATTTGTTGAAACAAAAAGTGGTTTCTCTGGAAAAAAAGAAGAAAGAAAAAGCGGATTTATTGGCCAGTAAAAGTGAAGAGGCGAAACAGATGCTTGTTGAAAAGCAACAGCAAAATAAATACTTGCAAAGTCTGCAAAAACAGCAGCGCGATTTACGAAAGAAACTGCGTCAACAACAACGCGAACAAGAAAAGCTCAACGATGAAATTGAACGGCTCATTGCTGAAGAAGCCAAAAAAGCAGAGGCATCGGGGAAGTATGAAATGACTCCTGAGCAAAAGTTGTTGGCAACCAATTTTGAGCAGAACAAAGGCCGAATACCCTGGCCGGTAGCACGGGGTATCATTACCGAACATTTCGGCGTTCATGCACATCCGGTTTTAAAAAATATCAAGGTGAAAAGCAATGGCATTGAAATTAGTACTGAAAAGGACACTAAGGCGCGGGCTGTATTCGATGGTGTTGTCAGCAAGGTATTTGCCATTTCAGGCGGTAATATGGCCGTGATTATTCGTCATGGCAGCTTCTTGAGCGTGTATTCCAACTTAAAGGAAGTATATGTGAAAGCTGGTCAAAAAGTAAAAACCAAGCAGGAAATTGGCGAAATTTTTACCGATCCGAATGATGACGACAAAACGGTACTCAAATTCCAGGTTTGGAAAGAAAATCAAAAAATGAATCCTGAGAACTGGATTGCCAATTAAGAGTTGCGGATTTCAGGTTACAAGTAGCAGGTTTTACAGTCATTCCGTACCAAACTGAGTGTAGAAACAGAATCTGTACAAGGTGTATTTTTTCATTTAAAATGAAGCAGTTAGCTTGCCCAAATTAAAAGGCAATAAACTTTCCACTGGAATACATCCAGCGTTTTTCAAATCGATCTGATGACACACAATTCTGAATATCAACTACTGTCGAGAGAACCGCTACAAATTGGCCACCCTATTCAGTGCTTTTATATCGAGCAACTTAATTTTTCGACCCTGCAAATCAATTAAATGATCCTGTTTAAATTCCGATAACAAGCGAATCACACTCTCCGTGGCTGTTCCAACAATGTTAGCCAGCTCTTCGCGTGTTAGCGAAATCTGCAAGGTGTTTGCGTTATCCAGATCAAAATTCTCTTTCAACAAAAGCAGCACTTCAGCCAAACGTTCGCGAACCGTTTTTTGAGCAATGTCCGTGATGTAATCGTTGGCTTCACGCAGCTCCTTGCAAACAATTTGCAACATGTGATGTGAAAACTGCCAATTGCTTTGAATCAGAAATAACAACGTTTGATAGGGAATATGGCATAACACAGCCTCGTCAATAACTTTGGCTGTGGTACAAGCTGATTCTTCACTCAACAACGAACGGTAAGCAACGATTTCGCCTCGTTTTGCAAAACGAATAATTTGCTCTTTCCCGTCAATTCCGGTCTTAAAAATCTTTAAAATACCTTTGGTAACGCAGTAAAAACCTGTTAAACGGCTACCTTCCCGATAAATAATGCTCCCTTTTTTGTACAAAGAACAAGTTTTGTCATAATTCAATTGGGCAAATTCTTGTTCGGTTAATTTTTTAAATAGATGAAATCCAGAAAGTTCGCATTCCTCTTCGGTAGGTCTATTGATTGAACTTCTCATTAACCTTTATTTATGATGATTGAATTAATTAACTTGAAAATTAAATTTAAATATACAATGAACATTTATATTTGTAAAACTATTTAGTTGGATATGTCAATACCTAAAAAAATTGATTGTCATTGTACAACTAACGATCAGTATTACCAGAATTCAAATCATTACATCATTTTAAACTATTTTTTCATGAAACACATTATTGATCTCGCGTGGAAACAAAATATGGCCTTTGAAACAGATATGGACGGGCACAAAATCGTCTTAGACGCCAGTACTGAAAACGGGGGAGGAGATCTTGGGCCACGACCCAAAAAATTTATGTTGACCGCCCTTGCAGGCTGTACAGCCATGGATGTAATTTCAATCCTCAAAAAGATGAAAGTGGTTCCGGAAGGTTTCCATGTGGTTGTAGAGGCTGATGTGACCGAAGAAGACCCAAAACATTACCACGAAATGAAAGTGGTATACCAGTTTAAAGGAGAGGACCTACCGATGGCCAAACTGGAAAAAGCAGTGAATCTCTCTGTTGAAAAGTATTGTGGGGTCAGCGCTGTCTATAAAAAAGTGATGGATGTAAAAACTGAAATTCAAATCATCGACTAACCGTTGCATGAAAAATTTTGATCTTTTCAAGGACATCAAAGATGACCGGATTTTTACATTGACAAAGATCTGCGATTTAAAAGATGAGGATCGGAAACATAATGAACTGCCTCATCTTCATCATTTTTATTCCATCTTTTGGATTTTGGATGGACAGGCTGTCCATGCGACCGATTTTGTTGAATATGTCCTTGAAAAAGACACGCTGCTTTTTGTTCCACCGGGCCTGAAACATAGGCTGGTACTGGATCAATTAGCAGGCGGTTACACCATCCTTTTCAACGAAGAATTTATTCGGTTTAACAGGGGAGATCATACATCACTGAAGGAATACAAGCTTTTCAACAACCCCGAATTTAAAAGCATGATTAAGGTTGAAGGCGATGAAAAAAACAAGTTCATGAACTTGTTGAATCTTATGGACGCTGAGATTCAGAAGCAAGATGCCTACAGTCAGGAAATGGTGCTGAACCTGTTGCAACTTTTTTTATTGGAGTCGCAACGGGTGTTTGACAGTCAGTACCAGCCGATTGAATATAAGGAAAACGATACCAACATCAATTCCATCATTCGGTTTAAAGAGCTGATTGAAAAGAATTACGTCAAAGAGAAAAGCGTTTCGGCCTATGCTGAAATGTTGAATATGAACCCCACTTGTTTGAATGAGGTGACCAAAAAATCAGCCGGAATTACAGCTGGCGAAATGATTCGAAACCGCATCATTGACGAAGCCAAGCAAAAGTTGTTCTCGACAGATTTGAGTGGAAAAGAAATTGCCTATTCGCTTGGATTCGAAGATCCGTCCTATTTTAGCCGCTTCTTTAAAAAGTATACCGGGCAGACAATCAAAGACTTTCGTGACCTCAGCCGAAAAAAGTACCATTAATCCTATTTTTTGTCCATTCCGTAAACATAATGAATGAGTTAATTTTGTAACTGAAAATAATCATTAAAATTTGTTCAGTTATGAAAAACAAGAAAATGTTAGCGATGGTGCTTTTGTCATTTGTTTCAGCACCCAATGTAATTGCCGAGAAATTAAATGTAGATACCAAAGAGAGTTCCGTAAAGTGGTTAGGTAAAAAAGTCACCGGTGAACATTACGGTTCAATCGCGGTTAAAGAAGGGACGTTGAAAGTCTCTGATGGTGAGATCAAAGGAGGTAAAATTTTCATTGACATGCAGTCCATCGAAAATAAAGACCTTACAGATGCGGAATACAACCAAAAACTGGTTGGACACTTGAAGTCAGAGGATTTCTTTTCGGTGGAGAAATTTCCGACTGCGGAATTGGTTTTGACCGATGTTGAAAATAGGGGTGATGGCTATGATTTCACAGGTGATTTGACGATTAAAGGAATCACTCATCCGGTTCAGTTTTCTGGTACATCAACTACCGAAAAGGATGGTATAAAAGTGGAAGGATCATTGACCGTTAATCGTTCGAAATACAATGTACGGTACGGTTCAAAATCATTTTTCGCCAACCTGGGAGACAAGGTGATTTACGACGACTTTAAACTTGATTTCGTTTTAGTTGCTAAAAAATAAATAAATATAGAAAGGAGGGAACAATGAACGTTGTTCTTTACAGATCAGAAAGTCGGGGAGCGGCAGACCACGGATGGCTACATTCCCGGCACACATTCAGTTTTGCCAATTATTATTGCCCGTCGCGCATGAATTTTGGAGCACTACGCGTTTTGAATGACGATATCGTTCAACCCAAAATGGGCTTCGGAACACATCCACACGATAACATGGAAATTATTTCCATTGTTCTTGAAGGATCGCTCGAGCACAAAGACAGCATGGGCAACGGATCTGTGATTAAAAAAGGGGAGGTTCAGGTCATGTCGGCCGGATCGGGCGTCAAACACTCGGAGTTTAACCCGTCGGCAGATGAGTTGGTTAATTTCTTCCAGATCTGGTTGTTCCCCGACAAGAAAAATGTAGATCCTCGCTACGACCAGAAGCTTTTTGACGACGCTGATTCAGAAAATCAATGGAAGTTGATGGTTTCGCCGGATGGGTCCAATAACAGCATGTGGATTCACCAGGATGCCTGGCTCTCAATGGCGAATTTCGAAGAAGGTCAGTCGGTTGAATACAGCCTGAAAAATAAGGAAAACGGCGTCTTTTTGATGGTGGTTGAAGGTGAAGTTGATGTAGATGAATACACCTTGACTAAACGCGATGCAGCCGGTTTGACAGCTGTTGGTGATACAATGCAGATTGAATCGAAAAAAAATAGCAAATTGCTTTTAATTGAAGTGCCAATGGTTGCCTAATTGGGGACCGAAAGTAGATACTGAAACCCGGTAAATTCCGGGTTTTTTTATGGCCAAATCTCGGAAACTGATTTGGGCAACGGATCCTGTCGGACCTGGCAGATGTCAAAATCAGTCCGGTTTTGACCTTTCACCTCGAAGACAGCTTTGATGTTTGAAGTGCCTAATTTGGTCAACTTTTGACTGAAATGTTTCATTTTTAGAGGATCAGTTAAATACTTAACCAAGGCCATATTGCCAATGTCCAGGTCGCACAGAAAGAAAAGGCTTTCTCTTTCTGCTTGGGCACCGGAATTCCGACGCAAAATTTTGGCTGTCGCGCTGTTGTTTGGGCTTACCTGACCCCACGGGTTTGCCCGCCCACAATTGCAGGAGCATGTCCGACACGTAGGTTTGGCCCCCGCACTGTAGCGACAGCCTGCCCGAGCGGTCGGATTACCTCACGCGCTGCTGCAACAGGTTGACTATTCGTATTTCCAATGTCTTTTGGGCTATGCGGCCTGAAGTAAGGATCCTGTCCAAAAACTATAACAAAATAAGAAGATCGTCATTGCGGGTGTCCGGGCAGTTTTCATTGGCCGCTATGGGTATATCACACGAAAAAATAAGGAATACTGAATAAGAAACAAGAAATAGGGAATTGACGCTTCGCTTCTACTCCAAACCAAGCCCCCAACGGAGACAAGGTTAGTCCGGGATAAGTGGATGGTTACTTTTTACAAGCAGCTTACCTGGTCCGGTTTATCAATTCCGAAATTTTAGGAAGGATTTCGCCAAGGGCTTCATTGCCGGTCATGCGCTAATGGCCGGGCAAAATTTCCAACAGGTCCTTGCAGGATTTTTTCAGGTCGCCACGCACGGCGGTCATCGAGCTGATTTGCACCAACCCGGCCAGTTGTTCCAGTTGCTCCTTGCGGAGAACATCGAACCGGGCCTGTGCATTCTTTAAATCGTTGTAATAGTCGGCGATCCCAAGCAGGCTCATCCGTTCCGCGTATTTCTTGTCCAGTTCCGAAAACAGGGTCTTCATCAAGGCCGATTGGCGGTCGTAGCTTTCACGGTGCAAGTTCCAGCCTACTTTGGCTACCGATTTATCAAGCTCGTTGGCCGTTTCCTGCTTTTTAGGGTCAGGATGAAGTTGATAGGCTTGTATCAAACATTTAAACCCGCGGTCCAGGTTGTCGCGCTGAACATCGCCTTCCTGCAGCTCCAGGGTCTGGCGTTGGGCTACCTGCTTGGAGATGGCCTCGCTCGACGTGTCCTCGCAAACCGTTAAGGCCTTCCATTACTTTGTCTGCCTCAAGTAATGGGGCGACATCAAAAACGGGCATCTTTTTTTCGGGAGCGTTGTTTCTGGAAATTTGAAAATTGGGGTGTGTTTCAAAGGCTTTGCTTTTTTCAAACATTCTGGTGGGGACTTGGGCAAACGAAGTCATCACCCCCTTAATGTTAACATAACGACGATAAATTTTTTCATGATTTTGGTTATTTTATTTCAAAATTGATTTTAAACGAGATTAAACCTGTTTTTAATTCAGGTTTTTTGTTCGGCATTCCAAAGGTGAAATTGTAAGCAAATTGCGTGTAATAAGTCCCTTTTTTTAATAAAGGCTGTTTGGTACTTTCAAAATATCCCCAATGTAGTTGCCATTCATCCCTTTCATCATGCCAGGGAACCATAAAATTATAGCTCAATTCATCGGAAACTCCTGATCGTAACCATCTTAATTCTTCAGTCGTACTATAGCCTTTAAATGCAAAAGGTTGTCCATAAGATTTTCCTTCAGATTTTACAGCGAGAAAATCTTTCGATTCATAGTATCCGTAGTCGTAAAATGGCAAAGATTCGAGCCTGTTGTTTTTAATGGCAAAGTGGAAAGTAATATTCTCTCCTTCATTGAAAACCGTAGCAGGTTCACCCTGCTCGTTCAACAAACAGAATTTGAATTCAACCCCGTCCACAACTTTTAGGATCACCGGGTTTTCCGCTCCAACTTGGCGTTCTAAGAAGTCATCGTCTTTTTCGCATCCTGCCCCCATTAAACATAAGAGCAGGAAAAGAATACTAAATTTTAATAGGCTTGTTTTCATTGTTTCTTGTTTTAAAGTTTAACATGTGTTTTTCTTTGCCGGGAAACCCAGCTAAAATGGAAAGTTTTTCAGGGCGGGTGTTGTGGAGTCATCGTTTTGGTTTTTAAGGTTCAACATTGTTTTGTTGGCCTTTCCCCGGTTCGCAATTGTAGGGTAGATGTATTTTGTTTCCAATTGGTTGCGGGTGGGTTTTATGTCTGTGAACATATTTATAATCCAGCATGGTGGCAACTATTTGTTTATTCTATTGAGGGGAGGGTGGTTCCATTTAAACAGGCTGCTTAGAAACAGGTCGGGAATTACCCGCATAAACTTGAGTTTTGTTCGTCAAACACAGGTGTCAAAAAAAGCCTGAATAAGTGCAGTTCATGCACTTTTTATGCGTTTTTCTGCTTTTTTGATACAGAAAATGCAAGTATAATTTGGAGGTAATCTAGATAAATGTGTAGCAGAATTGATTTACAAACTGGTTTTTTACGCGTATTTGGCTTTAAACTTGCGGAAAAATCGGAGGATATCGTATTTTTGAGAATCTCAATCTCAAAATAATTTAATATGAAAACTACAATGGTGATTTCATTCGTCTTATTATGTCTAATGACGAATAATTTATTCGCAAAAAACAATTCATCTCCAACTTCTTCAATTGATGCTAAAGTTGATTCAGTGATGAAGTTGATGACCTTAAAAGAAAAAATTGGTCAGTTAAATCAGTATGCCAGTGCTTGGGAAATGACGGGCCCGGCTCCGGAAAATGCCAACAGCCAAAAAGAGCTGGAGCAAATTAAAAGCGGCATGGTTGGTTCCATGTTGAATGTGACCGGTGCTGAGGCTACGAGAAAAGCTCAAAAATTGGCTGTAGAAAACAGTCGTTTGCATATCCCCATGGTTTTCGGCTATGATGTCATTCACGGCTACGAAACCATGTTTCCGATCCCGCTTGGCGAAGCAGCCAGTTGGGAGCCAGACTTGGCTGAGAAAACATCTTCAATTGCTGCAAAGGAAGCGTCGGCTGCCGGAATTCACTGGACCTTTGCTCCGATGGTGGATATTTCCCGCGATGCTCGTTGGGGAAGAATCATGGAAGGAGCGGGGGAGGATCCCTACCTGGGATCGCAGTTTGCTGCTGCCCGTGTCAAAGGTTTTCAGGGTGAAAATTTAAGCGATGTCAATACCGTGGCTGCTTGTGCCAAACATTTCGCTGCCTACGGATTTGTGGAAGCTGGCCGCGATTATAACACGGTTGATATCAGTGATTACACGCTGAACAATGTCGTGTTGCCGCCATTCAAAGCAGCTGTTGATGCTGGTGTGGCTTCGTTCATGAATGCTTTCAACTTAATTGGTGGTGTGCCCAGCACCATGAACACCTATTTGCTTCGCGATATTCTGAAAGGCAAATGGCAGTTCGGTGGCATGGTCGTTTCCGACTGGAATTCGGTCGGCGAAATGGTGAATCACGGCGTGGCTGCCGACAAAGCTGAAGCTGCTAAATTGGCCATCGAGGGAGGTTGCGACATGGATATGGAAGGTCGTTGCTACGTGGACCATCTGGAACAATTGGTGAACGATGGCGTGGTGGACGAAAAACTGATTGATGATGCTTGCGCCCGGGTTTTAAAAATGAAGTTTGAACTGGGCTTGTTTGACGACCCGTATAAATACAGCAACGACGAGCGCGAGAAAGATGATATCATGAATCCGGAAAACCTGGCTGTGGCCAGGGAATCAGCTCGCAAATCTTTCGTATTGCTGAAAAATGAGAGCGACATTCTGCCTTTGAAAAAGAGTGGCTTGTCCATTGCGGTGATGGGCGAACTGGCCGAAGATAAAGACAGCCCACTGGGAAGCTGGCGTGCCAAAGCCATCAAAAACTCGGCCGTTTCGGTGATTGAAGGCATCAAGAATTTGAAAGGCCAGCAAAATGATATTCAATTTACCGAAGGCGTTCGGTTGATTGATGGTGAAAAGAGTTTCCGCAGCGAATTGACTTTTAACACGACCGACAGCAGCGGTTTTGAAGCAGCCCGTGAAATGGCCAAAAAGTCTGATGTGGTCGTTTTGGCATTGGGTGAAAATTGTTTCCAGACAGGAGAGGGCAGGAGCCAGACCAACATCAGCTTGAAAGGCTTGCAAAAACAATTCTTCGATCAGATTTACAAGGTGAATCCAAACATCGTGGTCGTGTTGATGAATGGCCGCCCCGTTGTTTTGGGAGACATTGCTGACAAAGCCAAAGCCATTCTCGAAGTGTGGCAACCCGGTTCTGAAGCAGGCAATGCCATTGCTGAGGTGCTGTTTGGCGACTATGCTCCAAGTGGCAAATTACCGGTTTCGTTCCCATTGGTAAATGGACAGGAACCCATCTATTACAATCACATGAGCACCGGACGTGCAAAAGCCACTGAGGACGTTTTTTGGTCGCACTATACGGATGCCAGTAACGAACCTCTTTACCCGTTTGGTTACGGATTGAGCTACACCAAATTTGACTATTCCGATATCACATTGAATAAAAATCAAATCAAATTTGGTGAACCGTTGCGGGCTTCAGTGGACGTAAAAAACGTTGGCGATCGCGAAGGAACAGAAGTCGTCCAATTGTACATCCATGATTTATTTGCTTCGGCGGCACGCCCGGTCAAAGAGTTGAAAGGATTCAAAAAAGTGACCATCCCGGCCGGAGAAAGCAAAACAGTCAGCTTCACGCTAACAGATAAGGATTTAGCCTTTTACAACATCAACAAAGAATGGACTGCTGAACCCGGTGATTTCAAGGTGTTTGTTGGAACCAATTCCCGCGATGTCAAAGAGGCTTCGTTTAAGTTGGTGAAATAGAAAAATTGATTTCGAGTATCTATAAATTTGGTATTTAAAGGACCTGAAAACAATAGAAGACAGTTGAAAACTGTTGGATACAATTGTTTTCGATGGTCTAACATCGCCTTCCATTGTTTTCAGAAAAATTTGAACCCATTATAAACTGAAATCAGATCAGGCGACTTATTCGAATTGATTAAAATATGAGAAGGGCTTTTCTTGAAAGGCCCTTTTTTTATGTGTAAATTTGAGTGAATGCAAAAATGAGAAATCATGAAAACAATCAATCCATTTACGAACGAGGAAGTCACCCAATACCAAAACCATAGTGAATTTGAAGTTAAACGAATCATCAAGGAAGTTGACCAGGCTTTTAAATCATGGCGGGAAATCAGCTTTGATGAACGGAAAAATTACTTGCTGAATTTGGAAAATCAATTGCTGGAAAACCAGGAGGAATTGGCCGAATTGATTGTCACAGAAATGGGCAAAATCAAAAAGGAGGCCTTGGGTGAAGTCAAGAAATGTGCTTGGGTTTGTCGCTACTATGCAGAAAATGGAGCCCAGTTTCTTCAAAATGAAACCATTAAAACGGAGTCCTCCGAATCGTATGTGAGCTTTCAACCCATCGGAACTGTGCTGGCTGTAATGCCCTGGAATTTTCCATTCTGGCAGGTCTTTCGTTTTTTGGCGCCAGCCCTGATGGCAGGTAATACAGGCGTTTTGAAACATGCCAGCAATGTGCCGGGATGTGCCATGGCCATTGAGAATCTGGTAAAAGATGCCGGCTTGCCCGCCAATGTTTTTCGCAGTTTGTTGATTAGCGGGAAACAAGTCAAAGCGGTGATTGAAAACCCAAAAATCAAGGCGGTGACGCTCACAGGAAGCACCCCTGCCGGGAAATCTGTGGCACAAGCTGCCGGTTCTGTTCTGAAAAAGTCGGTGCTGGAACTGGGTGGCAGCGATCCATACCTCGTTTTGCCGGACGCCGATTTAGATGCAGCTGCCAAGCTCTGCGTGTCTGCCCGTCTGTTGAATGCCGGTCAAAGTTGTATTGGTGCCAAACGTTTTATCGTTCATGAGGACGTGTACGATGGATTTCGCGACCGATTCGTTAAACTGATGAAGGAGGCCACCTTTGGTGATCCAATGGATGAAAAATCGAGCATTGGCCCACTGGCCCGCATGGATTTGCGCGATGAGCTTCACGGGCAGGTAAGTGCCTCAGTTTCCAAAGGAGCCAAAATATTGTGCGGTGGTTTTATCCCAGAGGGAAAGGCGCCATTCTATCCACCAACCGTATTGGAAAATATTAAACCCGGAATGCCTGCCTACGAAGAAGAATTGTTTGGACCAGTGGCTTCATTAATTAGAGTTTCCTCGGAAGAAGAGGGCGTTAAGATTGCCAACGACACCGTTTTTGGACTCGGCGCTGGTGTTTTTACATCCGATATTGAAAAAGGCAAGCAACTGGCTGAAAAAGGTCTGAATGCAGGGTGTGTCTTCGTCAATGACTTTGTAAAATCAGATCCACGATTGCCTTTCGGTGGCGTCAAAGAAAGTGGCTATGGCCGAGAACTGTCAATCTTTGGTATCCGCGAGTTTGTCAATATCAAAACGGTGGTTGTGAAATAAAATGACTGGTTAATCCAGATAAGTATAGAGACAACATAGAAGGGGTAGGCTGGGTGCCGCGAATTTCAATTCGCGGTAAGTTGCTTCAATTCATAAACCGCACAATCCACACAAAACCAACAATAGCGAGCAGGATGAACGTAACGAGCGTGATTTTGTCGATTAGCTTCTGACGACGGTGCCAGTCCTTGGTTTTCAGTAGAAAACTGTCTTTTGCTTCACGTGAAACCTTTTTGAATTGAAGTGTTTGGTGCTTTTCTTTCAACACAATTGGATCTTCAGTATTGAAATAAGCTTTCTTTTTTCGCAAGGCGCGGTTGTTTTTTATCCGTGCAATCATATCGGCTACATGTCCGGCGTAGGATAGAAGCATAATGCGGGAGGTTTTGAATTTACGCATTAAGTTAACAAAATAAATTAATTTTTCTCAATTTAATTATTTTTCTTTTTATAATAATTTGTATTTTACATCGTAATAGATCATGAATTGAAATGAAAAAGGAAATCCGAGCAAATTTCTCCATAACGGGAATTTTAATTTTTTCTATTCTGTTAATATCGTGCAGGAAAAATGATAGATATCCGGAAGTTTCAACCACTGAGCCGACCGATGTCACCTCAACTACGGCAACTTTAAATGGGACTGTAAATGCAAATGAAGTAGCTACAATAGTCCATTTTGAGTTCGGTTCCGATATTTCTTATGGGCAAACCGTGTCGCCAGTTCAAGATTCGTTGAATGGAAACGATCCCGAAAATATCAGTGCTCTCGTTACTGACTTAAGTCCAAATACAACCTATCATTTTCGGATTATGGCTTCCAGCGATCGCGGAGTGATGGAAGGAGGGGACATGTCTTTTACGACATCTCCGAGATTATCGACTTTGCAAATAGGCGACATTAGTCCTGATATCGCAATAACAGACCTAAATCCGGATAAAGTTTTAATCTCGTCGAACGAACAAGTTGAGTATACTGTTGATCTGGACAATGATCAGCTTCCCGATCTAAAATTCACATGTTTCTCCAGCTACATTGGAGGTGGCATGTATATGGGAAATACCGAATTAGGCGTTGAGACGTTAACCTCAGAAACTTTTGTATTAACAGATTCTGTGTCTCCAAATGTTTTTTCATCCGGTGACACAATTCATTTGGGTGATAAATGGAAGGCCGGTTCTTTAAGGCTGTTGAAATGGGGGCGTAGTTATCCGCCATCGCCTCAAGGCGGCGATTCTAGTTGGTCTGGAAATTGGTACAACCAAGCTAATAGATATATTGGAATTAAATTTAAGGATCGTTTAGGCTGGGTAAAACTTTCGACATCGATTTACCAATTAGCAGTTCAAGAGTACGGTCTTCAGAAATAAGCTTATCGCTCTGCTATCAACGAATGGTTCCGGGTTCGCCCAAAACAGCAGTCCTATTTCTTCCAATCCAGCAACCGTTTTTCACCTTCCAATTTCTGAATGTCGCCAATTTCTTGGGTCACTTCAATCACGCCTTTGTAGATGCCGTTTTCATCGCGAAGGGCAAAATACTGGATCAGGATTTTTTCACCTTTAAAATCGATCCAAAAGCTTGCCTGATCTTTTTCATCGTTTCGAAAAGCAGAAACGATTTCTTCGACCACATGCACACTTTCGGGCGGATGGCAATTGTGGATTTTGCGGCCAATGATGGCTTTGGTTCGCGGGAATATGCGCTTTTTCGGCGTTGAAAAATAACGGACAGTGTCCTGCTCATCCACAAATGTGATGTCAACAGGCAGGTGATTGAAAATTAACAGAAGTTGTTCTGGTGTTCCATTCCCGGTTCCGAGGTTGACTGTTGTTCCATCACAAAAAATTACACTTTCTGTTGTTTCCACTTTTGCCGGAGAAACATAGGGAAAACCAATTTCATGGCTGTCCACCAACATTTGCTGAATGGCCTGTTGAGGAATGGTTTCCAAAATATGTGGAAAGAGAATGTATTCTTCGCGGAAACGAATGGCAAACACATTGAAAAACAGATCGCCGGTCAATCGATTGAAAGTTGACAAATCCAGGGAATTAGTCGAAAGTGCTTGGATAACACCCTTCAATTGTTGGCGAATATCATCATGATACGACCACATGAGTTGCACACAACGGAAATCGTCCCAATGTTTTTCAAGGGCAGGGAAGAGGACATTCTCCTTGATTTGGTAATGCTTTTCGTATTTAAGGAATCTGGTCAATTTTTGCAGGAGATTCGTTTTGGCTGCTTTATCTCCGGAATTCTCATTCAGTGTTTTGATGTCGATTTTCATCGATTTCAACAGTTTTTCCATCTCCGCATTGTTGTGAATCAGGAGATCGAGAAAACTGTCTTTTTCCGGTTTGATTCCCGGATAACTTTTTAGTGGCAAATGAAAAAGGTGCAGCATTTTATTGGTCGCCGGTTTCAACTCAGAGAAGTCAAGGTCATGAAATTCCTTCACCATCACGTCAAAAAGGGCGATGACTTCTGAGGGGATCACCTGGCTGATTAATTGTTCGTTGGCTTTTACCAGTTTCGCCTTATCGGTGGTAACCATCATTTGCCACGCAAAATCGACTAGTTGGTTCACCCGTTTTTGTTTGTGGTTTGTAAATTCTGACATTTTATTTCCGTTTCTTTTTACTGGATTTGGCTTTTGGATTGAATGCCAGGCAACGATTGACCCACCGTTCCAAATCGTCATCCAAATCGGTTCCTTTTTGGTTCACAAAAATATAGCCTTTCATTGGTTGACTTGAGAAATCCATGGGGCGAGCGCCATCATCATTTAAAAATTGATTTTCATTTTCGGGGTCAATCCGGGCCATCAGGTCATTTTTAATTACGCCCAAGCACATTTTATCGTTCACCATGAAACAGGTGCCACCGAACATTTTCTTTTCTTCATAAGTCGCTTTCTGCTCCTGAAGGATTCGTTGAATTCGTTCCGCTAAAAATTCATCGTAAGCCATAATTTTCAAATTTTGATTGCGTCAAGTTATAATATTCATGACGAAGATGGAAAGTGTGTCGCCCAAATTTATTTAGGAACCCGGGTGTTTTCGAAGTGAGCAAAATTGATAGATGAGAAGAATCCACGCAGCATGCCGTCGAATATACGAACGGCCTGGATCCGGGTCAGCGCATAGCTGATTTTCTGTTTTTCAAAGGCCATGTTGGCACTCCGGTTATCCAGAAAACGGTGCAGGTCGTCTTCCACTTGTAGCTTGTTATTGATTCGCTCTTCTTCAGGATTGAATGACAAATAAGTGTTGATGCGAATGTCCTGCCATTTGATTTCCTTGGCATATTGATGAAGGAGGCTTTCCGCATCGCTGGGGAGATTTTCCTGCCATTCTAAAAATGGTTTTATAATATTCAACAAGTCCCTCTTCTTGATATTATCTCCGGAGTGTTCGAGTTGGTGAAGTTTTGTTGTTTCCTGGTCAACCAGTTGTTGCAGGTTATCCCAAGCGGCTGCAATTGCCCGGAAATCACTGATTTCGCTAACAGCACGGTCGCTCGGAAGTCCAACGAAATAGATTTCAGAATGGTGGGATGGGTTCTGAATAGCGATCATGTGCAACTGTTGATCCAACTTGTTGACCGAGGCTTGTAATTTGTGAATTTCGGGTTGGATAGCTGCAAAATTAAAGTTTGCAAATAGATCTTCAATCGTGTTATACGAACCCTGAATTTCATTCAACGTTTGTTTAATTCCTTCATCAGGAGCCCCATTGGCTTTTACATTTGGTGTGGCAAACCACTCATTGTTATTGCCCTGAATATCCAGGTAGACAACGGCAGTGGCCTCGTTGGTTTCTTGTTTGGTTGTGCTGTCTTCAGTATATTCCCAGGTGGTTGTGATGGTCACCTTGATGTAGGATTTTTCAACTTTGGCAACAGGAATGATAACTTCTGCCTGGTGTTTGTTGACCAGATCGTTATTTATGTCCAGTTTGATCCGGTTGTCTGACTCGAAATTGACTTTTTCATCTGTTTTTGCCCAAGAGCATAACTTGCCATCTTTTTTGTAAACGAGCTTGTTGTATCCTTTGGATACGATTTCGTCATCGGGGCCAAGGTCCAGGTAGGTATCCGGGAAGTGGACCACATCTTTCAGCCCACCTTTAATTTGCGCAAGAACGGTAAAACGATCTCCTTTCTGAACATTAATTTCAGCAGCATTGACCAACTTTTTCCCGTCGACAAAAAGTTCGACAAAAGGGTCACGAACAGGTTGAGCTGAATAGGCTTTACCTAAAATGAAAAATACCAGGAAGCATAAGATGGTTATCCGTTTCATAACACTTGCCCGCACTTTAAACCAGTTTAGGAAATAAAGTTAGTGAAAATGAGCATCCATCCAAACATTACATAACAAATGCAGCAGGCAACATCTTAATTTTTAATAATTTTTATTTTTTTGCTGAATTGCTGGGTGTTAATTTTTAAAATGTAAATACCATTTTTCAAACTGTTTAAACGAATATGTGGTGATGTACCGGCATCGGAAATATGTTTGATCAAATTTCCCTGGATAGAATACAAATAGGCATCAACGACCGGTGACGGCGATTTAACGATAACATAATCACTTGCCGGATTCGGATAGACCTGAATATCGTTCACCAATTTGATGGTTGTATTTTCAGTTGAAATGTGTGGCTGATCAAATTGTCGGGTTGAAAACAGATGGTATTCGCCGGGAGCAAGGGTAAAGTTCATTTGGCTTGAATTGACCTGAAAAGAGCTTTCTCCAAAGTAGTCGTACCAGGTACCGGTTTTTGGAAAATTCACGGTTGTAGTTTGCTGGACGACATCAAAATTACCTACAGCGACGACATAATTGTCTCCTTTTTGCAGTTGGTATGTTTTTACGGCACCGGTCAATGAATACTTGATTGTCGGGTTTTGGAACTCGTCGTAGGTCTGTTTCAGGTAGTTGAGTTTTGAAACCACTTTGAATAAATTAAGTCGATCTTGATTTTCGAGGTAATCCCAATGCGGCGGTTTTTCTCCCAAACGGCCTCCAAAATCCGGATCATCAATGGAAATATCGTAGCCTCGTTCTCCAAATTCCCAAATCATTTTGGGGCCAGGAAGAGGAATAAAAAAGACATTGTTTAATTTCATACGATCGAGTGCCACCGGCAAAGTCCTCGTATTATAATCTCCTGACGATTTTCCAGAGGTGAGAACTCTATAAGTCACACGTTCTTCGTCATGACTTTCCATATAGCTCACTAGGTTGGGTTGATCCCATCCGCGTTGTGAAAAGATTCCCCAGCTTAAATCTGAATAGGAATTACTGACATTTCCTTCTGCTGCATTGATGTAACTTCCGTTCATATTTCCCCAAAGCATCATGCCATGATCGGACAGGATTTTTTCTTCGGGATTATCAGAAAGATGTTCAAAAATGACAAGTGCCTGAGAATTGCGCTTCCAGATTTCATCAGCCATGCGTTCAAGGTTTGAAATCCGTTCGGCATCGAAAGAGCTTCCCCAGCTTGTTGGTCCATATGGTGTGTTGGAGAATCCTTTGGTAAAATCGAACCGGAAACCATCAACATGGTATTGGCTCATCCAATAGCTGTTGATGCTGTCTACTAGTTCGCGGGTGTAAGGACTGTCATGGTTAAAATCGTATCCCCATTGGGCATCGGGGTTCTGAAAATTACTTTTTTGGTTGTACCAGGGGTTGTTGGCTGCCGGTCGGTTATTCGCACTGTCCCAGTACATTTGAACAAGTGGGCTTTGGCCATAACTGTGATTTAGGACAAGGTCAATGACCACGGCAATCCCACGCTTGTGGCACTCGTCCACTAATTTTTTTAATTCGTTTTTTGGACCATAATATTTATCTGGGGCAAAATAGAATGATGGATTGTATCCCCAGCTAATGTTGCCTTCAAACTCGTTGACAGGCATCAACTCGAGCACATTAATGTTCAGGTCTTTCAAGTAATCCAAATGATCAATTACGGCCTGATAGCTGTGTTGTGTATCGAAGTCTCGCACCAATAATTCGTAGATGGTCATTTTTGTTTTATCCGGAACCTGGAAATCATTCACCTGCCATTGATAGGGTGTTTGGCCAGTTTCAAATACCGATGCAATACCGAATGTTTTTCCGGTGGGATAGCTTGGCAGATTCGGATAGGTTGAACTGCTAATATATTGGTCATTCCATGGATCGCTGGTTTGATCGGTATAGGGGTCGGCAATGTTTATTGAACCATCAATTAAATATTGAAAAATGTAAGGTTTGCCTGGTTCCAGATTATTAATGGTCAACCAGTAATAGTCACCATCTTTTTTCATCAGGTAGTCTTCATCTGGTAGCCAGTTGTTAAAATCACCCAAGGCATAAACATATGATTTATAAGGAGCCCATAAACACAAGGTTACTGAAGTGTTTGAATTGTAATTGATTCCCTTTTTTGTGCCGACAGGGCGGCTCTCCAATGTATTTTCACCACGTGCATGGACCAGCACGGAATCCCGTACACTTGTCCCGCCTTTGGTTGCTTGAGCAATTAACCAATGATTTCCAATTTGATCTAGTATAATTTGGTCTGAAAGTTGCGTTGAAGAGTCAGAACCGGTAATAGAATCATTATCCAAATAGATGGCAAGGTTTGAAGCTTCGGAAGCAGAAACATTAACCTGAAGAGGATCTCCTATTTTTACAATTGCTAAAACTGAGAGGTTGGTAATGGTGACTGTCAGTCCTTCGGGGTAAACATCCACAAATAAATCGTTTGTTTGTTTTTTCCCATCCGCAGATCGAAAAACAAGAGCGAGCTGGGTGACTGTTTCGTTGGAAGGAACCGAATAAAAGGTTGTAATATCAGGACTAATTATCAATTGATACATTCCTCCACCAAGATTTGTCAGCTTTGGTTGAACCGTATTATCGTTCCAATCGCCAATAACATGCTGCCACTGGCTTTTTCCTTCAATTTTTACTCCGGTATGGGCATAGAGATCACCGGTGTAAAAACCTAATCGGCTGTCTTGCGATGAGTTAAACGTAATGCTAACTGGTTTTGATGCTACAGGAAACGCCGGATCAGTTGTGATTTGGGCCTGAGTGGTTAAAGTCCAAAAAAGGAGAATGAATGGAAGTAGAAGGTTTTTCATGGCTATTATTCTATTGAGAATGGTCTCAAAAGTAATTGAAACCGTCATTGCGAAGAAAGTAAAGCAATTTGTCCGACAAACAGCAGACAGATTGCTCCGTCGTACCTCCTCACAATGACGGTTTGAAGGAGACTAGATTGGATAGCCTCCTGTCAATTTTAATTCATGGTTACTGTTGCTTTCAATCCCCACGGATCAAAAGTTATTGTATAGTTTCCAGCAGTACCAATTGAAATATTATCGCCACCGGGTGTCAATGCATTGAGGTCGCCACCATAATTGACATCCCATGCATCGTTTGCTCTGAATTTGATAGCACCAGCCGTCAAATCGAGCGTGATTGTGAATACCTGGCTAGTCGCATCCCATGTCATGTTCTGGTCTGAATTCCAGCCATCAGGAGTTGCGTCACCAATTAATCCCCAGCGATTAATGCTGTATGTGTATTCATTCGGATGGCCCAAGTCCAGCGTAATGGCGTAATCATCTTCCATATCAATTGCGATGTTTGCACCACCAGCCTGAAGTGTTCCGTCAGCATTGTCGCTTCCATAGTTGTAATCCCAGCTGTGGTTTGCACGGAATTTGACGGCAGCAGCTGTCAGATGAATTCCACCATTCCAGGTGTTTGTGTTGGCATCGTAAGTTAGCGGTGTTTCATCATCCCAACCACTTGGTGTGGCATCTCCAATAACGCCCCAATCTGTTTTGAGCAACGAATAAGTCATGTCACTCAGGTTGGCCTGAATCCGGTAATAGCCGTCTTCCGGTACTGAGATGTTGTCACCAGGATTAGTCAACCCACCGGAGCCATCATCACCAAAGGTGTAGGCATTATCCCAACTGTGGTCAGTAACTAGCTTAATACCACCTTGTTTCAGATAAACATACCCTTCAGCCAGGCCATTGCTCGTTGCTGTAGATTGGATATATTGGGCATTGTCGCTGTTGTCCCATCCATTGTAATCGCCAACCACCCAGAATTTTGTGATGTCAGCCAATGTGGTGAACGAAAGATCATCACCGTAAGCAGTACCGGCGCTGTTGGTTGCATATGCACGAACGTGATAAGTGGTACTCAGTTCCAGTCCGTCCAAAGTGCTGATGAATACGCCTGTTCCGGAACCTCCGTCAATGACGTTATCATCTGTCGTTGGATTTTCATTCATGCTCCAAACCAGTCCTCTTGCGGTGACATCGCCACCACCATCATAAGTCACTTCACCGCCGGAAATGGCGCCCGTTTTGGTCACGTTGATTACTTCAGCAGTTGTAACAGCCGGAAGGTCAACCGGAGTTTTGAAAGAAACTTGCGAACCATATCCAGTGCCGGCGTTGTTGGTTGCATAGGCACGAACATAATAGGTTGTATTTCCTTTCAAACCGGACAGTGAACTTACAAATTCGCCGGTTCCCTTGTCGTCGGTTG
>Ga0102953_1000506_pt1 | contig 26754 bp, 22 predicted proteins | sample SalPon2A_C_D2_MG_FD_78509 | JGI IMG/M metagenome (GOLD analysis project Ga0102953, IMG submission 78509) | Soil microbial communities from South San Francisco under conditions of wetland restoration - Salt Pond MetaG R2A_C_D2_MG | ecosystem: Environmental > Terrestrial > Soil > Wetlands | place... | reverse complement strand
GGTCCGGCCGGATACGCACATCCGGGCCGGACCCCACCGTTCGGTTACGGCTTCTGCTGCGGCTGCTGTCCTGACTGGTTCCAGTTGCAGGTCGTGTTCCCGTTCATCGGCATGTACTTCATCATCATTCCCCAGGAGTTGGAAAGATCTCCGCGGAGTTTGCTCACCAGCGAACCTGCGTCCGCCAGCTTGCTCTTGATGGCGGCAGAATTTGCATCTGCCCTGGCAGCGGAAAGATCAGAGGCCAGCCTGTCCATCAGTTTGCGCATGGAGTTGTAATTCCCCATCATAGTGCGGCCCATCATGCCTCTTCCGTACATGTTGTTGCCATGCATCATGCGGCCGTTCATCATCGAACCGTTCATCATGCGTCCGTACATGGTGCCGCCGTTGGCCATGTGCCCGTACATCATTCCGCCCTGTCCCATGGAGCCGTTCATCGTCGGGCTTGGGGCCGGATTGCTTGAATTGGTTTGAGCGCTGCTCTTTTGCGCAAAGCTGCCGATGGCGAACAGCGAAAATGCAGCCAGAATTGTGATTCCAATTGTAGTTTTGATCTTCATGATTTCTCCTTTCAAATTCTTTCGGATTCGCGGCAATCGCCGCGGGTTAAAACGATTGATGCCGAAAAGTTTTTGCTTGCGGATGGAAAGGGGTTCCAGGGTCTGCGGTCACTTTGGACGCAGCGCCGGCGATGCCCCGCCACTGATGCAAGCATGGAGAAATGCCTAGATCAGCAGTTCGGTAGTTTTTTGGAGTGGGTCTATCTGCGAAGGGATGGATTGGTGAATTTGTAAAAGATTGCGGACCTTGATCTGTTGCTCGTAAAAAGAATGAATGATCCGGGGCGGTGCCAGTTCGGTCAATGACGACACCAGTGCCTGGCTGCCATCCGGTGAGGCAAACCATGTCTCATTGGCAGAGGCGAATGCCTGGCAGCAGTTGATGGCCGCCGAAGGACCCGTATTCGCCGCGTCATACGGCCGGCAGCAACTGGATTGAGCGCAGGAGTTGGCCGCTGACTGGCAGGCGGCGGGCAGAGCGGCAGGCGTCAATAGGAGCAATGCGAACGCAATGAAACAGGACAACAGCTTTGGCCACACTGCCCTGCCCGGTTTGTTTTGCCAACTTCTCACGGGATGGTACCACCTGCCCACGTCTATTAGCCTAACCAGCCCTCTCCATCACGTATGTGACCCAAGTCACACTCGCCGTACAAATCTTGAAATCTCGAAAAGCGCCACCGTCCAGGGGACGAAATAAACTCGCGCCGTTTTCCTGTAATGCTGGCGCAAACAGTTGAAAGCGCATACCGGCTGCTGCCCTCACAATTTAACTATCTGTTTAATCAGATGCGCGATGTGACGATTCGGTTGCGGGCTTCTCAATCAGCGGGCAGATCAGGCTGTCTTCATGCGGCAGAGGCGGCGCTTCGTCGGAACTCCGAAGCACCTTCAGCAGTTTTTTTCGGGTTGCGTCCATCTGGGCGATCTGTTTCTCAATGCCGGCAAGTTTCTTCCGCAGCATGTCGCGCACACAGTCGCAGGGAGGCTGCATGGAGCATTTCATCCGGATGATCACGCGGATCTCATCAAGATTGAGGCCCAGTTGCTGAGCGTCTTTGATAAAACGTACGCGTTGGATGGCCTCAGGTGCGTAAACTCTGTAACCCGATCGCGTCCGCTGCGGTTTCTCCAGCAGGCCCAGGCTTTCGTAGTAGCGCACGGCCTGCGGCGTCATGCCGCCCGCCGCCGCTACGTCGCGAATGTAAACGGACCGTCTCACCATTTTCTATCCTCGCAGTCTGCCAACCAGCTTGCAAGCCCCGGAGCAGGGGACGGTGCGTCTCCCTTTCGGACGACTCGTCCGCCCCCACTCTCGGATCGAGACGCCAGGCCTATGCTGATGGACCAACCTTCTTCATCGGTTTGCCGCAGCAGCAGTCAGGGGGGTTGTCACCGCACTTGCCGGGGTCGCCCACTTTTGTCACAGTCACTTCACAATCGCAGCTCCCGTCGGGACAGCGGTAAACATCTCCTTTTTTCCATGCCATAACCATAACCTCCTTCCAGATGGGCCGGCAGCGATTTCGGGGCTGTTCGCCCGCTCAGCCGACCTCCTATTTGCAGCCTAAACCATCAAGCCAGCTTGAAGGTCAAGAGGAGACCCCATGGAAGGTTTGTTCGTCTCCGGCTGGTTGTTCAAGAAAAGGCGGACTCAACAAGCAGCTGGAGACAAAAATACAATTGGTGCAAGATGTTGCAAGTTTTGGACTTGACCGCACCGCCCGTGCATCCGTAAGCTCACTATTGAGGGTTAAAATGTCTAAGAACGATCATATTCAAATCAGTAATTTCAGAATACTTGAGCGAACTTCTCCCAGCATGCCCGGGCTTGCAGACCTTGAGGCTGAAGTGAGGAAGTCACTTTCGGGACTCACCATTCCCAGTGAACGCCTGGCTGGCAAGAGCGTTGCCGTCACGGCCGGGAGCCGCGGCATTGCCAATCTGAAGGAGATTATCAAGGCATCGTGCGACTGGCTGAAGTCACAGGGCGCGCGGCCGTTTGTGATTCCAGCCATGGGCAGCCACGGCGGCGCCACCGCCGACGGGCAGCGCCTGATTCTTGAGGAGTACGGCGTCACGCCTGACTTCATTGGCGCCGAGATCAAGTCCGACATGGCCACCGTGCAGGTGGGTGAAACCCCGGAAGGGTTCCCGGTGAACGTGGACCGCAACGGCTGGGAAGCCGACAGCATTCTGGTGGTGAATCGCATCAAGCCCCACACTGATTTCAGCGGGAGCATCGAAAGCGGCCTGCTGAAGATGATTGCCGTGGGCCTGGGCAAGCGCGAGGGCGCGGCGGTTACGCATCGATGGAGCCGCAGGTACGGCAACGAGCGCGTGATCCGGTCGATCGCGGGCGTTACGCTCGGCACGGGGAAGATTCTGTGCGGCCTGGCCGTTGCCGAAAATGAGATGCACCAGATTGCGGTTCTGCGCGCCGTGCTTCCGGAAGGAATTGTCGCCGTTGAGGAGGATCTGCTACCCACGGCGAAGAACCTGGTTCCGCGGCTGCCCTTTTCGAAATGCCAACTGCTGGTGGTGGACGAGATGGGCAAGAACATCAGCGGTACCGGCATGGATACCAAAGTCGTGGGCCGGGGCGCGAGGCCACTGCCTGCTGACAGCCCCGAGATCGGCCTGATTTACGTCCGCGACCTGACCGTGGAAAGCGATGGAAACTCCATTGGGGTCGGCCTGGCAGACGCCATCCATGAACGATTTTACCGAAAGATTGAGCTCAGCAAGATGTACATGAACGCCCGGACTTCGCTGAACCCGGTGATGGCCCGCGTGCCCATGTATCTGCCTTCTGACCGCGAGGCGCTCGACTATCTGCTGGCCGCGCTCGGCACCCCCGATGCCGCAGACCAGAGCATCATCTGGATCCGGAACACGCTGGAACTCAATCGTGTCGCCGTTTGCCCATCTTTTGTGACGGAGGCCGGTGCGCTGGCGGGCTGGCAAATGCTGCCGGAAGAATTCACCGTAAGCTTTGACCCTGCGGGCGATCTCATGTCACCCTTCCAAACGGCGGTTGAAAAAGCTCACGCATCTTGACTCTGCCGGACAACAAAGCCAGAATGGTAGCATCCGGCGGGATGGAACCATGAACAAAACGCCTTGGAAAACATTGCTGGTTGTGCTGGCTTTGTTCCTTGCTCTGCCCGCTGCCGCCACCGCGCAGGCGGGAAAGATTTCCGACACTCATCCATCGAATTCCAAAAATGCAAAGGCTGTAAGGCCTGCGACCAAAACGTCGCTGCAGTCTGTGACGCTGGTCAGCACCGATGAATTGGCCCGGAAGGTGGCGGAGGAAGAAAGCTCCAAGTCCCAGGCGCCGAAAGCGGGCGAAAAGCATTCAAAGGGGGCCGATACCTCCAAGGGAACGGACGGCGCCGTGCTTGAATTTCGCCCGACGGATAGCCCGCCGGCGGCGGATTCTTCAAACGGGACCTTCCAGGTGAAGGACGGCAAGAAGAAGTCAGTGCTGAAGAACATCCACGGCAGTGCTTATGGGGCGGCGGCTTCCGGAATCGGAGGGGCAAACGGTGAGGGCGGAGCCGTGGGTGCCGATTCACGCGGGGGCAAGTTTAATGTGTATGTGGAGGGAGAGCACGCGCACGACAACACTCCTAACCCCCATTAGAATATGAGCAGAACAACCTATTTTGAGAACCGTGGTTCGAATGGTGGACGACTGCATTGCGCTGTCCTGTGCACGGCAGCAGTGCTCACCCTCGGCTGGACACTGTTTTTTTGCGGCAACGTTCTCGCCGCCGCGCCAGGCAACATCCAGTGTGATTCGATCTCCAGCAAGATTCTGAATCGCCCGGTCAATTACTGCATCGATCTCCCGGCTGGTTATGCCTCAACCGGCAAACATTACCCGGTCCTCTATTTTCTGCACGGCTTGTTTGGAAATGACCATCGCTGGATTGACCGCGGCGGCAAAGAAATCTTTGACCGCTTGACGACCAATGGAACGATCGGACCCTTCATTGTGGTCCTGCCAAACGCCGGCGACACCTTTTACATCAATTCAGAAGGTGGCAAGGACCGCTATGAGGATTTCTTCGTGCAGGAGTTGGTTCCGTTTATTGATCACCACTACAGGACCATCCCCACCAAAGACGCGCGCGGAATCAGCGGCGTCTCCATGGGCGGCTACGGCGCTCTGCATCTGGCAATGCGACACCCGGACCTGTTTGGCTCCGTCGCCGCCACCAGCGCTGTCCTCATTCCGAAGTTGCCCGATCCTCTTCCCACCGAGGGCCGGTGGCGTTTTTATTCGCGCATCCTGGGCCACGCGTTCGGTTCGCCGCTCAATGAAGCTTACTGGGAGGCAAACAACCCGCTGACCCTCGCCAAAGATCCTTCAAAATTCCAGGGCCTCAAGATCTATTTTGATGTGGGCACTCATGACCGGTACGGGTTTGAGAAGGGCGCCGCCGTTCTGGACGAAACTCTCGACAAGGAGAATTACCCTCACACTTACGCGCTGCGTCCGGGCGGCCACGGATGGGATTTCCTCGATCAGTATATGCAACACTCCCTTCGCTTCCAGTGGCATTGGCTCAAACAAGCGGAGGTAGCATCGAGTTCACCCGCGGAGGCCAGTACGCATTGAGAAAACCGGTTCGATCCATAATGATTGCGGCGGCGGTTCTGGGGCTTGGCATCCGCTGCCTTGCAGCGCAGGCCAATCCTCAGGCCAAAATCCTCAATTACATCCGCGATCACCTGAAGGCCGGCCAGCCCGTCCGGGTCACCGAGCTTTATAACACCGTCTTTACCACGCCCGAGGACCACGCAGCCCTGAACAAACTCTACAAGGATTTCTTCAGAATTCCGATGTTTGTGGTCCAGTACCAGCAGCAATTTTCCGCTCCGCCCAGCCTGAAGACCATTGCCCAGCAGTTTGCGCTGAAGACTCCGGAAGAAGCTGACACGCTGCTCCGCGTGATGGAAACCGACCCCCGCGTGCCAAAATTTATCACCCGTGATCCGAAGACGGGGGAAATTACCAAAGTCAACGTGCAAATGATCCGTAACGACCCCCGATTTGCCCGGGGTGCGGCCCACGAGCTTGGAGGCTGGAAAGGCCGGACGGCCCCGGCATTTGATATGGTGGAAGCCGGTGGCAAACATGTCAGTTCCGCGGGGCTCGATGGAAAGGTCGTCCTGCTGTACATCTGGTTCACTGGCTGTCCGCCTTGCATGAAAGAGGCTCCGGCGCTTGCGCGGCTTCAGCAGGAGTTTGGAGCGAAGGGATTTGAGGTGGTAGGCGCAAACGCTGACGGCCTGCTCGGGCTCGGAATCAGTGGCGCGGCCCGCCAGAGTTATATTGAGAAGGAAGGAATCAATTTTCCCGTGGTTCATTGGACCAAGGAGAGCAACCAGGCATACGGTGATGTCTCCATATATCCCACTCTCTTTCTCATTAATAGGCAAGGCACCATTACGGATCATTGGGTAGGCTTTACAAGCCCGGCAACGCTTCGCGAAGCGATTTCAAAAACTGTAGCTGAATCCTCCGGAACGCATTAATGCAACTTCAATGGGTCTTCATCAAGGAACCCTAAAAATATGACTGAAGGAGGATGCATCGATGAAGCTCTTTACACGGACCGGTCTCAGCCTCGCAGCTATCGCGTTGATCAGTCTGGGAACAAGCCTGTTGCTGGCGCAGGGCGGCAGCCGGGGAAAAGCCAGCGCAACCATTGGTTCTGCTCACGTTTCAATTGACTACGGCCGCCCGATGCTCAACGGGCGTGATCCAATGAGCATGATCAAGCCCGGACAGGTATGGAGGCTGGGGGCCAGCGCACCGACCACCATCCGTACCGATCGGGACCTGATGTTCGGTAACATACGAGTACCGAAAGGCAAGCACATCCTGTTGGCCCAGATGACCGAACCCGGAAAGTGGGTCCTGTTGGCCTCGACCAAAGCATGGGACGCCTATGACTCAAGCGCAAAGATCGCCGAGACTCCCATGAAGCTTGAAAAAGGCCATGATCCGGTGGAACAAATGACCATCAACCTTTCCGGCCACGGCAAACAGGGCGATCTTGAAGTTGCCTGGGGCACATCGCGTCTGGCAGCAACCTTTAGTGTGGCTGAATAGTCGCACAAGCGGATTCATCAATTTCATGGCCGCGGACGCAATTACAGACAGGAGAAGTGTGTCCGGCGCAAACTCAAGGGAGACCTGACCCAATGCCCAATGCCATTAACGTCCTGGCGCTTTTCGCGCACCCCGATGATGCTGAATTCCTTTGTGCCGGGACGCTGGCCCATCTCGCCGGACGCGGCGCCAGAATCCACATGGCCAGCTTAACGGCGGGAGACTGCGGAAGCACAACTCTGCCCGCCAGCAAAATTTCTGCGGTGCGCCGGAAGGAAGCCTCACGCTCTGCCGCGCAGATCGGCGCCCGTTACCACTGCCTGAAGAGCAAGGACCTTCTCGTTTTTTATGACCGGCCGCACCTGAACAAGGTGATGGAACTGGTACGGCAGGCACGCCCCTCGCTGGTGCTCACGCATTCGCCGGTTGACTACATGATTGATCACGAAACTGTGAGTCGCCTGTGCCAAAGCGCTTGCTTCGGGGCGATGGCTCCCAACTTCAAGACCGGCAGCCGGCGACCGGCCCCTCCGCTCGGCGCGGTTCCTCACCTCTATTACACCGATGCCTTTGGCAACCGTGACATCCTGGGAAACAAGATCGAGTCAAGGTTATCCGTCAACATCAGCGCGACCCTCAAGCGGAAGGAGGAGATGCTTGCCTGCCACCAGAGCCAGCAGGTCTGGTTAAAGTCGCAGCAGCAGATTCCCGGAACCATCGCTACCATGCGGAACGTTGCGAAGGAAGCGGGGAAACGCGCCGGGCTTCGATGGGCGGAAGGGTTTCGCCAGCACCTAGGCCAGGGATTTCCGTCCACCAACCTGCTGAAGGAACTTCTGGGATCCATGGTCCGCTGATGTGGTCTGCTACGTATCCAGGCGGGCTTTCCGGCCTGGTCTTCTCTGCCACCCAGGACAGGCCGCAGGGGGCGTATTGTTCAAGAAGAGGTATGTTTCGCCCAGGCCCCATGGTTCGATGCCTTCCAGAAAGGACGGTATAATAAGATTTTGGTGTGGGGACTCCAAAATCATTCTGGAGTAAAGACCGATCTCTTGGATAAAGATTTGCAGCAGGCACTCTTACTCACCGCCTTGCGCCGACACGACCCTCCGGCGCCACAAGGTACCTTCGTGCGCCCATCTGACTTTTAAGAACCTCTGCATGTTCGTAGCGGCGACGGCCTTCGCCTGGCTGGGTTGTGCGATTCCTACGCTTGCCAGGCCGCCTGAGTGGGGGAAAACGGTGGTTCGCATCGAACTCAAGACTGATGCTCAGTTACCTCTCTTCCAGTTCAAGAAGCGGATCGTCCAGCAGGAGGGCGAGCCTCTGGATGCCACGAAAGTCAATGAAAGCCTGAAAAATCTTTATTCGACGGGCCGTTTTGCCACCCTTCGGGCCGAAGCCGAGCCGGAAACCGGTGGCGTCGTCCTGACCTTTGCCGGCAAGGCCCGTTACTTTATCGGGGTCGTACAGGTCACGGGAACGCCCAAACCACTCGACTCCAGCACACTTGTTGCAGCAGCCCGTCTACCCCTGGGGCGGCCTCTCTATCAGAATGAGATCGAGGCGGCAAAGCAGAACATCCAGAACGTCCTTCATGACAACGCCTTTTATCAGGCCAAAGTTCAAGACAAAGTTAAGCACAATCCCGTCACCCAGGAAGCCAATATTCTGGTGACGATTACGCCCGGCCATCAGGCCCACTTGAGAGGAGTGTCCTTCAACGGCCATCCAGCCTACCCTCCCGAGCACCTGCGGTCTGTGACGAAGTGGCACCCGGGCGAACGGCTGACTTCATCCGACATTGAGAAAGGCCTCTACAAGATCCACGACTTTTACCTGAAGCACGGCTACCTCCAGGCCAGTACAACCATTCAAAAGAGGGTCTTTCATCCCAAAACGAATACCGAAGACCTTATTGTTGATTGCGAGGCCGGCCCGATCATCGAGGTTCACGTGCAAGGAGCCGAAATATCGCGCAAAAAGCTGAGAGACATTCTTCCTCTATACCAGGATGGCGTTGTGGACAAACCTTCCCTCAATAGAGGCAGCGAAGCGCTGACGGACTTTTATCAGCAGAAAGGCTACCTGCGGGTCGAGGTGAAAGCAGAACCTGTCGAACACATCAAGGCCGACCACATGCGGGTAATTTACAACGTGGTGCTCGGCCCGGAAGGCCACTTTGCAGGATACAAGTTTGCGGGAAACAATCATGTTTCCGATAGTGTCCTCTCTCCTGTCATGACTATCCACACTGCCCAATTTCCGTTTCAGTCGGCAGCTTACAGTACCAAGATGCTGGATAACGATATCGATTCCCTGAAAGGTGTATACCAGGCGCGGGGCTTCCTGGATGCCAAAGTCATCCCTCATTTTAATTACTACTATCACGACCAGCCTCAAAACCTGTTTGTGACTCTGCAAGTGCAGGAGGGCGAGCAGACGATGGTGGGGAAAGTTGATCTCCAGGGGGTTACAGACGAGCAGAGGAAAATACTAAGCTCGCGGCTGGCCAATCAGGCGGGCATGTTCTATTCACCCGAGAACGAGCAGAAAGACCGCGACACGATTCTTCGCTACTTCACCAACCGGGGCTATTCTCATGCCAGGGTCACCGCCAGCAGTTCTCCGGCAGGGCAGAAACATCTGATGAATGTGAAGTACGGGGTGAATTCCGGAAACAAGGAAATGATTGAGCGAGTGGTGCTGCTGGGCAACAAGCACACCCGCAATGGAGTTGTGAGGCGAGAGCTCACCTTCCGCCGCAATCAGCCGATGAACGAAAGCGCTCTTCTCGAGTCTCAGCGCAAGCTCTACGATCTGGGGCTTTTCAACCAGGTCCAGGTTGCTCCTCAGAACCCGCAGACCCCTGAAACCGACAAGTCGGTCCTGGTCAGCATGGAGGAGGCCCCACGCTGGACGGTTGGATACGGCGGCGGCATTGAGGTCCAGAGGTTGGGCAGCAACCAACCCCAGGGCCAGTTGAAAGCGAGTCCGCGCGTTTCTCTGGACGTCTCCCGTATCGGAGTGGGTGGCCGTAACCAGACGATAAGTTTTCGAGGGAGGCTCTCGACGCTCGACAAGGGCGCAGATATCAGCTACTACATCCCCAAATTCCCCGAACGACGGGACATCAGCGTCCGGTTCACCGGGGACATCGAGTCAAGCCGCAACGTTCTGACCTTTACAGCCAGGCGCAAGGAGGCCTCCGTTGTTGTGGAAAAGCGCTGGAGCCAGACCACATTTCTGTCGGCGCGATACTCCTTCCGCAACGTTCAGGCGCTCGATCTCTCGAACCGAATCTCCGCGAACCAGATTCCACTGGCCAGCCGCGCGGCAAAAATCGGCATGTTCGCGTTGAGTTATGTGAACGATCACCGCGACAGTCCGATTGATCCCACCCGCGGTTCGTATTCCGTGGCCGACGCCGGCGTTTCCTGGTCGGGACTGGGATCGGAAGCGAACTTCCTGCGCTTTTCGGCCCAGAATTCAACTTATTACCGGCTGACGCCGTTTCTGGTCTTTGCGCGCAACACCCGCCTGGCTGTCGAATCACCTTACGGCAAGCTCAGGAGTGTGACCGTCACCCAGCCAGACGGCACACAACAAACCATCCTGACCCATGAAATTCCTCTACCGGAGCGATTCTTTATGGGCGGGAGCGACTCGCTTCGGGCTTTTTCCATTAACCAGGCCGGGCCGCGTGATCCGGAAACCGGCTTCCCGATTGGCGGCAACGCTCTTTTTCTGAATTCACTGGAACTGCGTTTTTCTATCGCGCAAAACCGTATGGGCGTGGTGCTATTTCACGACATGGGGAATGTTTATTCCAGCATTCGCAGGATGAAACTGCTGAAGTTTTATCAGAATTCTCCCACCGATTTTGACTACACGGTCCATGCGGTGGGCGTAGGATTTCTTTATAAGACTCCGGTTGGCCCGCTGCGGTTTGACGTGGCCTATGCCCTGAACCCAACCCGGTACCAGGTTGCCGGCCAGAATGGTCCGGAGGTGCGCCAATTACCACATGTACAATATTTTCTGAGCATCGGCCAAAGCTTCTGATCGCCTGCTGCCTTCTGCTTGCTGCAGCCACCGCCGCAGTGCGGCCCGCATGCGCTGATACTCTGAACAGCGTAGTGGCATCCGTCGGAGACCAGGCCATCACCGGGTACGACGTGATCAACGAGTACCATTTCGAACGCTTCCTTGACGGCCGCTCTCCGACGGGTACGCCTGGCAAAAAAGAGGACCAAGCTATTCTCAACAGGCTCATCAGCCAAATCCTGCTGGCAGACCAAATGCGAAGACCGGAAGGAAATTCGGAGAACGGAACAAAGAATGCCAGGGAAACCCTGAAGGGCGTCCGGGAAAAGTATCCTAACCGGGACGCCTATGACGAAGCGCTGCAGTCACTTGGAATGACCGAACAGCAGGTGCTGAAGCGACTGGAACGTTATGAGCGCACACTGCAAATGATTAACAATCGTCTGCGGCCCGCGGCATTGCCCGATCCAAACGAAGTGGAAGATTACTACCACAAGACCTTTGTCCCTGAATACAAAAAAGAACATTCGGGTGCGCCGCCGCCGCTGGACAAAATCAGAGATCAGATTCGTGAAATTCTTGTGCAGAAGAAAATGAATGAGCTGCTGAACAAGTGGCTCGACCGGTTGAAATCGGCTCACCGCGTGATTGTTCATTCGGACTGACGCGAGATGAGGTCCTGAAGGGTGAAATTGAGAAGTCTGAAATTACCGAAGCTGGTCCATGGGCTCATTTATGCGGCCGGGATACTCCTTGCCCTTTGCGCCCTGATCATCGGTCTCGCCAGCACCGGATGGTTCCGAAGCATTGTCCAACACCGGATTGAGACCAATCTGGCAGAGGTGACCGGTGGAAAAGTTGTCATCACAGGGTTGGACGTTCATCCCCTCGACCTGCGTATTGACGCCCGCCGGCTGGTGATTCACGGACTGGAGAAGGACACGCAACATCCCCTTTTCTCAGCCCGCGATGTCAGCGCGAGCATCAGTCCGGAATCACTGTTGCGGTTTCAGCTTCTGCTCCGTTCCCTCGAATGGCAGCAGGCGGAACTTTACGTGAGGACTTATCCCGACGGATCGAACAACGTTCCGGGCGCCACCGTCGCACCCGGCAGTGGGCAGGGACTGCAAGATCTGCTAAATCTGGGGATCGAACGCTTGACGTTGAGCCATACCAATCTCCATTGGAATGATCAGCGCATCCCGTTCCAGATGGCCGGCCATAACGTTGCGATCCAACTTCACATCAGCCAGGACCGTCATTATCAGGGCGCGATCGCATCATCCAACACCGTCATAGGCTGGAAAAACCTGACACTGCCTCATCTCTCTTTCGCCACTATTTTCAAACTTTACAACGACCACGTACAGGTTTCCGGCTTAAGCTGGCAGATTGAAAACCTTCGAGGACATTTTGCCGGCGCTTTCCACTGGGCGCCGCACCTTGCCGGAAATTTTGAATTCCGCACCAATGGCGGCCTTCAGGAACTTGCCCGAGCCCTCAGGGTCCCCAAGGTTGAAAGCGGTTATCTGTATGTGGATGGAAAAGGAACCTACGGGGCAAAGGGCCTTTCAGCAAAGGGCCGCATTCGAGCGCGCGATCTGAAGCTGAAGGCTTCCGAAGTCAAGCCCGGCAGCCTGAACCTTACCGCTAACTACGAATTTGCCCGGGGCGATGTGCGGATTCCGAATTTTACCCTTGCAGGGATGAAGGCAAGAGCGCAAGGCGATGCCAGCTTGTCCCTGGCGGCGCGCCAACCTCAGGCTGTTCTGCACAGTCAGTTCAAGAATCTGGATCTCAGCGCCCTGATGCAGGCGGTTCCAGGCATTGCGCGCACCATTGGAATGTTGCATCCGCAGGCCCAGATGAACGGCATCCTGAACGCAACATGGCGGCAGCATTCCCAATTGGAAAGCCAGTTCAAACTTCAATTTGCTCCGCCGGAAATACCTGTCCACCCAGGAGTCCCGCTGACCGGCCACGCACAAGGGTCGCTCGACCTGGGACGCCACACCCTGCTCACACTGAATGACGCTGAAATCTCCACTCCCCATTCCACCGTAACAGCCCGGGGAGCCTTTGGCGACACACGGTCATCCATGAGTGTCAAATTTGTGACTTCAGATTTCCAAGAATGGCGTCCTGTGGCTGACATCCTCATCGAAACCCGGAACCCCATGCCGGTAAGGCTGCACAGCCAGGCTGTTTTTGCGGGCAATATTGCAGGCACCTTTTCAAACCCCGAAATTGAGGGCCAGATCAGGACCGGAACGTTCAACTATGGTGGTTGGCTCTGGGACAGCTTCCAGGCAGGAATCATGATTTCTCCGCAGGCGGCCCGGGTGCAATCCGGGCGGCTGAAGCTGGGCAAAAGCCTGCTGACTCTGAACGCCGACATCGGCCTCGCTGGATGGAAGCTCGAACCAGCAAGCACGATCCGGCTGCACGTGACAGCACAGGAAACTCCAATAGCCGGTTTGCGCGCTGCCTTGAACATGAAACCTTCAATGAAGGGCCTCATCACCGGCCATGTTCAGGCTGAAGGCACGGTTGAAAGCCTCTCGGGCCAGGGGCAGATTTCCATTCACGAAGGTGAGTTCGCCGGTTTTCCGTTTGATTCCCTTTCGGCGGATATTGTGGCCACAAAGTCCAACTGGACGATCCATGACTTCAAGGTTGTGGAAGGCCAGGGACAAGCAAGCGGAAGCATGCAGGTGAACCCGGTCCAGCGCACGTTTTCAGCCAATGTCCAGGGCCGGGATTTTCCGCTGAGCCACATCCACTTCCTCAACCCTGAAAAGCCTGAACCTAAAGGCAAACCTCAGGTCTCCGGCCTCGTCGGCTTCAACCTGAAGGGGGGAGGAGAGTTTGATAAGGCGCAAGTGCACTCAAGCATCGACGTCACACAACTAGCGTGGAAAGGGCAGCAGCTCGGAAGTATCCACGGCGAGGTGGACTGGCAAGGGAGGCAGGTCAGGCTTCAGGCTAAGGGAGGGGGAGGACAGGCGGGCCATTTCCAATTGGCCGGGAACCTGAGAACGGGCGACGACTGGCCCTTGCATCTCTCCGGCCAGTACTCCGGCTTCCGCATGGATCCCTGGATCGAAGAATTTTCGGGCCACACCATGGCAGCCGAGGTTTCTGCCACCGGCTCCTTCACAGTGGATGGCCCGGTTAAGGACAAGAGCAAGCTGGCCGGAAGCAGCCAAATCCAGCAATTGCAAATCAACTTCCCTTCCCTGAAGCTTTCAAACGAAGGTCCTGTGGATGTCACTTATGCCGACAGCAACCTGAAACTTAACCAGTTCCGGCTGAAGGGACCGTCTACCAATTTTGAAGTAGGCGGGTCGGTCCACCTTGGGCGTTCTCCTACGATGGACATCTCCGCCAAAGGGCAGGCCGCCGCAACATTGCTCAGCCTTGTGGCGAACGGGGTTCAGGCAACAGGAGAATCTAACCTGCAGGTGCGCATGCAGGGCTCGTTGGCCGAACCGCAAATGAGTGGCGAAATTCAGGTTAAGGATGTGGGCCTTGGGTACACCGATCTCCCGTTCCGCCTGAACGCACTGAACGGAACCATCAAGCTCGAAGGGGAGCGGGCTGTCATCTCTTCGCTGAAAGGAACGATCGGCGGGGGCGATGTCAAATTCACAGGCTTCCTGGTGCTGCAGAATACACCTCGATACCAGATCCGGACCGACCTCTCCCAGGTTCGCGTGCGCTTTCCAACCGATTTCACATCCGTTCTGGGAGGCAAGCTGACTTTGGCCGGAACCACTGCGAAAGGCCAGATCAGCGGAAATATCGCCGTCCGCAACCTCTTCGCAAATGAAAACCTGAACCTGTTTGATCTGATCTCCGGACCAAGTCTGTTTGGAGGACCGTCCGTCTCGCACCCCTCCAGTTTTGCTTCAAGCATCAGTCTCAACGTAAGTCTGGCTTCCGCCCGGCCTGTGCGAATTGAAACGCACGACCTTCGCCTGGTTTCCGATGTCGACCTGCATTTGCAGGGAACCCTGGCCAACCCCGTAGCCGTGGGCAACATTTACCTGCGGAGCGGAGATGCCATCTTTCGGGGTAATCGTTACACGCTGACCCGCGGCGACATCGCCATGACCAACCCGTTCCGGACGGAGCCCGTTCTCGATTTGCAGGTCCAGACGCGCATCGACAAGTACGACCTGACGCTTGAAGTCTCCGGGCCGACGGACCAGATCCGATTCTCTTACCGGTCTGATCCACCTCTACCCACTTCGGATATCCTTTCACTTCTGGCGTTCGGGTACTCCAAGCGGCTCCAGGAGTTTGCGCCCGAAGCAACGAACCCTTTTTCGTCAGCCAGCGCAAGCGCCTTACTTTCCTCGGCGCTCTCCAGTCAGGTGACCGGAAGAATCCAGCGCCTGTTTGGAGTCAGCCGCATCAAGTTCTCACCTTCCAGCACCGAACTCGGCACGCTGGGAGGTCCGGTCCTCACTGTTGAGCAGCAACTCTCCCCTAACCTTACTCTGACGTACGAAACCAGCACGGCAAACTCTCAGTACCGTGTGATTGAGTTTGACTACACCGTCAACCCGCGTATGTCCGTTCGGGGCTTCCGCGATCAAAACGGTATTTTTGGTCTTGAGCTGAAGTTCCGGAAACGGTTCAAGTAAACCTGGTGAGGAAGCAGTGCCCAGCGCAGAGCGCGGACTCCCGGGAAGTTTGCAGGACTTCGGCATGCAGCGAAAACGGTAATAGAAACATTTCAGGAGAGCTTGTCAATGAAGCGATCAGCAGAAACCGGGGATCAAATTCCGGTACAAATCAGCAGTCACCAGGATGCGCCTGCAGAGATGACGAACCTCATTCGGCGGTTGCAGATCATCACGCTGGGCTGGATGCTGGCCGAGTGCGCGATTGCGCTGGCGGCGGCATGGCGGGCACAGAGTCCCGTGCTTCTGGCGTTTGGCGCTGACAGCTTTGTGGAACTGATGTCGGCGCTCGTGGTGCTTTTTCAGTTTGTTCCAGGTTTCACCCTCAGCGAAGCCAGGGCCTCCCGGCTGGCGGGAATTCTGCTCTTCGTGCTGGCCGGTGTTGTCAGCCTCGCGTCTGTGCTTGCACTCTGGCGGGAAGTGGAGCCGGAAACAAGCTGGATGGGCATCGGCGTCACAGCGGCGGCCCTCATCGTGATGCCCATTTTAAGCAGAGCGAAGAGAACGATCGGAAAGGCGACGGGCAACCTTGCCCTGAGCGCTGACGCCGTGCAATCCGCTACTTGCGCCTACCTGGCCGGCCTCACTCTGGCAGGGCTGGCGTTGAATGCGATGTTTCGCATCCGATGGGTTGACCCGTTGGCCGCGCTGGTGGCCGTTCCCATCATTTGCATGGAGGGCAGGAAGGCCCTGCAAGGCAAGACATGCCATTGCTCAGGTTGAACCTGGCCGCCCCTTCACTCTGGTCCCGTGTCCGCTTACAGCTCTTAAAAGTTAACGCCCAGACCCGTGCTCAGAATCAGAATGTTGCGCTGCGTTCCCGGCACAGGCCGGCTGAGAAACTGGTCGTTCACACTGATGTTAAAAGAAAACAACTTGGAGATCGGAGCATCCAGCGCGGTCAGAGAGTTAAATCGATAGTCGCCGGCAGAGGTCAGACTGGGATAGACATCAAATTCATGGTTGATGCTCAGATGCTTCAAAAAGGTCAGAGACATCTTTTCGCCTGCTAGGGCTTCCATTTCATTCCTCAGTTCCCCGCTCGCGAACCGGCTTCTGACATAGGTCAGTCCGCCCTGGACGCCCAACTTGAAATTGGACTGCCGGATCAGGTCCCGGCCCAGGCCGCCGCCATAAGTCTGCCGCAAACTTAAATCCTGCGGCTGAATGTGGTCCCACTCTCCTTGAGCGAAAAGGTAATTGCGCGCATTACGGCCGATAAAAAAGTCCTGTCGCAGGACCGAAGTCAGAGTGTTGGCACTGGTGGTCACTCCCGACTGGGTAACCGTGGCAAAGGCCATATTAAAATTAAAATGAGTGGCTCGGCGGGGAGGCAAACCCGCCAGTGTCGGTTCAATGCGGCTGCTGGTGAAATTGATTGAAAGCGAACGCGAACGCTGGCTGGACTGCTGAAGAACGTACCCCACTGCGCCCTGTCCTTTCCAATCCTGCCAGGGCTGGCGGGAGCCCGAAGGGTTCTTCTTCATATAGACTTTGAAGGGGTACACTGCTAGCACATCGCCAGCCTTCAGAGGTTTGGGACCGCTTTTTGTTTGCACTTGCCAGACACCGTTGCTCGCTACGGAAAGAATTCCGTCTGAAGTAGTCCCGTTTTTGAGGACAACAACCACCGTCGAAGCGGAGGTGAAATCTGCAATATTGGCGGCTGGGATGGTCAGCGTGCCCATGCTTTTCGTCTTAAAAACGATATTGCCGCCCACCAGACGCTGGAAGTCTCCGGTCAGAACGTTCCCATCCTTCAGATGCAGCTTTTCCGCGCGTAAAAGAGGAGCCATTCCTAAAACAAGCAGGACCAGCAAAATTCCAGTGCGTACCATTCATCAACCTCCCGTAGCAATATTTTGCTGACTCGGCCATAATGCCCCCAGAGTTCTAAGATAACAGCAATCCAATCGGTGCGTGAAGGCACGAAGGCAAAGTCTGCACAGGAGGCAGCCGTTGTTGAGCAGCCCTTGGAAAAAGTCTGGGGTAATCCGGCCTGCGGTCCGCCTGGGGTGCGGAGTGTTCCACCCCAGGCGACCGGGGAGATTCTACTTTGAGGGTGGATTCGCTGTGGCCGATGGCTCTTCCACCGTTACCAGCCTGGGAGAATGGCACAACTGCTCGATGGGCTGATTGGGTTCAAACTCAAATTTCCTGGGTGCCGGGCAGCCTTCCTCCCTGGCAAAATCGTAAAGAGAAGGCTTGTTCTTTTCGTCTTTCGTCGCTGTCTGCTCCACTTTCACAAGAGCTTTCTTCATCTGCCGAAAGGCATCCGTCGTCACAATGTAATTGGGCTTCTTCGGTAGGAACATGATTTCACTTTCCGAGTCCACCATGCGGGTATAGAACGGTGGATGCGTGCGAAACCAGCTGACACCTTCCACATAGCCTTTTTTCGTGGCGATTTTGTCGAAGAAGCGAATAAACCCTGTCGGATCGTAACCGGCATTCCAGGTATATTGGACACCCAGTTGGTCCGCCTGTAGCTCATAATCCCTGCTCACACCCAGCAGGTTCAAGCTGAGCACCAGTCCCAAGCCGTAGAAACCATACTGAAGGGCGTAATAGGTTCCGATGCCGGCAACGCCGCCCGTGAAAACGATGGCAGCAATCTGCGTGGCCTGATAGAAGATACTAGCGATGGTGGCTTTCTTCATCAGCTTGTGAGAATGCCGCGCCGTGACGTGGGCAATTTCGTGTCCGATCACGCCGGCAAGCTCAGCCTCGTCATCGGCCGCGTCCAGCAAACCTCGCTCGATAAACAGGTAACCGCCCGGCAGGGCGAACGCGTTAATCTCTTTCGAATTGAGCACGGTGATATTCAGAGGAACCTGCAAATCGGAGTGCTTTGCCACCTTCGCTCCCACTGATTTCACATAGTCAACCACCGCCTCGTCCTTGACCTCAGGCGGCATCATCCCCGATTGTTTCATCTGCTTAATGGCTTCCTGGCCGGCCCGAATATCATCCCGCTGGTTGGGGGCAATGTCCCGAAATCCAATATCTTTCACATCCCCCCATCGGCGGTTCTCATAGGCGCCGCTCGCAATCTCCTGATTGATCGACTGAAGCTGGGAAGGCCAGTTTTCAATCAGGTCGAGCTTTGCCAGCCGATTCTCATAAGCAACCGGAATCGCATTCTTTGAAAGCACTGTTGCCTGGCTTTCGAGGACGCGAAGTTGCTGGATTTTGCAGTGCATGGAATGTCGTTCGCCATTTTCGATGCTTGAACCCCGCTGCTTGAGGTCCTGCTGCACCTGTTGCAATTCCGACTTGTACTTATCGGCGTGGCCCTTAAACTGGTCGACGCAGTACTCCTCTCCCTTTTGCAGGTAATCCCGCATAGAGTCAATCTGTTGGTTTGAATAGCGAAGGTTCGGAGAAATTTCAAACAACTCCAGATAGGATTTCTGGAGTTCCTTTTGAAGCCCCGAAAGCTCCTGCGGCCGGGCAGGCGGCGGAGCTCCAACCTGAGCCCGCTTTCGACAAGCTGGAAGCAATACCAGCATCTCGCAGAGAATCAGAGAAAGGCAAGCTTTGGCTGTCCACCTCATGGCTACTCATCCTTTCCACCCGGCCCCCAGATACGCCTCAGATGGCCGAGCTTTTCAAACGAGTGTTCAAAAACCCAGACTGGCTGTCGACCTTAGGTCTGGATTTCCGATCGGCGGCAAGCGAACTTGCTTGGTTGCCGTCACGTCCCTTCCTGAACTGACCCTCCACAAAACACAGGGTCCAATCTGGCCCTTGCGGACTCGGTCCTTGCACCACACCGGCGATTACCAACCAGGTGCAACCCATCAGTAAGAGTGCATAACGTAAATCATTAATCGCTGACTGATACCATCATACGGCAGAACGAAACGGTTGGAAAGCCATCACGAAAAAAGGTGGCGCAGCAAACGCACCGCGCCACCTTCAGGGTTAAGGCCACTCAATGGCCAGGAGCTTCAAGTTCGGATCCAAGCCGCTCATAGTTCGCCTTGCTCTTGCCGTATTTCACGTAGTCGCTGATCAGCTCCGACAAACTGGCGGAGAGTTCATAGTTGGCGCTCAGATAGTCCTTGTATTCGGGCAAATGCAGGCGGCTGTGGTTGTTGTTGATGTGCTCGATAGTCGCTTCGATGTTCGAAGCCAACTCCCTTGCCAGGGGTGTGACACGATCAATCGCTCCCTGCTGCCACGGCGAGGCATAAGGGTGTCTGTCACTCATTTTCTGCAACACCTTGCCCAGATTGTTGACGTGACCCTTAATGGTTTCAATCTGCTCCGCGTGGCTTTGCCACGACACTCTAGACGTAGCGAATCCCCGCATGGTATCGGAGTCGTTGCGCAACTGAAGGGCGTGAGTTTTAGCCTGCGTCAGCAAGTCCGAAACCTCGGGCGAATCTGCGACGGGATTGTCTGAAGCATGGAGGGCGGGCAACAGGTAAAGAGACGCCGCCATCAAAAGCGTAAGGCCCAGTACGTATCGCACCTTTCGCATGGTTGTTCCCTCCTTTTGGGACATGGTCCAGAGGCCTACCCGGGCCTCAAGGCTCTCCTCCCATATACTCTGCCCAATTCCAGAAACGGGCTGTGATGATGGCCACACTCGTTTGTGAGTCAGATTACTTTATAGAAATGGTGGGTGGTGCGGAAAGCGAAGGAGACCTGTTCCCTTCACGCAGGAAGCGGCGTCATGGTCTTGAAGGCGGTTCAAACTTCAGACGTTACGCCAGTTGCCGCGGAGTTCTGCAGGAACAGGAGTGACGCTGGCGCTGTCGGAATTGTCGCCGATTCCCACCGTCACAGGATCTGCCCATCCACTTACGTCAACCTGCTTGGCGTAGGCGGAAATTTCAAACTGACTCCGGCCAAGCGGTACGATCTGGATCTTGACAGTAGCACTGTTGATGACGCCCTGGAACAGATAAGTTTCGGCATTGGTTCCATTTTGAAAAGTCTCCAATCTGCCGGCGGATGGACTGAGTCAGTGGATTGACGACCAGACTAGGGCCAAGGCTGAGCTGGCAGCCGCAGCAATATATCAGATTGGCTGTGCTGGGGAATGGCTCTGATTCCGGATGCCCGGAGGAATCTCTTCATCACTTCGAGCCGGGCACCCGTCTTTCGTTTTGAACAGGCTTCCAGCCTCAATACTTGCGCCAGTTGCCACGCGCGGAACCTGTTTGTTGGGGCGGGTCAACGGTGCTTGCAGAATTGCTGCCTATACCAACCGTTACGGATATCGGTTGATTTACCAGGTTGGTAAGATCAATTTGCTTGTCAAATGCGGAAATCTGGAATTGATTCTGTCCGAGCGGTGTAATTTGAACCTTGAGAGTGGTGCTGTTGATGACGCCCTGAAAGAGGTAAATTGAGGAGTTAGTTCCTTCTTGAAACGCTTTGAAAGAACCTGCCGGCAGGTTAAGGGCAAAACTCCCAATCTGAATGGTCACCGGCTGGGTCAAGGGGTCGGCGATTTGATTGCTGCCGAGAACAAGCGTCGCTTCCAGGTCAAAGCCCGGCGGCGGTCCGGCAAATATTTGGAGGCTGTCCGTGAGGCCGCTCGTGCCTGTAGAACTGGAGCAGACCTTCGCGGGGTAGGCCGCAACGGAGTGTGATTGCGAAAGGACCCCTGTCGAGGTTAGTGAGGCAAAGCTGATCGGCAAGGCCCCACCCAGTGTGAAGGTGGAAATCCCCCCAAATCCTCCCGTTATCGCTGTATCGCCAGAGTACAGGAACAAACCATCCCCACTTACTGAAAGCCCGCCAGGGTTAAAAGCGCCTGATCCTGCACCCTCAGATGTCCCCGGGACAGTAAGGCTGCCGTTCGAGCCCACGGCGAAGGCATTGACGGTGTTGCTGCCGGGGTTGCTTGAAAATAACGTGCTGTCATCCGCACTGAGGGCCACAACCCAGTTGCTTGAAACGCCGGTCGCAAAGGGCGAACCCGACACTGCTGATAACTGCCCATCGGAAGCGATGTTAAACACGTAAATGTTTCCAGAATTTCCGCCTGCAAAAAGCAGGTTGCCGGCGCAATTGATGTCCACGCTGGTTGCGGCACCTGAACTGAGCGTGAATGGAGAATTAGGAACTGCCTGAAGAGAGCCGTCCGACTGAATGGCAAATACCGCGATCTGGCTGGACTGAGAAAGCGCGGCGAAGAGAAACTTGCCGTCCGGACTGACCTTCAGGCTGTATACAGGCCCTCCCGCGGCAACCGGGGCAGAGCCGACCATCGTCAGCGCACCCGAAGAAACGATGTTGAAGATCGTAATACTTCCAACAAACTGTCCGTCGAAGCCCGTGCTGCCCGCATAGAGAAACTTCCCGTCCGGCGTCGCGGCCAGCGAAATACCGGAATATTGAGGGTTGTCAACCGCATTTGTGGCAAATGGAGATCCGGCTACGGCAGTAAGAGTGCCGGTGCCAGTACCAATGGTGAAGGCGCTGACGTTGTTGCTGGCAGCATTTGAAGCGTAAAGGAAGTTGTTGACAACAATTATACGATTGGGCGAATAAAGGGAATGGGCGTAAGAGTATCCGTAGATCCCGTTCCCTCCGGTCGCAAAGGGCGAGCCGGGAACCGGGCTCAAACTGCCATTCGTGTCCACAGAAAAACCAGAGACTGAGTTCGCAGTATTAAGGTCGTTGTTAGTATAAATATAGTTCTGGGCTGCCAGGCCGGTGGGCAAAAGTGCCAGCAGAACAAGACTCCAGACGGACTGCCTTATGAATTTGAGCATCGGAGTGCGCCTCCTTCTGAATTTGACCTTCGCTATGTCCTCTGGACCCTGTGATCATTTGCCTGATAACTCCCTGGTTTAGCCAGTTGATAACAAGAGATCGGACTCCTTGAAACAATCAAAACGTGGATTAAAATCATATTCTTATCAATGTCGTGCTGCCACGCTGCGACCTGTCGGAGGTTCGTGGCGGCTACCTGGCTACCGACAAGGCTTGGTAATTTTCGTACAAATGCCGGCCAGGTATTTCCTTATGTGAATAAATCTACAGCAGTTTGTGATAACCTTTACCATAGATGGACGGATTCTAGCATTCATTACTTTTACATACAAGTGCATACATAGTAAATAACCTCTGCGTTAGGAGTTTGACGGAACACCGATCCATGGCCGTGCCACGCACCGGCAATTGTGGCAGGGTTAATGTGGCGTTGCAGCGCTCACTGACTTATTCCTTTGGTGCGTCAGTCTCCACGCCGGGACGAACAGAGTCGCCGACCCATTGCAAATAGTTCGGCGAACCGTCGATGATGGGCAGGCAGATAATTTCCGGAGTGTGGTAGGAGTGAATCAGATCGATCTCAGCCTTAATCAGCGGGAAGAGTTCACGGTTGGTTTTGATAAACATCAGAAATTCTTTGCTCTGTTCGATCTTCCCTTCCCAGCGGTAGACGGACTGGATAGGTTGTGAAATGTTGACGCAGGCCGCCAGTTTCTCCTCAATCAGCCGCCGCGCGATTTTGCGGCATTCCCGCCGACTGGAAGCTGTTACCATGATGACGACTTTATCGGTCACAAATCCTCCTTGCAGGCGGAAAGGGCAGCACCAACAGCCCAAGTCTCTTCGAATGCCCAACTGAGACGGGATAATCCTCGCCGGTTACACCCAATTGCGCTCCCCGCTGCCAATTGAGAGGTTTCACCTTCAAGATACAACAGACGCTGCGCCCCCGCCAGATTAATCGTTTCCACAGCTCCGACGGGCTTCCTGGAGCGATAGTCTTGGCAAAACATACCTTAAAAGATAATAGTTTACTTGCATGTTGCGGGGTGAACGGTGGTATTCTGACGTTTGCGCCGGTGTTCGTGTGGCGGGGACCATGCGGGCATATTGAGTTGGGGTTGTTATTTCAGGTTTATGAATTTTTTCGGCTGGGACCACAAGACACTCAGGCGTAATGCTATCTTTGCCATGGCATTGCTCAGCCTTGTCATGCTGATGCATGAAATCTTCGGCCGGAACGGTTACATGACGCTTCGGCAAGAAAAAAAGCAATACACCGCTTTGCAGAAGCACATTCAGACAGTTTCGGAAGAAAACAAACACCTTGAGCAGAAAATTCAGGCGTTGAAGAACAATCCGGAGGCAGTGGAAAAGCAGGCCCGCGACCAGCTCCACTTGGCCAAGCCCGGCGAAATCATTTACATGCTGCCTGGCAGAACATCATCGCCAACGTCGACCGCTTCAGAGCAAACCCCACCCCGGAATAGTCCGCCACAACACTAGGACGTCAGGTGAGCACAGCCTGTAATCAGCAGGCCAAATGCAGGCCTTCTCGACTTCGCAGAGCAAGCTGTCATGCTCACCCCCAATCGCCTATCGAACCACGCCTTGCAACGGGCTGGAAGCGGTGGCATAGAGTTTTCGAGGAATGCGTCCCGCCAGGTAAGCCTTGCGGCCCGCGGTGATGGCATGTTTCATTGCCTCCGCCATCAGGACCGCATCCTGTGCGCCTGCAATGCCGGTATTCATCAGCACGCCGTCTGCGCCCAGCTCCATGGCAAGCGCAGCGTCCGACGCAGTGCCCACGCCGGCATCCACAATGAGAGGAACTTCCGTAATCATCTCGCGCAGGATCCGCAGGTTTGCAATATTCTGGATACCCATCCCCGAACCGATGGGCGCTCCCAGCGGCATTACGGCCGCCGCTCCGGCGTCAATCAGGCGCCGCGCGCTGACCAGGTCGTCATTGGTGTAAGGCAACACTACAAAGCCTTCCCGCACCAGGATCTCGGTCGCTTTCACCAGTTCGAAATTATCGGGGAATAAAGTTTTTTCATCACCGATAACTTCCAGCTTGATCCAGTTTGACAGCCCCACCTCACGTGCCAATCGAGCTGTGCGTACCGCTTCATCCGCGCTATAGCAGCCAGCAGTGTTGGGCAAAATGAAGAATTTTTCCCGGTCGATATAATCGAGCATCGACTCTTTGCTCTTGTCCGTCAGGTTCACACGCCGTACGGCTACCGTGACCACTTCTGCACCGGAGGCTTCATGAGCGCGCACCATTTCCTGAAAACTCTTGTACTTGCCTGTTCCGACAAATAACCGCGAGCGGAATTCTTTGTCCGCAATCCTCAAAACATCGTTGTCCATGGTTCCTGAATCTCCTTTTGATCATTCTAATACAAAGCCCTCCCGCTGCGCGTGATCTAGAACACATCATCCACGCACGATTCGAAAAGCGGTCAGCCCGCAGGCCTCTGCCGGGAAAGTTTGGGGAAATCAATGGACCTTCACGGTCGTTGTAAGACACGGCACCCGAAGGCCCGCCTTAATTTTGGCGAGCGACCGTCCCGAAATATACTCTCGCTTGCAGGACAATCCCTTGCCTGCGTGGGAATGATTTGGCTGTGAGAAGGTTTGTGAGTTCCGGGACGACAAACCAAGGGAGCCTTCTGGCTCTTTGCACCTTGCACAGATTCCCCAGCAGTTCCATGGCAAGGAGAGGCAGGTAAAGGTCCCGCACCGAGCAGTACAGGACCCAAGCCTTTATTGTTTTCGCCGAAAATAATCGCCGAGAACCCCCACTTCCTAGCGGAGCCTCAGGTCCTTTGTAGCGTGACGCATTGCGTCTTGCAGCCGCCGATGAATGTACGACTCGTAAAACTCGATCTTGTTCTGCTGCTGCCTGAAGCGAACCTTGCCAGCTACAATGCCACAAACGAGGCCGGCGAGAAATATGAGAATGGCATCCAGCATTCCGTCCACCCGGAGAAGCATTCACAACCAGTACCGGCCGAGGGAGAAGACTTTAAGCCAATGGGACCCGGCCACTCCCCGAAAAGGCTCGCGACCTTGAGGGGTACCAGCACAGCCCAGGCAGTTGGCTTTTGATCGGACAAGCGCGCCAACAGCTCCACACCCAGACCATGCCCCGTGGCTTTTCAAAGGTGTGGCTGCAACGCCCGGACTTACCATCCCGGAAACTGGTTGGATCAATACACTTCTGCCCTTTGTACACTTATCTAGCCAGCAATGGAGGTGCCAATTTCTCATACCTTTAACTCACAGAAAACAAAGGGCATTCTGTGAAACGCGAGAAATGAGCATAGAGAAATTTTGCGCAGGCAGGTATCTTCTTCACAACAAACTGAGCTGGCTTGCTTGCGAGAAGTCGGCATCTTTTCCCATATTTTTGGTGTTCCAAGCTCTGCAAACGGCCGTCCCCTGCAAAGGAACGGATGGCATTGCAGGGCAAGACACCGGGTCTCCAAGAAAATCTGTTGACGGACCGCTGAGTCAAAGGCATTCTTAAGCACTGCCCAGGGCAAAGACATAAAGGGGTACTTTCACGTTTGGGAATGAGAAACGGTTTCTTTTTCAGAGTATTGTTGGTTTCGGTCACAGCCTTCATCATCGGTTTTTTGCCCTCAATTCAGGCAAGAGGCGCAACGAGAACTTCCCTCCACCAGGTTCTCATCTTTGACTATCACCGGTTCAACACATATCGTGCCGACAGCACCACAGTCAGGCTTTCGGTTTTCAAGTTCCAGCTCAGCTACATGCAGGAGCACGGCTACCATTTCATTCCGCTGGCCCGTTATGTGGCTTACAGGATGGGCAAAGCATCTCCGCCTCCGCCCCGCTCGGTAATCATCACCATTGATGACGGCAATGAGTCGGTTTACACGAGAGCGCTTCCGCTGATTGAAAAGTACAAGATTCCCGTGACCTTGTTCATCTATCCATCGGCCATTTCGAACGCCTCGTATGCCATGACCTGGAAACAATTGCGCACGCTGAAAGCCACGGGACTTTTTGACATTCAATCCCACACCTACTGGCACCCAAATTTCAAAATCGAAAAAAGGCGATTGACGCCGGCAGCCTACAACAAGTTCGTTAACATCCAGCTTCTCCGATCCAGAGAAGTGCTTGACAAAAAACTGGGCATCAACGTATCCATGCTGGCCTGGCCATATGGAATTTGTAACAAGGGACTCATACAAAAGGCAACCCACGATGGATACACCGCTGCCTTCGGCCTTGACGGAAGGCACGCGGGCAATGACGACAACATCATGGAAATCTCTCGCTATATGGTTACAGACCGTGATAGCGGGCGACTGCTTGTGGATATTCTAAAGGGAACTCCTGCGCGGCGTTAAAGGCTTCCTGTCGGGTGCATCAGAGGGTTTTATTCCGACCCCTGCTCTGCGTTTCACGTCCAAATGCAGCTAGGGCGCGCAGGATGGTGTAGAACTCCCGCAACCGCTGCGTCGCAGTGGGCTCGACACAGATGGAGCCTCCAGGCAAGGTCGAATGGCAAGACGGAGCACCGTCTTCATTGCTTTGCGGCAGG
>Ga0102953_1000505_pt1 | contig 26775 bp, 28 predicted proteins | sample SalPon2A_C_D2_MG_FD_78509 | JGI IMG/M metagenome (GOLD analysis project Ga0102953, IMG submission 78509) | Soil microbial communities from South San Francisco under conditions of wetland restoration - Salt Pond MetaG R2A_C_D2_MG | ecosystem: Environmental > Terrestrial > Soil > Wetlands | place... | reverse complement strand
CGCCAATCTGATGAGTTCCTTCGGCATGCCACGAGAATTCGGCCGTACTATGATGGCGGTCTTTATCGTCTCCTTTGCCGGCACCACCCTTGATTCCGCAGCCCGAATTCAGCGCCTGTCCCTGCAGGAACTCTGCCGCAACCGCTACGGTTCGATAGCCCGACCGGTAAAAAACCGCTACAGTGCCACTCTGATCGTTATACTGATGGCCGCCGCCCTAAACTTCACCAAAACAGGGGGCAAGGGGGCCCTGGTCCTCTGGCCGCTCTTCGGGGCTCTCAACCAGTTACTCGCCGCCCTGGGATTAGGGGTGGCAACGGTCTACCTGGCCAAGAAGGGAAAAAACATTCTTTTAACCGCCATTCCTATGCTCTTCATGCTGGTCATGACGGTCTGGGCCATGGCGATTAACCTTCGCCATTTCCTGGAAACAGGTGATACCCTGCTCACATTTCTTTCCATCGCCATCTTCGCTATCACTTTATGGATCACGACCAGCGTTGTAATGTGCCTCCGCCGATAGAATCGGCACCTTTTTTTCATTTCAGTCACACAGAAAAGAAAAAGAGAAGAAGACAGGTCAGGCTTGACAAATGGGTGTTTTTAGGTTGGTAATTAGACAGGGTATTAATCGGGTCTGACTAAGCCTCAAGAAAACAGAAAATTATTGGGAAGCATAATGACTGGAAAGTATGCAAGTCTATTGTTGTTGGCATTGTTCTTGACTAGCGGGTGCTCCAGTGGCGGTGATACTGCGACAACGGAACAAACTTCTAAAGATCACATTTTGACAGAACAAGTTCACGCGCTTGAAAAAGCAAAAGAAACTGGTCAGTTAATGCAACGTATGACAGACAAACAACGTCAGACATTGGACGAAGAAAGTAAATAGATTCCTATATACTTGACTGTCGGAGGTGAGTTGGCCAAGCTGCTAATTTGATACATTAAAACAGGTCAGCTCAGGGTATAATCTTCATCTGTTTTACTGTGGCAGTTTCAAAAAATTGAAAGAAGGCCGGAGACAAATGAAATCTAACAAGATGAGACTTTTTGCAAGTCTGTGCCTGGTGATTGTAATGTTCGGTATTTCGCCGTTATGCTCTGCTGAACCATCCGATAAAAAGGTTTCGATAGACGAAGTCAAACGGGAAACCCAGGATTTAATCACAGCGCTTAAGGCCTATACTGCCGATCAACGTGATGAAGCAACCGAGAAAACTAAAGCGGCATTGGACAAACTTGATAAGCACATTGAGAACCTGGAAGCGAGTATTGATAAAAACTGGGACAAGATGGATAAAGCAGGCCGGGAAAAATCACGCGCCAGCATTAAGGCACTACGCAAGCAACGGACCAAAGTGGCCGAGTGGTACGGCAGTTTGAAGACCAGTTCCGTCGGTGCCTGGGAGCATATGAAGAAAGGTTTTTCTGATGCCTATAATTCGCTCCACAGTACCTGGGAAAAGTCAGAAAAAGAGTTTGGGTCAGGTGACTAACAACGACGCTATAATAGTTCACGAGTTACATGAAAGAGGTGTTAATAAGACCTTTATTCCCCAATAACTTTAGGTAGTTAAATCATTTTTGAAGGAGACTAAAATGAAGAAAATTGCATTAGCTTTAAGTTGTGTTTTCACACTGTCCACCACCGCAATATGTTTTGCTGCTGAGGGAAATTCTGCAAATGGTGAAAAGCTTTTTTCTGATCCAACACTTGGCGGAAGTCAAAACGACAGAGCCTGTATCAATTGTCATCCAGGGAAGGACGCATTCAAATCACTGTCTAAGGACAAAGACCTTGCTAAAATAATTAACGCATGTATCACAAACCCTTTAGCAGGAAATGGGTTGGAAAATGATTCTCAAGAAATGAAGGACTTGAAGAGCTATATCTTATCTCAGTCAAAATAAACATTGAGACTAAGTTATTGGAAGCTGGACAACCGAAAATAGAAGCAGGATAAAGAAACAAAAGGGATGGCCTACCCTATCCTGCTTTATAGAATTTGACAAGTTTGAGCCGTTCGTGCGAACATCATTAGTTAGGGATACAAAATCAAGAACAGGGACTTTTCAGCATGAAAATTCAGCACAAACTTTTCACAGCCTTTGCCATAACTCTTGTCATTGTGGTGGTCGGGAGTCTTGTTACCCTGCAGACCAGCCAGAATTCATTGCGCAAATCAATTACCCACAATCAGGTGATTCATACCCGGCAAATCATGGACGAGATTGACCGGGAGATGTACAACCACATTGAGCAAATACGTGACTATGGCTCAGATATTCTGCTCAGGGAAGCACTCCGAACGTCCAATCTTGCCATGGAGACAATGCCGGATAAAGAGGCATGGATTGAGCAAAAAGACCGTGAGTGGGTTGCCGTTCCAAAGGGCGGATTAAGCCCGTTTATGCTGGCGAGAATCAATAATCCGCTGGCAATAGAGCTACAAGAGAAAAAAAAATTTAATACCAAAAAGTGGCTTAAAGAGCCCATTTATCCAGAGATGTTTGTCACTAATAAATTTGGTGGTATCGTCGCCGCAACCAACCGAACCTCTGATTACCTGCAGGCCGATGAAGAATGGTACCAAAAGGGACTCCTGCAAAACGTATGGGTGGGAGACCTGAGTTATGACGAGAGTTCAGATTCATTTGCCTGTGCAGTTGTGGTGAAGGTCTTTGATGATGATAACAAATTCTCAGGCATCATAAAGGCTGTTTTAAATATCGAAACCATTCATTCTTTTGTGGATAATTTGGTCAAACAGCTTTCCGGCGACAGCAATTATGGCTATAACAATCATGCCCAAGTCAAACTACTCACCAGGAACTATCGGCTAATTCATGCAAATAGGCCTGGGCCTACTGATAAAGAGAATGAGGTCGTTTCTGGAAAAGATTTCATCAAAAAAAATATGCAGGAAGGAGGGAGTATCGGCTCTTTTAGCCTAGCCGGCAATCTCCCGGGTGACAGCGATAAGCTTATCACCTATGCGCGATCTCTGGGCTACCGGGATTATCCGGGACTCGGCTGGATTACCCTTATAGAGCATGATGCGAATCAACTGTTTCAGCTGGCTACCACTTTAAGGCGTAATCTTCTTGCTGTCATCGGGTTGGTGTCCCTTGTAGCTCTTCTGTTAACCATCTATTTTTCACGCCTTTTTGCCGGCTTGGTCGGTCGGGTGGACCAGGCTCATTTCGAACTTAATCAGATTTTTCAGATTGCTGCAGACGGTATCCGCATAATCGATAAAGATTTTAATCTTATCCGGGTCAATGATACCTTTCTCAAAATGGCAAAAATTGAGAAAAACAAGTGGCAAGGGAAAAAGTGCTATGAAGTTTTTCACGGGCCGCAGTGCCATACCCCGGAATGTACCCTTAGCCGGATTCTTGACGGCGAAGAAAATATAGAAATGGAAGTCGTTAAAGAGTGTCAAGATGGTACCAGGAGAGATTGTATCGTGACTGCCAAGCCATATTTCGATTCGGAAGAAAAATTGATCGGCATGATTGAGGATTATCGAGATATTGGCGACAGGATACGGATGGAATTAGAAAAAGAACAGATGCAGTCCTTTGTCTACCAGCAGGAGAAACTGGCATCGGTGGGCCAGCTTGCCGCAGGGGTGGCTCATGAGATCAATAATCCCATCGGCTTCATAACCAGCAACCTCGGCAGTCTGAGCAATTACTCAGAGAAACTTTTGGAATACATTGATGCAGCATCCAAAGGATTAGGTACGGAAGAGTTGCAGCAACTGCGTAAAAAACTCAAGATTGATTTTATTGCTCAAGATATCATGGACCTGATCCGTGAATCAAAAGAAGGGACCGAACGCGTCCGCGAGATTGTCCAGAACCTGAAAAATTTCTCCAGATCGGAGGAAGTTGATCGGAAAGAGGCCAATATCAATGAGTGCCTTGAAAACACTATTAAGGTCATTTGGAATGAACTGAAATATAAGGCAAAGGTGATTAAGCAATATGGCGAACTGCCGTCTATAATTTGTTTCCCTCAACAACTTAACCAGGTGTTTATGAATTTTCTGGTCAACGCTGCCCAGGCAATTGAAAAACAGGGCGAGATAACAATCAAGACCTGGCTGGATGGCACAAATATTATGGTGGCAATTTCTGATACCGGCTCCGGTATTCCGGAAGAAAATGTTACCAGACTGTTTGAACCATTTTTTACCACCAAAGAGGTCGGTAAAGGGACCGGTCTGGGCTTAAGTATAGCCCATGACATCATCACCAACCATAACGGCGAAATTCGCGTAGAAAGCAAATTAGGTAAAGGCACAACCTTCACGGTCGTGCTGCCGGTTGAGGACAAAGCGTAAGCTCATTGATCTAAGCGGCACACTGTCTTGGCCAAAGTTCTCTTGGCGAAAAGCTCAACAATGCTTTGTTTGACGCTAATTTTTCCGAGGCGTACTCTTTGAAGTCCCGGTCATGTTGAAGCTGGTGAAGTTTTACCTCAGAACACAACCATACTTCCAGAGCACCACTAAAAAGAATCTGACACTAAACAAGCAGCACTTGAGAATATAGATGGATTTAAGAATATATTTCGCCGGATCGATTCGTGGCGGCAGGGAAGACGCCGCAGTTTATTCCGCGATGATCGCTTTCTTGCGCACCTTTGGCGAGGTACTGACCGAGCATGTAGGCAACTTGGAACTGACAGAAAAAGGCGATGATGGGCCAAATGATCGCTTTATCCATGATCGAGACATGGAATGGCTGCAGTGTTGTGATCTCGTCGTGGCCGAGGTAACCCAACCTTCTCTGGGAGTCGGTTATGAGCTTGGATGCGCTGCAGCCTGGAACAAACCCACCTTGTGTCTGTTTCGCAACAATTCCCAAGGAACACTTTCCGCGATGATCGCAGGCAGCTCCTCTTTTGAAACAGCGACGTATTCCGGGCTGGAGGAAGCCCAGCAGCATATGTCCATTTTCATTGCTCAAAATTCGCCTTCCCTTTTGCCTTCTCCTGCACTCAAGGAGGCATCGAGTGAGCGCTCCGCTTGAATTACTATCTCCGGCAGGAAATATAGAAATCGGCATGGCCGCCATAGATCACGGTGCCGATGCCGTGTATATCGGCGCTCCGCAATTCAGTGCCAGGGCCCAGGCCGGCCAGACAATTGACGAGATAGCTGAATTAATTCAATACGCCCACTTGTTTTCTGCCCGAGTATATGTCGCCCTCAACACCATCTTGAGAGAGCATGAAATTCTGCAGTCACTGGACATCATCCGATCGATCGATGCAATAGGTGCTGATGGGCTGATCATTCAGGATACGGGGCTGCTGGAATTGGATTTGCCGCCCATTCCACTCATCGCCAGCACACAAATGCATAATGTCACGCCTGAGAAGGTGAAATTCTGGGAAGACGTGGGTTTTCAAAAGGTTGTTCTGGCACGGGAACTCTCCATTGAAGAGATTGCTTCCATCCGGGCCCCGACCTCCCTGGAGCTGGAAGTGTTTGTACACGGCGCCTTATGTGTTTCCTACAGCGGTCAATGCTATATGAGTCAATTGAACTGCGGGCGCAGCGCCAACCGAGGGGTCTGCTCCCAGCCATGCCGCCATTCCTATACCCTCACGGACGGGGATGGCAACACAATCATCAACGATAAACATCTTCTTTCCCTGAAAGACATGAGCCGTTTGCATGCCCTTGCAGACCTGGTAACTGCTGGTGCGACCTCCTTTAAAATTGAAGGCCGCTACAAGGATATTGATTATGTGAAAAACATTACGGCATCCTATCGGTTGGCTCTCGACCTCTTTATTTCCGGACATCCGAACTATCACCGCCCCAGCAGCGGCACTTGCACTTTTGCTTTTCAACCGGACCCGGAAAGAACATTCAACCGTGGCTATACCTCGTATTTCCTCAAAGACTCCAGAGAGAAACCGGCCTCTTTGCATACCCCGAAATCAATGGGACAATTCATCGGAAAGATTGATGTTATGGGACGGGATTTTTTCCAAATCCCCGGCCATGACCTGCAAAACGGTGACGGCCTTTGCTTTCTCACAAAACAAGAGACCTTGGCTGGATGCCGCGTAGATCAGGTGAAGGAGGGCAGGATCTATCCAGGTAACATGCAGGATCTGGCCGTTGGCACAGCCATCTTTCGTAATTTTGATTCTGTGTTCTCTCGCGCCTTGAAGCACTCATCCAATTGCCGAGCTATTACCGTTGACATGGAGTTCTGCCAGGAGCAAAACGGTATCCGACTCAAAATACAAGATGAGGACGGGGTGACAGCGGAATATTGGCGGGAATATTTATTTGAAACTGCCCGCAACCCAATACGGGCCCGCAGCAATATCGAGACTCAACTGACGCGCACAGGAGATACGACTTACTGGGTTGCAATGGTGACGATTCTCACCCAGCAACCAGGATTCATCCCTTTAAGTATTCTCAATGACATTCGCCGCTCTGCTCTCGCCATGCTCACCCAGGCAAGATCAGAACAGTATCGCCGAGGCTCTGCTCCGATCATCCCTAATACCGTTGTTTATCCAGACAGCAAATTGGACTATCACGCCAATATTTCTAACACTTATGCCGAGAAATTCTATGCACGCCATGGTGCAAAAATCAGAGAAAAAGCCTGGGAATTGTCGACCGAATCGTCAAAGCTCCCTCTCTTCGTCAGACCGGTTATGACCACACGCTATTGCCTTCATTATCAATTGGAAAGCTGTCTAAAATCTGGCACAGGTAACTTAAAAAACGTTATGAAGCCGCCATTAAGACTTTTCGACAGAGGACATACCTATCGACTTGAATTTCAATGCCAGGAATGTCAAATGCTGATTATCCCGGAACCGGAAGAGGAATCTCATTAACGCCTGACAGATCACATGATATAATGCATCTGATGTCGTATCGAAACGGCTGGCCGGCATGCTTCATTTTAATTATCAGCGTATAAATTTATCATATTGTTTCTGCGTTTCAATTAAAGTGTTATAATGTACCAAACTGCTTATTAATAATGCGGCACTACAACTACCATGACAGATACCTTTATAGAATATGAGCAGGTTTTAGAGATGCAAAGCGCAGGAGATCTTGCCTTTCTCAAATCAATTTTAGATGCTGAGGGCATAACCTATTTTGTCCAGGGAGAACATGTTGCACAATTTATCTACCATTCTGTGCCGATGAGATTACTGGTGAAGAAAGAGGACGCCGCAAAAGTTGAAGAAATTTTAAAAAGCGTCAATCTGTCCTCCGCATATAGCGGCTTGAAACGTTTTGAGAATAAAGATGATAAAAACGAATAAAAATATATAATACCGATCGAAATTGGTGCAAATGTTCTTGAAGATCTTGCAGCAAAGCCTTTCTATGCACAAGTTAGCCGAAAAGGTTTATTAACATATAACATATACACGATTGCAATATTCAGGCTTATAGTTAAATCGAGGTACAGACCGCTGTTGCTTTCTACGGCAAAAACTTTAATTCGGCAGAGAAAATATGTATACGTTTCAAAGACAAGAGATAGTCTGCTGAAAATCAAAAGGAGTAGAGCTCATGAGAATAATCACTACTATCACTGTTTCTCTAACCCTGCTGTATATAGCCGGTTGTGCCCCACAATCCCTACCTGATAAAAACAACATTCACAGCTCGTATTCTATTGCGGATGTTACAACATTTTCTTCCATACTCAATTGTGAAAACACTAAAGTAGCCGACGTTACTCCAGAATTCAGCCAAGACTATTGTCAAATTCTTGGAGCTAACATTAGGGTGGCATTACGCAGAAATAATCCTCACTTAAAATACGATGCTGTAAATCCAGAACTCGTAGTTCAAACGACATTGGATGAAATTAACGGGGGCGGTACAACTTCTCTCTTCTGGTTTGGTTTTGGCGTTGACAGTTCAATGACAACCGTCTCTGTTAAAGTAGTAAAAAACTGTGAAATTATCGCCGAGCGACGAATAACTGAGACAATTACACTGCCTATTCTCGGAAACAACCACTTTACGAATGAAGACGCCATCTTGAAAGACGCGCCGCTTCTTGCCAGTAAAATTGAACAGTTCACCAAGGACCCTGTAAAATACGAAAAAAATGAAAAAAAATCATGGGGTTCCCTTCTGGATTTCGGGGATTAAACTTTGCTGGAATGAGAGCAACACCCTGACTAACCTGCCAGACTGTCAGGTTCTGTGGCAGCAAATGCAACTCCTTTTCGCTTCAGGAAACTGAAATATATTTTGGGCGTGGTAGTGTTAGGCTTCGTCACCGCTCTCGGAGGCGGCACGTTACGGAACCTGATTCTCGGGATCCCCCCCGACCGACCTTACAGGTTAAAAAAGACAGCGAAAAGAGGACGCGAAACAAATCAAGACGTTAAGCAAACTCAAGAGACGATGTACCAGACTGCGCGCAGGCCGGCAACATTGATGCCGCAGATTAGCGCAACTTTGACAGGGCTGTAATTACATGCAAGCAATGGTCTTACATGAATTCTGTAACATTACAGAAAATCATACGCCTCTGAAACTGATGGAGCTGTCCGATCCCGTCCCAGCAGAAGACGAAATTCTGGTGAAGGTTTCAGCCTGTGGAGTCTGCCACACCGAGCTGGATGAGATTGAGGGCCGCACTCCCCCGTCATCCTTACCGGTTGTTCCCGGCCATCAAGTTGTTGGCCTGGTCGAGGCAACTGGCAGGTCGGCCAACAACTTTAGAATCGGTGATCGGGTCGGCATTGCCTGGATCTATTCCTCATGCGGCACTTGCCGGTTCTGCCTGGAGGGCAATGAAAATCTCTGTCACAACTTCAAGGCGACGGGCCGGGACGTCAACGGCGGCTACGCCCAGTATATGAGAATCCAGGAAGGCTTTGCCTATCGTATCCCCGACTGCTTTAGCGATGCCGAAGCCGCCCCACTCCTGTGCGCCGGCGCTATTGGCTACCGATCTCTCAGATTGACCGGTCTCCAGGATGGACAGAATCTTGGTCTTACCGGATTCGGGGCTTCTGGTCACCTCGTTCTAAAAATGGTACGGTACCTGTATCCGAAAACAAATGTCTTTGTCTTTGCCAGAAGCGCTCAGGAGAGAGAATTTGCTCTTGACCTTGGCGCGGTCTGGGCCGGGGAGTTTGCCGAAAAATCACCAGAAAAGCTGCACAGCATCATAGACACTACACCGGCATGGAAACCAGTGGTCGAGGCGTTACAAAATCTGGATTCGGGAGGGAGACTGGTTATCAACGCGATCCGCAAAGAAGATGTGGACAAAGATTATCTTCTGCAGTTAACCTACCCTTCTCATCTCTGGCTGGAAAAAGAGATCAAGAGTGTGGCCAATATCAGCCGAAAAGACGTAATTGAATTTCTGGCGCTGGCGGCTGATATTAGCATCAAGCCCGAGATCCAGGAATTCACATTAGGCCAGGCAAATGAAGCGCTGGTTGAACTTAAAACAAAAAAGATCCGCGGAGCAAAGGTCCTGAAGATTGATCGTTCGGCTTGATGGGAGCATCAAATGTTATGCAAGGCAATAAGACAAGCGCACCTCAAGATCAGTGATTCCCAGTGGGACTCCTCTCCATGGAAGCACGTCCCAGCCGCGCTGCTCCAGAACCACATGGGGAAGAAGCCTGACCATTTTCCGAAGACACAGGTAAAAATCGCCTACGACGCCGAATCTGTATCCCTGATGTTCCGGGTTGAGGACCGCTACGTTCGTGCAACAGCGGCCACACACCAGGATGATGTGTACAAGGACAGTTGTGTTGAATTTTTCTTTACCCCGGGTTCTGATCTGTTCCAAGGATACTTTAACTTCGAGATGAATTGCGGCGGCACCATGCTCTTCCACTTTCAAAGGCAGCCAAGGAAAGAGAAGATCCCTATCCCAGAGAGCGAATGCGGCAATATTGCTGTCATGCACTCATTACCGAAGATTGTTGATCCGGAAATCGCTGGTCCCGTCACCTGGTCCGTGGCCTACAGAATACCCTTAACTTTGCTGGAAAGATTTTGTAAGGTGACCACACCTGACTCCCAGGCTGTCTGGCGGGTAAACTTTTACAAGTGTGCTGACGACACTACCCACCCGCACTGGCTAACATGGTCACCAGTTGATCTTCCGGCCCCGAATTTTCATCATCCGCAGGCTTTCGGCTTTTTGCAATTTGAGTAAAAAATATCAAATACAGGAAGTTTCGTCTTAAAACTTTCTGACTATAACCTGGAGTTGACATGGAAAAACCCAAACCTTACTGCTTGAATGTGCACTTTCTACGGCAGGTTCTCATTGTTGCCGATGATATCATGCATTTTGCCGTGGCCCTGGTTCTTGTGGTTTGCGCGGCCATAATCATGATTCACACCCTGCCCAATTTTTTGCACCAGGGCATAACCGGTATCCTGCATATTCTCAATGATGTGCTTCTGGCACTGATTGTCATGGAACTTTTATGGCCCATCGTCAGGTTTCTGCAGAGAAAATCATTCAGCCTGAACCCGTTTCTCTATATCGGTATCATCTCCTGCACCCGGCGTATTTTAATGATTGAAGCCGAACATTCAGTCATGTCTCAGGTCACCAACCATGCATCAACCTGGTCGGAATTATGGCCGGTACTGGCTGAATTAGGTGCTAACGTCACTATTATTCTGGTTCTTTCCCTTGCCCTGCGTATGGTGGGAACGCGTGAGAATTAGGCAGAATCTTTTCAGGTACCATATAAATTCTGCACACATATTGACCAACTTCACATTTTATTAATAATTTTTCCAAAAGAGTCCACAAGAAAACATGACAATTGATATTACCCAGAAACCGCCATCTGATATCTTCCGAAACAGGAGTAAACTCCTTTTCTTCACCATCACCTCACTGTGTCTGTCGATCTGCGGAGTACTGCTGGCAGCTTATGCCGTCTTTTCAGAGACACCGCATAGTGAAATGCTTGAAACTATCGCTTTTAGCCTTTTTGTAGTGCCAGCTCTGGCATTTGGCTTTTTTGGCGAGAAACTCCGGGCCTACAAACGTCTGACACCAGCAGAGGAAAAAGACCTGGGCGATATGGCCCTGAAACACTCAGAAATAAAACTTTATTGCGATCTGGTGGCAAATAACGGGCGGAGGCCAACCACAGCCGAATACGAAGCCTGCCAGTCCTGGGCAAGCAATATTGACCTCAAAAACCGTCATCAATAATTGCACCTTTGTTCAAACAAAAAAATACGCCAGTTTCCATCAATATGCAAAATCATCGATTACACCCAACACAAGGCCTGGTTCCATTTTCAATTATGGTGGTTGGCATATCAACCCTTCTTTTCTTTTATTTGTACTTAGGCAGGGTGCCAGGTCCAGAGATCCATGGCCTCAGGAAGGAAATTGCCGAGAGTCTGGGGACCGCCGGGGTGTGGGCTCTGGCCATAATTTATGGCCGCAGCCTCTTGAAACTAATCCACAACGAGGGGACCCTGATGCAGCGGATCATCCCTGATGAACATTATGAGTTCTCCCAGGCAACATCCAGAAAACTGCTTACCTTTCTCAACAAAACCCATAAACATGTCGGTGCAACCACTGTTGTACTGATCTTCAGTCACGCTCTGCTCAATGGCACCATCCGCTGGAATCCGTTTCTGACCGCCATTCTCTGCCTCGTGGCCTGGCAAGGTATTTTCGGTTTGTTCCTGGTGGTCCGTTTTCCGGTCAAAACACTGAAACACTATGGCCGCCTGGTCCATGCCCAGCTATTCACCGGAGTCATGATCGGAGTTTTTGCCGCCTTTGGCCATCTCTTGATCTAAAATTATTTATCGCCGGGCCATGGTAATTTTTTGTAGCCGCTGATTGTTCTTAACAGGCCGCTTCATACAACAGACACGTTGTCGGTAATACACCACTATGAAACCAGTAGGGTACGCTCCATACCTGGCCCTTTCGTTGCTTGTTATCGCCTGGTGCATCCTGCACAGCGCCATGATAGCGGTATCGGTGACAGATTATCTTGAGGAACATCTGGGAAAACTCTTTCGCTTTTACCGCTTATTTTACAACCTTATTGCCATACTGACACTCATCCCCATTGCTTTGTTCGCCTACTCACTGCACACCCCTCCGCTCTTTAACTGGTCCGGGTTTCTACGGATCGGCCAAATAATTTTGTCAGGCGGTGCTTTTTTACTATTCATTTTTGGCGCCCGACACTATGATGCGCGTCAATTTCTAGGGCTCAGTCAGATGCACGGAGAAAATGTGAACAGGGCGATAACCGATACCGGTGCACTGGACACATCAGGTGTCCTGAACTTTGTCAGGCATCCCTGGTATCTCGCTGGTCTCTTGCTGATCTGGGCACGCGAGTTGGATGCCTCAGCGATTCTTATAAATGGAATACTGTCCGGCTATTTACTTGTGGGGGCCCAACTTGAAGAGAAAAAACTTATCCGGGAGTTTGGTGAACAATACCTGGCCTACCAGAAGCGGGTGTCCATGCTCATCCCCTGCAAGTGGCTGAAGGCAAAGATTAGAAAATAACATGGCCGCCTGCAATCGTTTTTAATAACTTCTTTCCTGGCATACTCAGAGATACCAAGGTTTCTGGAATTAATTATCCGCCAGTTACCCTGGCTCTTGCTTCTTCGAGGGATTTAAGAGGAGAAACGTTAAGTATCGATTCATCTGCAAGTGTCCCCAAGAGTCAATAAAACCAAAAACAAGATCACTATTTGTTAGGATTGCAGAGATATGATTAATCATATAGACCGAAAAATTGAACTGCTGGCACCGGGTGGCGATATTGATTCCATAAAAGCTGCTATCATAGCTGGAGCGAATGCAATCTACTGTGGCCTCGATAGATTTAATGCCAGGAACCGGGCTGAAAATATAAGGTTTAAAGACTTAACTGGGGTTTTAAGGCTTGCTCACAGCCATGGTTGTCAGGTTTTTCTCACCCTTAATATTATTGTTGTAGAGAGTGAAATTCCGGCCCTTGTCCGACTGCTGAACAAATTAGTAAACACTACAATTGATGGGATCATTGTTCAGGATCTTGGCATGTTTTTTCTACTGTCAAAATACTTTCCCAGCCTTGCAATTCATGCCTCCACCCAGCTTACAACTCATAACGAAGGTCAGATAAGGTTTTTAGCTGAACTCAACACCGTCCGGGTCAATCTGTCAAGAGAGCTAAATCTCAATGAGATAGGTGCGTTAACTGCAGCCGCACATGAACACAATATCGCAGTAGAAATCTTTGTCCATGGTTCCTACTGTATCTCTTTTTCCGGGATCTGTTATCTGAGTTCTGTTCTTGGCGGTAATTCGGGGAATCGCGGTCGTTGCAGTCAACCATGTCGGGACCAATATGTAACTACTGCTCAAGGCAACGATTTTCCTCTGAACCTTAAGGATAATTCAGCCTATTCCAACCTCAAAGAGCTCCGAGATGCAGGAGTTGACTCCATTAAGATAGAAGGTAGAATAAAAAAATTTCATTACGTTTATACGGTGGTCAACTCCTGGCGAAGGCAGCTTCAGACTCTATATGACCAAGATACGCTGACCAACGACAACCACGGCCTTTACAAGGTATTCAACCGGGATTTTTCCAATGCTTATCTGACGGGAGATATTACAAAAGATATGTTTATCGATAATCCCCGGGATAATTCCGCACTCCATCTAGCTGAAAGGACTGGCGGCTGTAGCGCTGAAAATGTAGAAAGAGCCAAAAAAGAACTCTATGATCTAAAAACAGATATTATTACGACTGTTAAATCGAAAATTGAACAATTAACTATTGCAAAAGTACCCTTAATAATAACTGTTTCCGGAAAAGCGGGGAGACCATTAAACGTATCTGTACAAACTCCGGAAACTTCGTTTGACATCTTGTCAGACAGTACTCTTATACCTGCCACACCCTGTTCAGCCGACAAAATCCTTGCCTCAAGAAACGAAATAGACGGTGTTGAGGGCCTTGACTACAAAGCATTATTAAAAAGGCTTAAAGCATTAAATGATACAGAATATTTCATTTGGAAGCTCGATTTGGAAAATCTGCACAGTGGTCTTTTTATCCCTTTCCAGGAGCTTACGTTAATTAAGAAGAGAATCTTATTCCACCTAAACGGTTTAAGAGAAAGCGTCGTACCTATCGAACTCCCCTTTTTAAAAAAGCGGCGCAACCGGAGAATCAAACCATCCCTTTCTCTGCTAATCTCTTCGCAAAAAGACCTTCACCTTTGCAGCGAAACCAGGGCGGATATCTATTTTCAACTTCCCAACAGCCTGAACTATGTGTGTTCTGAGTTCATTGATTTGTTTATGAACAATACGTTAATTCCCTGGTTCCCCTCTATTTTACTTGGAGAAGACTTTGCAACTGCAGTTGAATTTCTTCACAAAGTACGCCCCAAACGTATTGTCACCAATAATACCGGAATCGCCTATGAAGCCTGGCAAAAAAAAATCCCCTGGATTGCCGGCCCTTATCTGAATATTGTTAATTCTTACAGTCTGTTATGTTTAAAGGAGAATTTTGACTGTTACGGCGCCTTTATTTCTAATGAGATTAGCAAAAATCAGATCAAGAGTATGAAGAAGCCTGATGATTTCGAGCTCTACTACAGTATCTACCACCCTATTCTACTGCTGACGAGCAGACAATGCCTGTTTCAGCAGGTTACCGGTTGTGAAAAAGACAGGATTGATGATTCATGCATGCAACAGTGTGAAAAATCTGCATCAATTACAAATCTAAAAAACAACCCCCTCCTCATAAAAAAAAACCCCGCCTACTGCCACAGTATCTATAATGAAACAAATTTTCTAAACACAGATATTATTACAGATCTGCCGGATTTCTTTTCAGGTTTTTTCGTTGATTTACGGGATATTGAAACCGCAACTACAATTGAGATGACTAAATCAAGAATGGTCGTGCTTTTTGAAGATCACTTGAATGGCAAACCTGCATCAACAGAGGAACTCAAACAGAAAATTCATCCCTCAACCAACACCCAGTACCATAAAGGTATTTAAGGCATATTTTATCCTTTATATTAATGTGTTTAGATTGATACTTGATGGTTTTAAATATAACATTATGCCTTTTTCCGAAACCATCTCTGTTTTTCCCAATATCATTCATTTTTACTTAAAACATGCGTAAAATTTCATTTTAGTCACAGTTAATAATTCAAGACGTTTCTAAACTGTATGTAATAAATGTTTTTTTCTCTTTTAAATTAGTATGTTACATGATGTACGCTACAAGCAATATTCTGCTTGTCAATGTATTTTGAAGTTCGATGACGGTCTACTTTTTCCATCACTAGTGTCGAGTCAAGAGTGAAATGTCGCAATAATGCGCAGGTGTTTGGCGAGACTGGAAGGCGCGGCTGATTGAACATAGCAGGGCTATGTGATTGAAAACGCAACGCATCAGTCGTGCCAAATAGCAAGCAGTATGCGACAGCTGAACCTTGACTTGACACTAGCTCCATTGCCTTGTTGTAATCTCTTTCAACTTCACATTTGGGACTTTGCAATACCTTTGCGTAGTTGTAACTCTGCTGTGACCCAATAAATCTTGGATTGTAGCTAAATCAGCATCTACATTTGGCATCTGCGTTGCCATGATGTGTCGCAAGTAATGACAGGATGCAGGTATGCCTGCCTTGTTTGAATACTACTCAATGCGCTTCTGTCTTCCCCACTTAGCGATGGCCATTTTCCGTTTTTACATGGCGGAGCAATACCGGGCGCCCGAACAAAGCAATAAGCGCCAGTAGGCCAAAAAACACAAGCGCCAGCGGGTCGGTTGCGATCAACTGAACAATAAGGGCAACTGAAGCAGTGGCTCCGGTCAGTACACCAAAGCCTGTGATGACTCGCGCGCCTGCACCGAGATAAAAAGCGAGTCCGCACACGACGGCAAACGTTAAAAGGAATGTGAGGCTGGCAGCCTCAACGAGGGCTGTGAGCGTTCCCGTAGCGGCAAATACCGCAGCCGCCACACCTAGCAAGATAACCGCCCGATCTGGTATACCTACCGCATTCTTGTGATCAATTATGGCTGGTAACTCCCCATCCTCAGCCACCTTGTTCGCGAGACGTGCTGTGGCAAAAAGCGTGGCGTTTATAGCCGACCCAGTAGAAAATGCCGCGGCAATCGTCACGACTACGAGACCAACAGTTCCGAGCGCTTCGCGTCCCGCAATGGCCAGCGCAACCTCTTTGTGCATCACTACCTGGTCCGCTCCGATCAGCATGGCCGTTCCAAGAGCAACGATAACGTAGACTAGGATCACAATGACGATCGCGGATAGTACTGCACAGGGCAATGTCTTCTGTGGGGGCTCGATGTCCATGTAATCGTAGGTCAACACTTGAAAGCCCTCGTACGCCATAAACACGTACGCCGCCCCGAACAGCCCTGCGCCAATCCCTGAGTCAGGCACCCCCCGTGATAACATCGGCGGGTCCCACTGGGCAAGCCCCCAGCCCGCCAACCCCACAAGCACGACCAGCTTGAACCACACAAGAAAAACTTCCACGTTGCCAGCCTCAGCTTGATACTCGGACACATTACCACCGGCACAACACACAGCACCGACCATCGGTCCCTGGACCATACATAATAAGCTGTTTGGCGACATTATTGGGACGGGTGCCATGACGTGAAAAATAAAAAATGGGCGTTAAACCGCTGGGACATCTCCACGGCATTATTCATAGTTATTTGGGCTGGATTGCTGAAATCAGTCGAAACTAAGATTTTTTTTAATTGGTAATAGTGAGTTGTTCATAGTTCTCTCCGTTAGAGTTAATAGGGAAGTTCACCAAACATAAATTTTGTTTATGTTTGTCTCCTCGAACACCATCCTTATCAGGTCTCATGCCTCAACTCGTTACGAACTATCTTTTTCATAAAAGGTAGAAGCTGTTCACGCATCTCGGGCCATTCAAGAGAAAAGGCGAGATTTGCCATTTGGAACCCGGCCTTATCGCCGCAATCGAAACGATTTCCGGCAAATTGATAACCCAAAATAGGTTGCTCTCGCAAAAGGCATGACATGGCGTCCGTAAATTGAATCTCATCACCTGCTCCCACATTTTTTTCAGCAAGATGCTCAAAAATTTTCGGAGTTAAAATATAGCGGCCAATAATCGCCATGTTTGATGGCGATTTGTCCTGTTCCGGCTTCTCAACAAGCCCATTTATCCGAACCACATTGTCACCCAGTGCCTCAGCCACATCAATAATACCCTACTTTGAAGTCTCCTCAGGCGGAACTTCAATCACTGCCGCAATTGAAGCCCTTAACCGATCAAATACATTGATCATTTGGCCCAGAACCGGAGTTTCTGATTGAATAAGGTCATCGGCCAGCAAAACAGCAAAGGGCTCATCGCCGACAATATTTCTGGCGCACCAAATAGCATGGCCTAGTCCGAAGGGTTCCGGTTGCCGAGTATAAATAATAGTGCCGGTCTTTGGCACCACCGACTGAATCGCTTCCAATAACTCATTCTTCTTCCTCTCACGCAAAGTATTTTCGAGTTCATAAGATCGGTCAAAATGATCCTCTAGGGAACTTTTTCCCTGGCCTGTTACAAAAATTATTTCTTCAATTCCTGATGCAATTGCTTCTTCCACTGCATACTGAATTATCGGTTTATCGAAAACCGGGAGCATTTCTTTGGGCATAGATTTTGTTGCTGGTAGAAAGCGTGTACCCATTCCTGCCACCGGAAAAACCGCTTTTTTTATACGCATTTATCCTCCTTATTATGAAAAACAATTGACGCCAATTACTCCATTATCGATTTCATGATGATAGTTTTGACAATTCATATATTATTTGCCATTTTCTTTCTTTTTTAAATCGCACATGTTTTTAGGCAGTTTGTCAGCAGGAACCTTTCCTTCCTGTACTGAAGCAATAACTTTATCAACCTTACTAAACGTGTCATCGAAAATTTTCTTTATTTTCTTTTCCTGCATCTTCACTTTCCATGGTTATTTTATACTGTAAAAGTATATAGAACTGTTTCCTCAAAAGGACCTTGCTAAAAATGTGTGATCCCCTTCAACCAAACACCTACAATCATTCATAATGATATGCTCATTTGCGTATATAGCGACCAATGTACAGTTCAAGTAGATCTTGAGTATCAACAAGCGCTACAATTTCAGAAACCCCGTCTGAAAATTGCTGTTCAATTTTAACAATTCCATCAGACTTAATAGTTGACAGCGCTTCCCGGTAAAAAAATGCAAGCTGCTCTTGTTCGTTATTCTCCAGGGCGCTGTCAAGTGCCGTTTGACTAATAGTAAATTCACGCTGAGACATGTTTCCCCCCTATATTCATTTGATTCGGGCAGTGTCTCATTTTTTTGAAAAACTGCCCCAGGTAAAACCGATTAAGGGTGTTTTTCCTGTATGTATATTCAAAAAGCATACCTGCCAAAATGTTACTCGTACTGAAACTTCACTTTTCTGACTAGCTCTTCAAAAACTAACTATAAAAATAGCTACGCTGAAATTTTCCACGAACATGAAAGTGTTAGAACATCTCTGGTGCTGGCGCTCTTAATCTTAGCGCAGGTGGTTTTGATCACTATAGAAAAGAACAAAAATATTTTAAGATGACTCTGTCATGTTTTCATCCTGCGGCATATGAAAAGTCCAACCAAAGTGGACTTTGAGCTCAGCCCAATATACAGTGGTACAAAGAAAAAAGATGATGACCAAGTAAACAAGGTTTTCTCTTACTCTCGGAGTGATCTAAGGGTGCAGAGTTTTTTTCAAGATAAAAGGAGTGATGAGGGTTGTGAAAATTGCCATAATAACAACAGCAGAAAAAAGATATTCTATTACATCCGGGGTGGGATTCGGCCCTGCGAAAAGACCGTTACGCCTGGCAATATCGGCAATGATCAATTCAACTGCTCCACGTGCATTCATAGCAACACCTATTGAAGAGGACTGCCTCCAGGAGAGTTTGTGAATTCTAGCCGGAAGTCCTGCGCCGATAACTTTACCCACGACTGCCAAAGCGATGAGCAGACAAATAAAAACCGGTATTTTGGAAATAGCCATCAAATCAAGATGCAGGCCGATTGAGGCAAAAAAGAGAGGCGCAAGAAAACCAGTGGAGATGCCGTTTACTTTAGTTTGAATGTCATCGTAAGTCTCTGTATCGATGGTGGATCGCCCAAAAAACAGGCCCGCCAGAAATGCTCCCAAAATGAAGTGCAGTCCCAGTTTTTCAGCTAGAAATGCATAGGCAAAGGCAGCAACCAGAAGCATGCTGAGTTCAAACTCTTCTGCCCCTGCCCTTTTTATGAGATTCCCCACAAAGGGGAAAAGGTATTTTCCCAGCAGTATCGCGACAACAAAAAAAATAATTATCTTGCCCAATAAAGTACCAAGCACGGTTAGGTCTGGAAATGCGTGGGTCCTGGCAACACCTGTTAAAACAGCAAGGAGCATGAGACTCAGCACGTCATCAATTACCGCGGCAGAGACAATTATTCCGCCTATTTCTGTTTCCAGCGCCTTGGTTTCCATGAGGACTTTGACAGCTACAGGCACTGCTGTGACACTAAGGGAAGTGCCAAGAAATATAATTTGGGCAAAGCGCAGATCACTCGCCGGCAGGGTGTAGATACCAAGCAGACAGGCGAGGGAAAAAGGCAACAGCATCCCGCCGCATGCAACCCAGAAGGCGACAAAAGAGGATCTGGTGATGTCCTTGGGGCGCAATTCTATACCGCCGGCAAGCATGAGGAAGAAAATTGCGAGATCAATAATGGCTAGAAATACTTCATTGTCCCGCAAGTTGGATAGGACCGGTAAAACATCAGCGTAGTGATGAAAAAAAAGGCCAAGGAAAATTCCGGCAATCAGTTCACCTATGAGGCTGGTCTGGCCAAACCGGACGGCCAGTTCACCGAAAAATCTGGTGACGAATAGGAGAACCAGGAGAATATAAAAGAGTTCCATGGAGTTGTCCCCTGATTAAATGCAAAAAAGATATCTACCGAGTGCAACCTCTAGTTTTCCAAACCATAACGAACTTAAAGTAATAAAAAAAACAAAGGGCAATGGCAGAAATGCCAGAGCACTTTACTTAATTGCGGCCGGACGAATATCATAGTCCTTTAGAAGTTGATAAAATCGGGAACGGGACAACCCTGAAGTTTCTATAGCCTCTGATATATTTCCCTCGGTGGCAAGGAGAAGTTCCCTCAGATACATATCCTCAGCTTTCCGTAGTACTTTTTCCCGCTCCACCTGGAGATTCTGGCGCACATCTATAGCATGGACAATTGTAGTGGGCTCTTGCAGTTGAACGCCATTTAGCTCTTCAAGGCTTTCCTTGCGCGCAAGTGACTGCGGCAGTGAGGCCTTGGCAATGGCAATGCGAATATATACAGGAAGATGGTAGGGGTAAAGAGTGGTATGCTGCTCTGCTGAAGCAAGAGACCTTTCAACGGCGTGAAATAGTTCTCTGACGTTCCCTGGCCAGTCATACTTTCGGAGAGCCTTGAAATAATCGCGGGAAACACTTTTTTCACATGCAGGATTTTTTTTCTTTCGACACTGGCTGAGACAATAGAGGACAAGTGGCTCGATATCTCTCTTGCGGGTTCTGATTGGCGGGATCTTTATTCCGAATGTTCGCAAACGAAAGAGTAGGTCTTCTCTGAATTGTTTTTGGGCAACCATGGCATCCAGATCTCGATTGGTTGCCGCAACAAGACGAAAATTACTTTTGATTTCCTCTTTGCCGCCGATCATACGAAACTGTCTTTCTTCCAGAACCCGTAGAAATCTCTTTTGTAAAGAGAGTGACAATTCACCTACCTCATCGAGAAAGAGAGTCCCGCCATCTGCCTGTCTAATTAGGCCGCTCTGTTTTTGGGTAGCACCAGTAAAAGAGCCTTTTTCGTGACCAAAAAGGGTGCTTTCGACCAGCGTTTTCGGTAGAGCAGCACAGTCAACAACAACAAAACTCCGCCTGCATCGATTGCTGTTCTCATGCAGGGCAGAGGCAAACAACTCTTTCCCAGTCCCAGTCTCTCCTGTAATGAGGACATTTGCATCACTATGAGATGCTTTCGATAGTGTATCGAGGCAGGACTTTAATTGGGCTGACTTACCCACAATCCCTGGAAAATTTATCTTCAGCTTTTTTGTGGAGTGTGCAGGTTGTTTTTTCTGCCGGAATTTGAAAGCCTGAGCTAGGGCAGATATGATTGCCTGCGGTGTTTTGGGATTGACAATATAATCCCATGCACCTTGCTCGATAGCATTCTCAGCCTCCTCAATCGAGCCATTTTCTGCAAGAACAATCACTTCAGGAATAGAAGGCAATGAATGGAGTTGCTGCAGACTTGGTCCATTGTTGTTCTGTATCATCTTACTGTTCATCAGAACAACTTCAGCCCGCTCTGACTGGGAACAGGCCATTGCTTCTTCTATGTTTGAAAAAATTGAGGTCTGATACCCTTTTTTCAAAATCACATTTTCAAGCCAACCCAACGCACTCTGGTTATCATCAATGATAAAAACATGAAACATGCGATTTCCTCTTTTATTAATCAAACAGAGTCAATGACATTATTAATTTACACGTGATGTATTATTAAGCGCATATTATGGTAAGTCGGTACTTAACGTTAACACATAAACATATCTTCATAAAGGGGTTCTACCGCAATTATTTTTGCAAATAAAATACTGAATAGATTATGTAGGACTCTGAATTTAGGTATATTCTCTGATGACGTCCCAGCAATATTCCATGGACAGAGAGCTCTCCTGACCTTCATTGCCTTTCTTATCGATATACTGGTGCCCGATATCATTCCCTTTATGGACGAGATACTTCTTGGCATGTTGACTCTCCTTTTCGGGGCTTGGAGTAAGAGAAATAATCAGTAAAGACCAGCAGCAGTTCTTCCGTTCAGAGAAACCGTTTTTCAGATCTCTATTAATTTATGGCATGTTTTTTGTTAGCTAAATGAGTAGACCAAGACAAAAATCATATAATTATCAGAGAAATTACTCATGCTTTCCCTTCTCGTCAGCCCTATAAACGATCGTACTTCAGAAAGTTTAATTAAAAAAATTAGCCGAGTACTGCCGCAGGAACAGTTTGCTGTCTTCCATACACTTGACGATCTCCAGCATTTTTTAACAAATAGACCGGGCGATACAGAAATTGTTGTCTTACGGGCACATTCAAGAGAAGACCTTGTTGGCTTTCAAGCCATAAAGGATTTCATGCATGACATAAAGATTCTCCTTATTGTCCCAGATAGGAAAAAACGGACCCTCGATCTTGCCCACCAGCTTCATCCTCGCTATGTGGTCGAATCGGAAGGCAATTTTGACAACCTGATTTTAGTGGTGAAAAAAATACTACAGAGGAAAATGTTCCATTAACCAAATTCCATCGCCAATATCCAAGTAGTAAAAGATTCTTCTGCAAAGAAAACCGTACTTAGGCTAATGTCGAGTCAAGGGTGAAATGTCCTAATAATGCGCAGGTGTTTGGTGAGACTGGAAGGCGCGGTTGATTGAGCATAACAGCGAAGCGGTGTCTAAGGCTATGAGATTGAAGACGCAACGCATCAGCCGTGACAAATAACAAGCAGTATGCGATAGCTGAGCCTTGACTTGACACTAGTCTCTATAGTTTCCTGCTGCGAATCATATTGAAAACGAGCCATAAACCGAGAAGACCGGAGACCAGATAGCCGATTACCCCAAGGGCTGGATAGCCAAAAAGAAGTGGTTTGACGCCGGTGGTAATTATCATGGATGAGCCAATAATCAGGGCACCTATTATAATTCCAAAAGTGAGCCTATTAGTAACATTTTCTAGGGCATTAAGAAGTTCGTCAAGGTTTTCATGTATAAAGTGGATAGTCAGCCGTCCCTGTCCAAGCTCAGTGATAACCTTTTTGATCAGTCCTGGTATTTGTCCTGAAGCCCGAGTCATTTTAAGCAGGCGGCTCCTCAAGCTCTTATAGATTGAAAGAGGTTTCCATTGATCCATTACAAGTTTCTGAATGAGAGGCTCTGCTTCGATGGCAACATTCAGCTGGGGATAAAGTTCCCGTGCTGTACCTTCTGCTGTTATCAAAGCTTTAATCATAACCGAGAGCTCAAGCGGTAACGTCAATCTGTTTTGTCTTATGATGTCGCTTAGCTCCAGCAATAATCTTCCTATCTCCACATCCTCAAGAGACAAACTGTGATAAGTATCAAGAATATCCAGGACGTCTCTTTCAAGTTTGTGTTCATCGAAAACACCTTTTTTGTCGACAGATACCAGGGTGAGCAATGTTTCCAAAATTCTTTCACTATCTTTGTCAATTCCGGCTTGAACAAGTTCGAGCACTACGGCGCGAGTTGCTGCAGTCAACCGGCCAACCATACCCCAGTCGAGCAGACAGTATATATTATTCTCGAGAATCAAAACGTTGCCTGGATGGGGATCGGCATGGTAGAAGCCATCGGTGAAAATCTGTTGCATCATCAACCGGAGTCCGGTGCGTGCCAACTGGTGTCGGTCTTCTGCAGCAATTTCACTGTCAACCAACTTTTTCCCTGAAATAAGCTCCATGGTAAGCATACGGCGGGTACAATACCGCTCAAAGACCTTTGGAATGTGGGCCATGCTCTCCTCGGAGAAATTATGCCTGGCTATTTTCATATGCCGGGCTTCTCGGGAAAAATCAAGCTCTCGGAGCAACATCCTTTTTATTTCAGCAACAAATCCCGGAAGATTGTAGTATTTGAATATGTCTAGTTTTTCGTGCGCTTTTGCAGCGATTATTTCAAGGAGATGAAGATCGATTGTAACAATTTTCTGAATATTAGGCCGTTGGATTTTAACAGCAACCACTTCGTTGCCTTGACGTAATATTGCTCTATGCACCTGAGACAGTGAAGCGGCGGCAAGGGGTTTATGGTCAAAAAAGGTAAAGACATCTGCAAGAGGTTGATCCAGTCCCTCCTCGACAACATTTTTTACAAGATCGAAAGGTTCCGGCTTTACTTCGTCTTGTAATTTACGTAATTCCTGAATCAATTCAGCCGGTAAAACATCAATACGCAAGCTAAGAACCTGGCCAATTTTGATAAACCCAGGCCCCAGTTCCTCAAGGATCAAACGAATTCGTTCCCACAGAGTTACGGAGGGATCGATCAGGGTTTTCTGATGCAAAAAATCTTTCCCAGGCAGGTCAAGGCGTTCAACCACATCGTCAAAGCCGAATTTCAATAAAACGAAAGCAATATCTTTGAGGCGACCCAGGTGGGCAATAGTTTTATTTTTCACGTAAATCGTCTCCAGCGGTATCGGAGAATAGCCTTTCCTCGATAATTGCCAGATGCTTTTCCAAATTATTTACCTTTTCCTGCAATTCGACAAATTCTTTTTTACTGCCGATATCAAAAGAATCAATGCCTTGACGCACCATCTCATTAATTTTTTCTCGGACATCTTCCCATTGTCGGTTACCCTCTTCCATAAAGTCATTAATGAGTTTTTCTGCTTCTTGCTGGCTAATTTTTCCCTCGGCAACAAGTTTTTCAGTTGTCTCCTGGAGCTTTCTTTTGGTGACCAGGACTAAACCAAATCCAGTTAGTAATCCTTTTCGAACAAATTCAAACATGATTTTCTCCTCTTAGAAATTTCTAATATCGGGACACAACATTTAACTTCAACAAAATCTGTTTTCACAAAACATACCTTAAAACGTACTTAAGCAAATATAAGTCCACACAACCAGATAGGAGGCGCAGCGGTCTTTACCGCAAAGTTACCAATGCTGCAACGACACTAAAACCACGAGAATATAAGAGCAACCCTTTTTAGATCACAAAGCTTTGCCAGGTAGGTTTTTCAGTCCTGTAAAACAGGATTTTTCCAGCCGAACAGGACTTATTTGTATGTTGCAATATTTTACAGTCTTGAAAATATAAATAGGCGGGGCAAATGTTTCTGGGGAAATGTTAGTGAATAATACTCTGAGCCTAGATTGAAAAAACTGTAGATGATCGGCTCATTTCTTTGAAAAAATACTTGATTGGTGCTGGCATAGATTTTGATCTAAAATGTTGCAGGAAGTTCTTTTACCTGACAGGAATATATTTAGCTGAAATGTAGGATTGAAGGGTAAAGTGTGTGTCATAATAGATTAAATATCAGCTGAAGGAGATGAAATTATGAACGTATTAAAATGTGGTGATAAAAATATTTCCCTTGATGAAGATGGTTTTTTGAACAACCAGAATGATTGGGACAAAAACGTGGCTATGAGCTTGGCCCAAAAAGAAGGCCTGAACACTTTAGACGAAGAACAGTTTGAAATCGTACAGTTCATGCGCGGCTATTATAATAAGTTCCACGCTTTTCCGATATTGAATTATGTCTGCAAGAATCTTGATGAACCTAGAAATTGTGTTAATGAGAAATTTATCGATCCGATGAAGGCGTGGAAAATAGCCGGTTTGCCAAAACCTGATGGTATACAATTTGTTGCTGTCGACGGAAAGCATTACAGTATGCAGGAATGCTGTTAAAAACAGGTAGTGTTTTCAAAAGACAATAAGGAGAAATTATGCTTGTCCCGGATGTCCTTTTTTCATTTATCATTGCCTTGATATCTAGTTTTGCCGCCTCATTTATTATTAGCAGACAGGTGCCGCGGAAAGGATTTTTGCTTTTTTTTCTCGTGATTTTTCTAGGCACCTGGGCCGGTGGAATCTGGGGCAAAACGTTGAGTTTAAGTGTGTGGCTAAGGAGCTGGTTTCCCTTTCTGATTTCCGGGATATTCGCCGCATTACTTTTTTCCTGGCTGGCGCCACAGCCACCGCAGGTTAATCGTCAATCGGTGCTGGACAGGAAGGACACCCTGGAAATGTTAGATGAGGTTGAGCAACAAAAAGAGGTAGAAAAAATCGCTCACATTTCGGTCAATATCTTCTTTTGTGTGGTCCTTCTTCTGTTGTTAACTGCCATCGTTTTACATTATATCTGATGATGTCGTGGTGCTCTCCAATGAGCACGTCGTCCATCATCAGATATTAACTTACCGATACCAGTAATAAATATTTTCGCTGATAAAACAATGCAGAAAGTAAAAAATGAACACCCTCAAAGTGGTTTTAACTGGCAGGCACTATTATGGATGATATTGATCATGGTTTTGATCAGTAACCTATTTGAGTTGTTTGCTTCCCGAAATATTGAGAAGATACCCTACTCTGAATTCAAACAAAAGGTGGCAAAAGGTCAGTTTAGCGAAGTTGTTATTGATGGTGAAAAGTTTACCGGCATTATTAGTCAATCATCTCCAAAATCCGACCTTGTTGAGCGTGAAAAGAGTGGGTTACAACAACTTCAGTCTGCATCTAAGGTCTTCGTTTCAGTTATCCCTCCTTTTAATGATCCTCAATTTGTCGATTTATTAAATAATAAAAAGGTTACGATTTCTGTTAAGCCTCAGAAATCCTCTGCCTTTTGGACGTTAGTGATTAGTTTTTTGCCATGGATTCTTATTTTTGGTTTTTTCTTCTATAGCCAAAAAAAATTGCGTGAAAGTATGGGGATGAGCGGCGGACCTTTTGGATTTGCCAAGTCTAAGGCAAAACTTTTTAAAAAAACAAAAGAGAAGACAACCTTTAATGATGTCGCAGGTCT
>Ga0102953_1000504_pt1 | contig 26794 bp, 26 predicted proteins | sample SalPon2A_C_D2_MG_FD_78509 | JGI IMG/M metagenome (GOLD analysis project Ga0102953, IMG submission 78509) | Soil microbial communities from South San Francisco under conditions of wetland restoration - Salt Pond MetaG R2A_C_D2_MG | ecosystem: Environmental > Terrestrial > Soil > Wetlands | place... | reverse complement strand
GAAGATTCTTGCCAATGAAGACAGGTGAAAGCCCGCCGCCGCTGAACGCCCTCGTAAACTCGGGCAGCTATGGCGCGCACCAGCCTTCTAAAACCACTAAAGCTCCGACCGGCAGGCTGGCCTGCCAGCCGAAGCTTTAGCGAAGGCTGGTGGAGGTGGCGGGAATCGAACCCGCGTCCGAAAGTTTTCCGCGTAAGGCGTCTACATGCTTAGTCTGCGAATTGGATTAACCCGGTGAAGCTCCCACAGACAGGATATTCATCGGGCGAGCCTGCTTTAATTTCGCCCCGGCGTCACAGGCAACCGCTGGAGCTAGCCCGCTAAATTGACGTCTTTAAGCCCCACACGGGCGATGGAACTCAAGACGTGACCGCAATTAAGCGGCCAGTGCGTACGAAACGTCGTTGTCGGCGTTTGTGTTTGTGCCAGTTTTTTAACGAGGCCAACTGGCGTCCCCGGCATGCGGCACTTCGTTTCCAACCTCCGTCGAAACCGAGTCACCCCCATAAATTCAGTGATTGGTTATTGGTAACAAGTGATCGGCAGGCAACAAATACGACTATATTTATCTCATATTTGGGGCAAAATTGCAAGCCTGCCGAGAACTCCGACCGACATGGCGCGGACTCTCTACTTGTGGGATTCGCGCAAGGCGCGGGCCATCTCCCGGTTGGCTTCCTTGCGCTTGAGGGTCTCGCGCTTGTCGTGCAGCTTCTTGCCGCGCCCGACGCCCAGCTCGAGCTTGGCCCGCCCCCGCTTGAAATAGATCTTGGTGGGCACCAGGGTCAGCCCCTTCTCCTCGACCTTGCGAATGAGTTTCCCGATCTCGTCCTTATGCAGCAGCAGTTTCCGCGCCCGGGTCGGATCGGGGTTTTCCCGGTTGCCGAACTCATAGGGGCTGATGTGCATGTTGTTGATAAAGACCTCTTCGTCCTTGATCCGGCAAAAGGACTCCTTGAGATTGACCTTGCCGAAACGCAACGACTTGACCTCGGTACCGGACAGGACGATTCCCGCCTCGAAAACCTCGTCGATGAAGTAGTCGTGGAAGGCCTTCTTGTTGGTGGCGATGATTTTAATGCCCATGCTTGAGATCTGAAGTAAAGACGTCCTCTTCGTCGAGCACCGCGACGATATGCGGCATATAATCCTCTTTGGGCAGGGCGCGGCTGCCGATCCGGATGACGAAAAACGAACCGATCATGAAGGCGGTGCCGAGAATGGCGGCCAGCAGGTTCGGGTCGGGACCGGCGTCGAGGGAAGTGCCGATCGTCTGTCCGGCGATGGCGCCGACGATCAGGGCGATCAGCGGAACGATGTAGAGCAGAAAGGAGGATTGCAGGAAGTTCTTGGAGCTGACAGACAGCCTGACCTTGTCGCCGACCTGGGCGCCGATGGCATTGTAGGCCTCGACGAGCTTCGACTTGTTGTCGTTGCCCACCTGGCAACTCTCCATCGATGCGCAGTGCGCGCAGAAGCTGCTCTTCTCGCACATCACCACGGCGACCTTCTTTCCCCTGACTTCGATGATGCTTCCAATTTCCTCGACCATGCAGCACCTCCTTTGTTCGACTGTGCCTGACATCAGTTTAACACAAACGGATTAAATCCGGGCACGGTCGTCCGGCCGTCGAGGCGAAGGAGGGATTATATAGGCGATTCAAGGATTTTGCAACACATCGATGCCATCAAGGTACAGAGCGGCCACCCGGAATTCTCTGCCCCGGGCGCAAAGGCGGCCTTCCAGTCCGCAGAGGGGCGGCGCTTCGAGCAGGTCAAGCACCTGAAAACTGCCGGCAAGGCCCGGTTCGAGCGCCCCCATCTCGCCGCCCAGCCCGAGGGCCCGGGCTCCGCCGGCGGTGGCGATGGCGAGCAGTTCGGCGGGCGCCAGCTCCCCATCGAACCAGTCGAGGGCAAAAGCGATCTCGTCCCACAGGGAAAGGGAATCGCAGCTGGCGATACTGTCCGTTCCGAGCGCCAGGGGCACGCCGGTCCGGCGATAAAGGTCGACCGGCGCCCGGCCGACGCCGAGGCGGGCATTGGAGCGCGGACAGAGAACCACCGCGGCGCCGGAGGCTGCGATTCGCTCGATATCCTCTCTGCTGGCTTGCACCCCGTGCACCAGCAGATTGTCGGCGGCAAGTCCCCGGCAATCGGCCAGGTAACCGGCGGGGGAGCGGCCGGCCGGCGGCGGGACCATCTCCTCCCAGCCGACGAAGGGATAGAGCCTTTCGGCCAGCGCGCCGGTGGAATGCCGCAGGAACTCGACCTCGGCAACCGATTCGGCAAAATGGATGGCGCAGGGAACCCGGCGGCGGCGGGCGAAATCGAAGACGTCGGCCAGGCCGGCGGCCGAAAGGGTGTAGGGGGAATGGGGGGAGAGGCCCAGCTGCAGAAAGCCCGCCCTCTTCTCCTTGAGGATGCGACCGATGCTGTCGAGCACCCGTCGGTTGACTTCCGGGTCGCGACCGAGGGTCTCGAGGTAAAGCCGGCCCTTGAGGGGCGCTTCTGCGTAGCCACGGCGGGCGGGAAAACAGGAAAGGATGTCGCCGACCGCGCCGGTCCCGGAGCGCAGGCTGCGGTCGATGCCGGCGGCCAGGGAGGGGGCGAACGCCTCGGGATCGACATTTCGCTTGACCCGGATCACCCGCAGAATCCAGTCGAGAAAGTCCCCCGACTCCGGAGGCTCCCCGGACTGCCGGGCCCAGCGGGGAAAGTGGGTCAGCTCCAGGTGAGTGTGGGCGTTCACCATCGGCGGCAGCATGACGGCATCGCCGAAGTCGACGGTGGCGGCCTGCGGATGGTCGGCGGCCAGATCCTTCCCCCGGCCGACGGCGACGATGCGTCCCTGCCTCACCAGCAGAGCGCCGTCCTCGACAGGCGGCGAGGAGATCGGTACCAGGAAGCGTGCGCGGTAGAGGGTCGGATCAAGGTTCAATGTTCAAGGCTTGCCAGGCCATAGCCTGGAAGGCGACGGCTGGTTCAATGTTCAATGTTCGAGGTTCGAGGTTCAAAGCCACGATTCCCGGCTTTAAACCTGAAACTTGTTTCCTGGTATTTGTCAAATCGCTTTTTTCAACTCGCCCTGGCCCGGAGCCTCGTGATCGCGGTCGGGATCGGTTTGCTGATTTTTATCGTCGACGAAGACCAGATTCGGGCGGTGCTGTCTGGCTGCCTCGTCGTTCATCTCCTGCCAGCTGGCGATGATGACCAGGTCGCCCCTGGAGACGAGGCGGGCGGCGGCGCCGTTGATGCAGATGGTGCCGCTGCCGGGCTGGCCCTGGATGGCATAGGTCGAAAAACGCGTGCCGTAGGTGACGTTCCAGATGTCGACGAACTCGTTGTCGCAGATGTCGGCCGCCTCCATCAGGAGGGGATCGATGGTGATGCTGCCCTCGTAGTGAAGATCGGCGCCGGTTACCGTGGCCCGATGGATCTTGGACTTGAGCATTTTGCGGGTCATCGCGTCAAACCTCCTTGAGAAGATAGTGATTGTCGATCAGTCGGGTGGTGCCGATCCGCACCGCCAGCAGCAGCACCGAATGTTCGTCCAGGCTGCCGACTTCCTCCAGGGAATCCCCGTGGCGGATCTGCACATAATCGATGACGGCATCCGGCTCTTTCTCGATGCGGTCGCGCACCGCCCGGATGATCGCGGCCGCGTCGCGCTCGCCGCCGCGGGCGGCGGCGGAGGCCTGCCGGATGGCGTCGATCAGGGCCAGGGCCTGCCGCCTTTCCGAGGAGGAGAGGTAGGTGTTGCGCGAGCTCATGGCCATGCCGTCGGATTCGCGCACGATCGGCATGCCGGCCACCTCCACCGGCAAATTGAGATCGGCGGTCATTCGCCGGATGACGGCCAGCTGCTGGAAATCCTTGCGTCCGAAAAGGGCGATGTGCGGCTGGACGATGTTGAACAGCTTGCAGACCACGGTGGTGACGCCCCGGAAATGCCCCGGCCGGTCGGCCCCGCAGAGGACTTCGGTCAGACTCTCGACGTCGACGTAAGTGGCATGGCCGGAGGGATACATCCGGGACGCCTCGGGGGCGAAGATCAGGTCGACCCCGGCCTGGCGGGCCATCTGCGCATCGCGGGTCAGGTCTCGCGGGTAGGAGTCGAAATCCTCCCCCTGGCCGAACTGGGTCGGGTTGACGAAGATCGACAGCACCAGGACGTCGCCGCGCCGCCGACCCTCGCGCAGCAGCGACAGGTGCCCCTCGTGCAGGTAGCCCATGGTGGGAACGAAGCTGATCCGCTGGCCCTCGCCTCGCAGGGCCAGGCAGCGCTGCTGCATCTCTTTGAAGTCGGTTATGATTTCCATAGAAGTCGGTTAAAGGTAAAAAGTGAAATGTAAAATGAACCTAAAGGCGAAAGATGGAAAAGATTTTTACTTTTCACCTTTCACTTTTAACTTTTCACAGCCCCTAAAAGCTGTGTTCCTCGCCGGGGAAATCGCCGTCCTTGACCTCCCGGATATAGTCGCCGATCCCATCGCTGATGAATCCGGAGACGTCGGCGAACTTCTTGACGAACTTGGGGGAATATTTTTCGCAGATCCCGAGAATGTCGTAAACGACCAGAACCTGCCCGTCGCAGCCGGGGCCGGCACCGATGCCGATGGTCGGTATGGACAGTTCGGAGGTGATCCTCTGGGCCAGGGCGGCGGGAATCGCCTCGAGAACAAGGGCAAAGGCCCCGGCCTCCTGAACCGCCCGGGCATCGCGCATCAATTGCCGGGCCTGCTCTTCCTGCCTGCCCTGTACACGGAAGCCGCCCATGCGGTGAATCGACTGGGGGGTGAGGCCGATGTGGCCGATCACCGGGATGTCCATGGCGACGATGGCCCGGATGGTCTCGGCCACGTTCTCGCCCCCTTCGAGCTTGACCGCCTGGGCGCCTCCTTCCTTGATCAGCCGTCCGGCATTGCGCCGGGCCTCGCTCAGGTCGGCCTGGTAGGAGAGAAACGGCATGTCGGCGGCGACCAGGGCGGTGGTGGTTCCCCGCGCCACCGCCCGGGTGTGGTAGACCATCTCGTCCATGGTCACCGGCAGAGTGTTGTCGAAGCCGGAGATCACCGACGCGACCGAATCGCCGACCAGAATCATGTCGACCCCGGCCAGGTCCATGAGACGGGCAAAGGAATAGTCGTAGGCGGTGAGGACGGCGATCTTCTCCCCTTCCGCCTTCATTTTCCCGATATCGAGTATCGTCTTCTTTTTCTTCGGCATGTTATCTTCCTTAAAAAAAAACGCCCTCGGCTGGGTCCGAAAGGCGTATACGGATTGAGGGATACGGTCTCCCACGATCCTGTAGAGCTATTGCCTTCCGTCCCGGTCCAATGGATCCAGGCGGTATGAAGTCCGGAAAAACCCTCCACCACAATGGCTCCGGCATATGTTCCGGGCCCGATGAAGGGGATTTTCAAAAAAGCGTTTTACCCTATATCACAGCGCCGCGACCGCTGTCCAGAAAATTCCCGAAAAAAGTCCGGGGTTTCCTTCGGACACGGCCCTGTGCATCCCCCCCCAGACCGGTCATTTCCGGAAAAGGCGCCCGCCGTCCTTGTAGGCATCGGCCACCTTGCTGCCGAGGTTCCAATATTCGCGAATTCCACCGAGGTAGACCAGGGGATCGAAGACCCTGGCGTCCATCTTCCCTTTGCCGTCGAACGCCTCGTCGGCGGCGTGGATCTCGAGGATCTCTCCCAAAACGAGACGATAGTGGCCCAGTTCAACCTCGTCGACAAGGCGGCACTCGACGTTCAGGGTGGCCTCTTCCACAAGGGGGGCGTCGATCATGGACGCCTTGCCCAAAGTCAGGCCTGCTACCTGGGCCTTGTTTTCGTCCCGGCCCGACTTCAGACCGCAAAAGTCGGCTTCCACCGCCAGGGAGGCCGGCACCAGGTTGACGGCAAAGCAGCCGGTTTCCTTGATGTGGGCATAGGTCAGGCGGTCGTGGTGCAGGGATACTCCCATGGTCGGCGGGGTCTTGCTGACGATCCCCGCCCACGAGGCGGTCATGATATCAAAATTACCGTCCTTGCCGACGGTGGAGACCAGGGTGGTCGGTTGGGGGAAAAAGGTGACGCACGGTCCCAGTTGTCTTTTTTTCATCCGTTTCTCCTGTTCTGAAAAGGTAACTTGTGTCCATCCGGAAACTCGGGATGGACACTGGTGAGTTTCTGATTCGGAAACGAGCCGTTTACGGACAGAAACTAACTAAAAACCGAAGGCATTCTCTCGCCCGTTCGCCGCGCTCTCTAGAGAACGCAGAGGGCAGTGAGAGGGTGGGCATGGCCCACCCGGTTTCTACTTGGTTTCTCTCTGCGTTCGTCGGCAATCTACACCACCCCCCACGGTCCTGTCTACCCGCCAACCGCCGACCGGTTGCACCGCAGTCCGCTGCCGGTAGAATGGAAGAAAAGCCCTCGGCCGGAGGAGGTCAAACCATGCAAGGAATGCGCATTCTCGACAAGGTTCAATGGCACGGCAAATGGTCTTCGGATCTCGGTGAAAAATTCGGTTTCAAGGACAGCAGCAACGATCTCTTCATCTTCGAGGAGCGCTACGGCCGCGAGGAGATCAGGACCGCTCTTCAGGGGATCCCGGAAGAGCTCTACCAGCTCTTCGAGGTGGAAGAGGCCAGCGAGGAAGACTGCGACTACCGCGGCGATTCCGGCCGATGCTACCGCAAGATCCAGTAACATTCACAGCCGGCGGGCTCCGGCAGTGCCTGGGAGGGTGCCGAACTATACGGGCCGACAGCTTCCTAGTCGAGCAGGGACTGCAGGGAGCGGACCATGACGGTAAAGGGGTGATAATTGACCGGAACCCCTCCCCGCAGGCTATCGGCCAAGCGGCGGTAGAGCACCACCTTCTGCCGCCTGGCTGCAAGGAAACCTTCGGGATTTCCCTTGTTCTCCCGAAGGACCGCCCGCGTCAGACCGAAGGCCACAGCCGCATAATCCCTTTTCAGCGTCTGGTGCGCCAGGCGATCCCAGTGGTCCCTCTCCTGCACCTTGTCGAGAAGACGCAGGATTTTTCGTATATCGAGGCTTTTCCTCACCTCGTTGTAAGTCTGGGCGACGGTGTACAGGTCTTCGTCCACATCGTCGGCCACCGCCTGAATGGGCAGGAAATCCTTCAGGAAGGGAAGAACGGCATAGGTATGAGCCGCCTCATGGGACAGCCCCGCTTCCTTGAGGGCCTCGGCGAACTGGCGGCTGGGATTCCATTCGCTCTCGGGCAGAACGCCGCCGAGGATTTTCTCGAATTCCCGTACCCCCTCCTTCACCTTGCCGAAAAACTCCTCGCCGCTGCCCGTATCGTGCTCCACGGCCCAGAAGCAGAGCTCGGCCAGGGCTTCCTCCAGACGCAGCAGAAGCGTCTGCTGGCGGTCGGACGGCATCCGGTTATCCTGGTCGAAAACCTGCCGGCGCAGCTCATGGCCGCCGAGGATGCGGTCGAAGAAGAGGTAGCTTTCGACGATTTTCGCCGGCGCGGCCCCGGTGCGGCGTGCCAGGCGGTTGACGAAGGTGCTTCCCGCCTGGTCGACTACCCGGTTGGTGATCACCGTCGCGGCGATTTCCCTCGCCAGCGGGTGCTGCGGCAGATCCTGCCGGAAGCGCTCGCGCATCGCCTCGGGGAAATAGCCCAGCAGCAGGGTCCGGGACGTATCGTCGTCGGGAAGCTCGCTCTCCAGCAGGGCCTGGTAGAGATGCATCTTGCTGTAGGCCATCAGGATGGCGAGTTCGGGCCGGGTCAGCATCCCCCCGGATCGGGCCAGGACCTCCTTTTCGCGGGGTAGAAACTCCCCCTTGCGGTCGAGCAGACCGGCCTGGCTCAGCCGTTCGGTAAGCTCGAAAAAGGTCTCTATTGCCTCCTTGCAGCGTTTCAGATCGAGGGAGAGGCAAAGGCTCTGGCCGTAATTGTTGGCCAGGACCTCCCGGCAGATATCCTCGGTCACCTCCTCGAGCAGCCGGTCTCGCTCTTCGCCGGAGACGAGCTTGCCCTTTTCCCTGAGAAACTGCATGAAGATCTTCAGGTTGACCTCGTGGTCCGAGCAGTCGACCCCGCCCGAGTTGTCGACGGCATCGGTATTTATCCGGCCGCCGCCCAGGGCGTATTCGATACGGCCCAGCTGGGTCAGGCCGAGGTTGCCGCCCTCGCCGATCACCTTCACCTTGAGCTGGGGGGCATCGACGCGAACCGCGTCGTTGGAACGGTCGCCGGCATCCTCGTTCTTCTCGGCCTCCGCCTTGACGTAGGTGCCGATGCCGCCGTTCCAGAGCAGGTCGGCTTCGGCCTTCAGGATGAGCCGGACAAGTCCCTGGCCGTCCATCGACTCATGCCGCACGCCCAGCCACTTGCGCACCGGCGACGACAGGGGGATATCCTTGGCGTCGCGGGCGAAGACCCCGCCTCCGGCCGATATCAGGCCCCGGTCGTAGTCGTCCCAGGAAGATCGAGGCAGCTTGAAGAGGCGCTGCCGCTCGCGGAAGGAGGCCTCGGGGTCGGGATCGGGATCGAGGAAGATGTGCCGATGGTCGAAGGCCGCCAGCAGCCGGATCTGGCGCGACAGCAGCATGCCGTTGCCGAAGACGTCGCCGCTCATGTCGCCGATGCCGATGACGGTGAAGGGATCGGACTGGATGTCCCGGCCCATCTCCCGGAAATGTGCTTTGGTGCTCTCCCAGGCCCCGCGGGCGGTGATGCCGAGCTTCTTGTGGTCGTACCCGCGAGAACCGCCGCTGGCGAAGGCGTCGCCGAGCCAGAAATCGTATTCCCCGCTGACTGCGTTGGCGGTATCGGACAGGTGCGCCGTGCCCTTGTCCGCCGCCACCACCAGGTAGGGGTCTTCCTCATCGTAGAAGACCACCCCGGGTGGATGAACGATCTTTTCGCCGAAACGGTTGTCGGTGATGTCGAGCAGCCCCCGGATGAGGGTCTGATAAGCCGCCTTGGAGAGGGCGGCCCCCTCCTCCCGGCCGGTGAAGGGGGTTTTCACCACGAACCCGCCCTTGGAGCCGACCGGCACGATCAGTGAATTCTTGGTCATCTGGGTTTTCATCAATCCCAGGATCTCGGTGCGAAAATCGTCCGGCCGGTCGGACCAGCGGAGTCCGCCCCGCGCCACCTTGCCGCCGCGCAGGTGAATCCCCTCCATGGTGGCGGAGTGGACGTAGATTTCGAACAGGGGCCGCGGCGCCGGCATGTCGATGATGCCGATGGCGCTTATCTTGAACGAGAAGAAATAATCGTGGCTGTTCCGCCGCAGGAAGAAATTGGTGCGCACGGTGGAGTCGATGAGGTTGAACAGGGTCCGCAGGATCTGGTCTTCGTTGATGTCCCTGACCGATTCGAGTGCCGAGGCGAGGTCCTGGCGGATGGGCGACAGGGCCTTCTCCTCCCGGTCGAGAGGGCTCTCCCATTTCGGTTCGGGGCGGAAGCGCGCCTCGAAATAGCGGAAGAGCAGCCTGGCGACCTCCGGGTTGTTGATCAGGGCGAAGGCCACCCGGCGCTTGCTGAAGGGTGAGCCGAGCTGGAAATAGTAATTGCGGTAGCCGCGGAAGATGTCGATCTCGCGCCAGGAAAGTCCGGTCAGTACCAGCAGCCGATTGAGGTAGTCGTTTTCGACCTCGCCCTTGCGCAGGGCGGTCAGGGCGTCCAGAAGAATATCCCGGCCTCGGGCGGGGGATGCGTCCTCCCCGGTTCCGGTGCGAAAGGCGAAACTCTTGATGAAAAGCTCCTCGCCAGCGACGTTGAGGGTGAAGTCGACCTCGTCGATGACGCACAGGTTGAGGTTTTCGAGGTAGGGCATGAACTCGTTGAGGTAACTCTTCCGGCGGCTGTAGAACTGGATGCGGCAGTAGCCCTCGGGACCCGGCAGCGGGCCCCAGAAATCGTAGACCTCCCTTTCGCCGGAGCGCACCCGCTCCAGATTGCGCACATCCCGAACGGCAAAACGCGGGTGGACGAGGGGGCGGTATTCGCGCGGCAGCCCCTGCCGGTATTGCTCCCACAAGGCGACGCCCTCGCCCTCGCCGAAAGCTCCCTCGAGCAGGATCCGCAGCTTGTCGTCCCAGGGCCGCGCCAGCTTGGTCAGCCCTCGTTCGAGGCGGTCGAGGTCGATGCGCACGTCGTCGCGCTCCGGTTGCAGGCTGACATTCAGGCTCAGGTACTTGGTGGACATGTGAATGATGCGCGAGGAGGCCGATGGGGTGTGGAAATAGCGACAGAGGTAGGATTCGAGTCGGACCAGGTTCTCCGGCGAATAGTAGCTTCGGGGCATGAGGATAAGCAGGGTCACGCCGTTAACGGCCAGGCTGCGGGCGGCGACGATGCGCACCGCGCTGCGCCGGTAGAGCAGCGTGAAGGAGCGGATGGTCTCCACCAGCTCTTCCGGCTCCATGAAGAAGAGCTCGACCTTCGGGAAGGTGTTGAAGATCTCGACGGTCTTGCGATAGTCGTGGCAGCCCTTGGGGATGCCGAGGGAGTCGAGGGCCTTTTCGATCCGCCGGCGCAGGGCCGGCACATCGGAAGTCAGGCTGTCCACGCTCCGTCGGGAAAAGAGGCCGAGAAAGGAGTGCTCCCGCCAGGAGCCGTCGGAATTCCTTTCCCGAAAGCCCAGGTAGACGAGAGGCTCGCTGCGGTGGATGGGGCTGATGCGGTCGATCTCCTCCACCACGAGCGGGTCCTGGCGCAGAATCCTGGCCTGGAAAGCGGCCGGGAAATCATCCAGGGAGCGCTCGCGGCAGCAGGTAAGCTCCTGCGGATCGGCAAACAGGCCGCAAGCCGACCCCTCCACCTCCTGAACGGTCACCGCCTTCTTCCCCTTCTTCCCGACTTCCAGGCAGCGATAGGAGAAAGGCAGGAAATTTCCGTCCCGCACCCAGCGCCAGAAGTCGCGGTATGCCTCCATTTCCGCCGTCTGACCCAGGCTGTCGAACATTTTCGACATCAGCGCGCGGTCGCGATGGGCCAGACCGACCGCCTGCAGAACCCTCGCCGCCCCCTGCTCGATGCGAAACACCGAGTCCCGCCCGATCCCCTCGAGCTTGATGATGATAAAGGACTCCTTGGGGCCCCTGCCCTCGGTTCCCTCGATGGAGGAGAGTCCTTCCTTGCGGCGCCGGATGGCGAGAATGGGGTGGGAGATCAGTTGAAAGCGCAGATTCCGGCGAACCAGATAGGCCTGCAGGGAGTCGATCAGGAAGGGAACATCGGGGACGTTGCCGACCAGCACGAAGTGTCCCTTTTTCCCCGTTTCAATCAAACGTACCGGGGCGGCACCCTTCTCTCTGTCGAGAAAATCAACGAACCGGACCAGCCAGTCGCCTATCTCCTCGGCCGGCAGGGCGGAGATATGCGAAAGGGGGGTATGGGATTTCAGAACGCCGGCCAGATTGCGGATATGGTCCGCCCTGACCTCCGCCGCGAGCTCGGTGGCAAGTTCGAGGGCCCGAGTGAGCTTTTCCTGAAGATCTTTCCGGGAGAAACGGCTTCCGCGCGACTCGATGACAACTTTCATAAACAATCCATTGGAGGCTGGAGAGAAAAATACCGGCGGAGAGCCGGGGCTTCACCTTCTGAAACCGGCCGGTTTCCATTCACCTGAATCAGACACTAAAAGCCTAATGGATGAACGGCCCATTGACAAGCCCGGGGCCCTGGTACTCCCGGACTCAGGGCTTCACCTCGATCCGGGCCGCCGACCTGAGTTTTTCCACCCATTTCCTGACGCGTTCTGCGCCCGCCTCGGCCTTGAGGAATTCCCGGATGCGGGGCGTCGCCTCTTCCAGAGTCAGGGGGACTTCCTCCTCCCGGTCGGTCACCTTGATCAGGTGTAGTCCGAACTGGGTCTCCACGACCGGACCGACCTCGCCGACCTCCTGGGCAAAGGCCGCTTCTTCGAAGGACCGGGCCATCTCTCCGCGACGGAAGTAGCCGAGGTCGCCTCCGGCCGGCGCGCTGGGGCAATCGGAATGCTTCCGGGCCAGTTCGGCGAAATCGACCGGCGAAGCCATCTTCCGGATCTCCTCGATCCGCGCCTCGGCCTCCCGACGCTTGTCCTCGGGCACCCTGACCAGGATGTGGCTGGCGCGAACCCGGGCCGCCCGTTTCATCCTCTCCGGATGCTTCCGGTAGGTTTCCGCGATCTGCTCTCCGGTCGGTTCCGGAACCTCCTCCAGCTGCTTCTCGGTCATCAGGTTCACGCTCAGATCCTGCCGCAGCATGCGGTGATAGGTGGCGGCGTCGATGCCGGCCTTGCCGATGGTGGCGAAGAACTCCTCCTCGCCGGGAAAGTTGGCGACGATCTTATCCAGCTCACCGGCGATCGCCTCCTCCGAGGCGACGATCCCGCGCGCCAGGGCTTCCTGGTAGATCAGCTCCCGGGCGATCAGCTTCTCCAGCGCCATCTTTCGGATCTCGTCCATCCCGGTCTCGTCCAGCTGATCCATGGTCTTGCGATGCAGCTCCATGGCCAGCCCCTGGATGGCGTTGTCGAGATCGAAACGCCGAATCGGGCTGCCGTTGACGACCGCTACATAATCTTCCATCCGAAAACTCCTCTTAAAGCTGTTTATCATTCCTGCCCTGAAAGTCCCCCTCCCCGCCGGCATCCGCCTCCTTCCGGAGATGCCCGGCCAGAGACGAGAACTCCTCCAGACTCAAGGTCTCGCCCCGCCGGCCGGGATCAATGCCGGATGCGGCCAGCGCCCGATCGACGTCCGGGGGTGCGAAGCCGGCTCCGCAGAGGGCATTGCGCAGGGTCTTGCGCCGTTGGGCGAAGGCGCCCTTGACCACCCGCCGGAAGAAACCCTCGTCGCGGATCGCCACCCGCGGCGCCGGCAGGGCATCGAAGACGAGCACCGCCGAGTGGACCTTGGGCGGCGGGAAGAAGGCCCCGGGCGGGACGGTCACCACCCGCCGGATATCGAACCAGACCTGGCAGAGAACGGAAAGGACGCCGTAATCCCTGCTGCCGGGGGATGCGCAGAGCCGGTCGCCGACCTCTTTCTGGAACATGAGGACCAGGCGGGAGAAGCGCTCGCGGTGATCGAGGACCTTGAACAGGACCTGGCTCGAAATGTTGTAGGGAAGATTGGCGACGAGCTTGTAGGGAGGATCGGGCAGGATCGCCGGCCAGTCCATGCGCAGGGCGTCGCCGATGTGGACTCGCAGTCGCGGATCGCTGCGCTCCTGAAGCCGCCCGCCCAGGTCCCGATCGACCTCCATGACCGTCACCCCGGCGGACCGGCCGAGCATCCGGTCGGTCAGGGCCCCGAGTCCCGGACCGATCTCCACCACCCGGTCGTCCGCATGGAGGTCGGCGGCGGCGAGGATGCGGTCGACGACCCTTCCGTCCTTGAGAAAATTCTGTCCGAAGCGTTTTCTGGGCTGATGGTCCATGGCGTCCGAAAGATGATTGCGCTACAAGGATTCCGACCCGTTTGGTGGACCGGTCCGCGAGAGGCGATTGATCTACTGTTCCCTTCTCCCTGAGGGAGAAGGTGGCCGAAGGCCGGATGAGGGGGCACCCTTCCAAATCTCCCCCTCACCCTAGCCCTCTCCCTCAGGGAAGGGGATTTGAATAACAACTGAAAGTCCTGGGTTGCGATGCCGCCTAGATCCGCTTGCGAGGCCAGCGCGGAATCCGCCAGGTCTTGACCACCGGGATGAACCGCAGGGTCAGGGCGTAGGCGATGAACCCGCACAGCACTCCGTAAACGAGGCTTCCGAGAGAAAGGGGAAGCAGAACCTCCCAGCCGAGGGTGGTCAGGGCCGAGAGGGAGAATTCCCGCGGCATGCCGACCCGGCCCATGCCGAGCAGCAGGCGGCCCGACTCGTACTCAAGGGCGTAGATCACCGGGGCGGTCACCGGGTTGGTCACCCAGACTCCGAGAGCGGCCGCCAGCTTGTTCTCCCGCAGAATCCAGGCAACAAAGAGGGCGAGCACCATCTGAAAGCCGAAGGTCGGCGTCATGCCGATGAAGATGCCCAGGGCCATGCCCTTGGCGATCTCGTCGGGTGCGCCGCGCAAGCGGACGAAGCGGACGAAATTCAGCTTGAGCTGGCGGATGAATCCGAGACGCCTCCACATGTCAACCTGCCATTCGGTGCAATTTGCTTGAAATTCGGCTCTATCGCGACAGCTCGGACCCGGCGCGATCGAGGGGCCAGTTCGCCACCGCATTCAGATCGAGACCGGCAGCCGCCCCCTCGCCCAGGTAGCGGTCGCCGGCGACGCCGAGCATGGCGGCGTTGTCGCTGCAAAGGGCCGGCGAGGGGAAGACGACCTCGACCCCCTTCTCCTGCGCGGCCTGCTTCATGGCGGTGCGAAGGCCGCTGTTGCAGGCCACGCCTCCGGCAACGATGATCCGCTCCAGGGCGTTCTCCTCGGCGGCCCGAAAGGTCTTGCGGGTCAGCACCTCGACCACCGCGGCCTGGAAACTGGCGGCGAGGTCGCGCAGATGGCCGCCTTCCACTGTTTCCTTCTGCGCCTTGACGTAATTGAGCACGGCCGTCTTGATGCCGCTGAAGCTGAAATCGAGGTTTTTGCGATGCAGCAGCGGCCGCGGAAAATCGATGGAGGTGGGATTGCCCTCGGCGGCCAGCCGGTCGATGACGTGTCCGCCAGGGTAGCCAAGGCCGAGCAGCTTGGCCACCTTGTCGAAAGCCTCGCCGGCCGCGTCGTCGAGGGTGCGGCCGAGAATGGTGTAGCGTCCGATCCCGTCGACCCGGTAGAGATGGGTATGGCCGCCGGAGACCGCCAGCGCCAGGTAGGGAAAGGCAACCTCCGTCTCGAGCAGCGGCGCCAGGATGTGACCTTCGATGTGATGCACCCCGACCAGCGGGATGCCCCGCGCGAAGGCGATCGCCTTGGCCGCCGAGAGCCCGACCAGAAGGGCGCCGACCAGACCGGGGCCGCGGGTCGCCGCGATCCCCTCTATTTGGTTCAGCCTGACGCCCGCCTTCTCCAGGGCCTCGTCGATCACGACGGAGATGGCTTCGAGGTGCTTGCGCGAGGCAAGCTCGGGAACCACTCCGCCGTAGCGGGCGTGGACGTCGATCTGGGAGGCGATGACGCTGGAGAGAACCTCGCGGCCGTCGCGCACCACGGCGGCCGCCGTTTCGTCACAGGAAGATTCGATGCAAAGTAAAAGCATAAAAAAACCAGTTATTTGTGATTAGAGATTGGTGACTGGTGGAGAATCGTCAAGGCCTGAGACCAATCACTAATCCCCAATCACCAATTACCGTTCTTAAAGCAGATTCGCCGCCAGTTCGGCCAGGCAGGATCTCTCGCCCTTGTTGAGGGTGATGTGGCCGGCGATCTCCTGTCCCTTGAACTTCTCGACCACGTAGGTCAGGCCGTTGCTGGAGGAATCGACGTAGGGGTTGTCGATCTGGTAGGGGTCGCCGGTAAGGATGATCTTGGTCCCCTCCCCGGCCCGCGTGACGATGGTCTTGATTTCATGCGGGGTCAGGTTCTGGGCCTCGTCGACGATCATGTACTGCTTGGGGATGGAACGGCCGCGAATGTAGGTAAGGGCCTCGATCTCCAGCAGCCCCATGTCGACCAGCTCCCGGTATCCCCTCTTGCGCTTGCCCCTCTCGTCGATCCCGCTGAGAAGCAGATCGACGTTGTCGAAAATCGGCTGCATCCAGGGGGCCAGCTTCTCCTCCACGTCTCCGGGCAGAAAGCCCAGATCCTTGCCGAGGGGAAAGACGGGGCGCGACACCAGCAGGCGGCTGTAGTTTCCCTCGTCGGCCGATTTGAGCAGGCCGGCGGCGATGGCCAGCAGCGTCTTGCCGGTGCCGGCCTTGCCCACCAGGGTGACCAGCTGAATATCGTCGTTGAGCAGCAAGTCGAGGGCGAACTGCTGCTCCCGGTTGCGCGGATGGATGCCCCAGATCCCGTCCTTGGGCGCACGCACCAGCGGCAGCATGCGCTGCAGGGGGGCGTGGTACCGGCCCACCGCGGTGTGGGAAGGGTTGGTGGACTCGAAGAGGGTGATGCACTGGTTGGGAAGATAATCCCCTTCCAGCTCCAGATAGCCCTGGCCGTAGAAACGGTCGACCTCGTCCTTTTCGACCTGGACCTCGACGCTGCCCGAGTAGAGATCGTCGATCGAGACCTTGTCCGATTCGTAGTCCTCGGCCACCAGACCGACGGCGTCGGCCTTGATCCGCAGATTGGTGTCCTTGGTGACGAAAATCACCGGGCTGTCGGTGCCGGCCTTGAGCTCGGCGGCGACCGCCAGGATGCGGTTGTCTCCCCGATCGGTCCGCAGTTCGGGCGGCAGCTTCTTGAGCGCCTCCTCGGTGTAGATTTCCACCTTGAGGGTGCCCCCCTTCTCCAGCGGCACCCCTTCGGTCAGGTGTGCCTCGGCCCGCAGGCCGTCGAGAAACCGGGAAATCTGCCGCGCGTTGCGTCCCGTTTCACTCAAATCCTTCTTGAAGTGATCGATCTCCTCAATAACGGTTATCGGGATCACCAGGTCGTTGTCGTCGAAACGAAAGAGGGCCTGCGGATCGTGCAGGAGTACATTGGTATCGAGTACGTAGGTCTTTTTCATCGAAGCTCTTTCAGGCAGGTGCCGGCGTCAGGATGGTGGATGGGAAGCCAGGGCCGCCACCGCCGTCACCAGGTGGTCGATCTCCTCGGCGGTATTGAAGTACCCAGGGCTGATGCGCACCGTCCCTCTCGGGAAGGTGCCGATGGTACGGTGGGCGTCGGGAGCGCAATGCAGCCCGACGCGGGTGAATATTCCGTGTTCGTGGTCGAGAAGGAACCCGATCCCGGCCGGGTCCATGCCGGCCAGATTGAAGGAGAGGGCTCCTCCATGAAAGCGGCTGTCGAGAGGGCCGTGGATGGTGACGCCGTCGATCTCTTCGAGTCCCCGGATCAATTGTTCGAGCAAGGCCTGTTCGTGCGCCCGGATCCGGTCGATTCCCTCGTCGAGCAAAAAATCGACCCCCGCTTTCAGACCGCCCAGGCCGGCGGTATTGAGCGTGCCGCATTCCAGCCGTTCGGGCATCTCCTCCGGCGGCAGGTCGGAATGGGAGTTGCCGCCGGTGCCGCCGTAGAGCAAGGGGACCGGCTGCAAGCCCTCGCGAAGGTAGAGAAAACCGGTGCCCTGCGGCCCCATCAGGGCCTTGTGCCCGGGGGCCGCCAGCAGGTCGACGCCCATCGCTTCGACGTCGATGGAAAAGAGGCCCGCGCTCTGGGCCGCGTCGACCAGGAAAAGGATGCCCTCCCGCCGGCACCAGGGACCGATTTCCTCGATCGCCTGCAGGGTGCCGGTGACGTTGGAACAATGGGTGAGAACCACCATGCGCGGCCTTTCGGCGCAGGCCTGCCGGATCGCTTCCGGAGCGACAAAGCCGTAGCGGTCGCCGGCAACCTTGTCGACCCGTACGCCGCGCTCCTGGAGGGCTCGCAGGGGACGGGTGACGGCGTTGTGCTCCATGGTGGAGGTCACCACCCGGTCGCCCGGTTCGAGCAGGCCGAACAGGGCGATGTTGATCGCTTCGGTGGCGTTGGCGGTAAAGGCGATCCGGGCCGCATCGTCGATGCCGAAGAGACCGGCCAGGGCCTCCCGGGCCTCGAAAACCACCCGGCCGGCGTCAAGCGCCAGACGGTGTGCTCCCCGGCCGGGATTGGCGCCGATGGTTCGCTGAACCCGGTCATGGGCTCGATAGACAGTCTCCGGCTTCGGGAAGGACGTTGCTGCATTGTCGAGATAGATCATCACCCTGACACGATAGCAGAGATCAGGAGCAGAACCCAAGTATTTTCATACCGATCAGACCGGCGGAAGCGCCAGGGCGGGACGGAAGGGAGATGTGATATTCGAAGAGCTTTCAGGCGGGAAGGTGATGGACCTTGTTCTTGCCCTCCTCCTTGGCCTGGTAGAGGAGCCTGTCGACGACTTGCAGCAGTTGGTCAGGGCTGCACCCGTCGCGGGGTGTGGAGGCGACGCCGACACTGACCGTGACGCCGGCGTCGGCAATCCCGTCCAGGAAACGGGTGGAACGGGTTTCAATAGTCCGGCGGACGCGTTCCGCTACTGCCAGGGCCTTGTCGACGGTCGTCTCGGGAAGGATGACCACGAACTCCTCGCCGCCGTAACGGAAGGCCTGGTCGCAGCCCCGCAGCAGGCCGCGCAGAATATCCCCGACCGCCGCCAGAACCTTGTCGCCGTTGGGGTGTCCGTAGCGGTCGTTGAACTTCTTGAAGTCGTCGACGTCGAACATGATCAGCGAGAGAGGCAGATTGTATCGGGCCGCACGGATCATCTCCTCCATGAAGATCCTTTTGAAATGACGATGGTTGTAGAGGCCGGTCAATCCGTCGGTGCAGGCGATCTGCCGGGTCTTTTCGTGAAGCCGGGCGTTGTCGATGCTCATGGTGGCGAAGGAGCCGAGGATCGAGAGCAGCTGCAGCCGTTCGGTGGCGAAGCGCCGCGGCACGAAATCGTCGAGGTAGAGGATGCCGACCATCTTGTTCTGAATCTTCAGCGGCACCGCGATCAGGGAACGTATCCCCTCCTGGAGGGCGAAGGGATTGTTGAAGAATTCGGCGCGGGAGGTATCTTCGACCACGAACAGTTCCCCTTCGGCGAGAATACTGTGGGTCAGCCCCCCCTCCTTGACGCGCCAGCGTTTCTTGCCAACGAAACGGTCGCTCAACCCGGCATGGGCATGCAGGGAAAGTTCGCTTGTCGTCTCTTCGTAAAGAGCGATGCTGCCGGCCGGCATGTCGATGATTCCCATGGCGCTGGAAAGAATGTTCTGCAGCACCTCGTCGAGTTCGAGGGACGAAACCACCACCTGGGCCACGGACAAAAGGGCGCGGAGACCTTCGACTTCGTCCCTGAAAGGCTGGTCGACGGCTGAAAACCTGCCTTCCGTTGGCGGCTGAACGGCCTGACTCATCGCACGATTCCCCCGAATTCATTAGACCGAGGCAACAATCGGTAATACTAATATCGTTATTCCATGATTGTAAAGGCTTTTCTACCCCCGCATTTCTGCTTTGCATATCTCCGGCCTGATGTTTCAATACCTTACCGGAAGTGCAAAATTCAAGCCCGAAAGAAAATCGAATTGGCTCCCTTGACAGGCACCACATATTGTGGTTTAAATTCGAACTCACTACACAATATGGTAGATTTCCCATGCCATCCAACCACTAATGAAATGGAGTGTTTTGCCCGCCATGAGTGCCAAAAGACCGAACACCGCCCTGAAACAGGTCCAGCCCGAAGCGGCCCTGCCCCTTTCCAAGAACGCCCTCACCGTCCTCGAGCGTCGCTACCTCAAGCGCGACACCGAGGGCAAGGTGCTGGAGACCGCCGTCGACATGTTCCGCCGGGTGGCCGATACCATCGCCGGCGCCGAGACGGTACTGAAGACCAAGCAGGACGCCCGTGCCCTCTCCGGCGATTTCTACCGGATGATGACCTCGCTGGAGTTCCTGCCCAACTCCCCCACCCTGATGAACGCCGGCCGCGAGCTCGGCCAGCTCAGCGCCTGCTTCGTGCTGCCGGTGGGCGATTCGATGGAGGAGATCTTCGAGTCGATCAAGCAGACGGCGCTGATCCACAAGAGCGGCGGCGGCACCGGCTTCTCCTTCTCGCGCATCCGGCCGGCAAATGACGTTGTCCTCTCGACCAAGGGCGTAAGCTCCGGCCCCCTCTCCTTCATGAACGTCTTCGACGCCGCCACCGAGACGATCAAGCAGGGCGGCACCCGGCGCGGCGCCAACATGGGCATCCTGCGGGTCGACCATCCGGACATCATGGACTTCATCATGGCCAAGCGCGACCAGAACGTGCTGACCAACTTCAACATCTCCGTCGGCCTCACCGAGGCCTTCATGGAGGCGGTGGAGGCCGACGGTGAATACGACATCGTCAACCCCCGCGACGGCCAGACGGTGAAGACGATGCCGGCGCGCAAGGTCTTCGAGCACATCGTCGACCTCGCCTGGACCAACGGCGAGCCGGGCATCATCTTCCTCGACCGCCTCAACCGCGACAACCCCACCCCCCACGTCGGCGAGATCGAGGCGACCAACCCCTGCGGCGAGCAGCCCCTGCTGCCCTACGAGAGCTGCAACCTCGGCTCGATCAACCTGGTCAAGTTCGTCGAGGACGGCGAGGTCGACTGGGACAGGCTCGGGGAGACGGTGCACCTGGCGACCCGCTTCCTCGACAACGTCATCGAGGTCAACAACTACCCGATCCCCGAGATCGACGAGATGACCCGCGCCAATCGCAAGGTCGGCCTCGGGGTGATGGGCTGGGCCGACATGCTGATCCTGCTCGGCATCGCCTACAACAGCGCCGATGCGGTGGCTCTGGGCGAGAAGCTGATGCGCTTCATCACCGACGAGTCGCGCGCCATGTCGGCGGAGCTTGCCGCCGAGCGCGGCACCTTCCCCAACTTCAAGGGGAGCGTCTTCGACACCAGGGGCGAAAAGGTACGCAACGCCACCTGCACCACCATCGCCCCGACCGGCACCATCTCGATCATCGCCAACACCTCGAGCGGCGTCGAGCCCCTCTTCGCCGTCTCCTACGTGCGCCAGGTGCTCGACAACGACAAGCTGATCGAGGTCCATCCCCTCTTCGAGAAGATCGCCAGGGAGCGCGGGTTCTACTCCAAGGAGCTGATGGAGACGATCGCCGAGCACGGCACCGTGCAGGACATCGAGGCGATCCCGGAGGACGTGCGCCGCGTCTTCGTCACCTCGCACGACATCACCCCCGAGGACCACATCCGCATGCAGGCGGCATTCCAGAATTACACCGACAACGCGGTCAGCAAGACGGTCAACTTCTGCAACGATGCCACCCGCGACGACGTCGCCACCGTCTACCGCCTCGCCTACCAGAAGGGCTGCAAGGGGATCACCATCTACCGCGACGGCAGCCGGGACATGCAGGTGCTGTCGGTGGCCAAGAAGGAGGAGAAGAAGGAAGAGAAGGTCGTGCCGATGGGGTCGCCCAAGCAGGGCCGCAAGCGCGACCGGCCGCGGGCCCTCAAGGGCGCCACCTACCAGATGGAGACCGGCTGCGGCCCGCTCTACGTCACCGTCAATGAAGACCAGAGCGGCCTCTTCGAGCTCTTTACCACCATGGGCAAGGCCGGCGGCTGCGCCGCCAGCCAGTGCGAGGCGATCGGCCGTCTCGTTTCCCTCGCCTGGCGCAGCGGCGTCCAGGCCCGCCAGGCGGTCAAGCAGCTGATCGGCATCACCTGCCACAAGCCGGCCGGCTTCGGCGACAACAAGATCCTCTCCTGCGCCGACGCCGTCGCCAAGGCGATCCAGATGCATGTCAGCGAGCACTGCGACGAGGTCCACGAAGCCAACGGCGGCGCCTGTCCCGAGTGCGGCGGGCCGGTCGAGCATGAGGGCGGATGTTGTGTCTGTCATGCGTGCGGGTATAGCGAGTGTGCCTGATCCGATTGTCCGAAACGAAAGCCGCCTCCGGTGATAACCGAGGCGGCTTTTTCCGGCCAATGGGGTGAGGATTTATTAAATATAAAGCTCAAAAGAAAAGATTGACGGATTGCATTGATGGGGGGGGCGTAGTGAAGAAAAATGCCAATGGGAAACCTGGGAATGATGGGAGCAATGGGAACAAGACCCTCCATGATTCCCAGAACTCCCATAACTCCCAGTCATCGCTTCTCCCTCCGAGGGGCGACTACAAGACCCTCCTCTCCTACCAGAAGTCGGCGGTGGTCTACCAGCTCACCTACCGCTTCTGCGAGCGGTTTCTGAGGCGCAATGATCGGACCATCGATCAGATGGTGCAGGCGGCCCGCTCGGGCAAGCAGAATATCGTCGAGGGAAGCAAGGCCGCAACCACCTCGAAGGAGATGGAGATCAAGCTGACCAACGTGGCCCGCGCCAGCCTCGAGGAGTTGCTGGAGGATTACCGGGATTTCCTCAAGGTACGCGACCTCCCCATTTGGGACAAAGATTCCAGGGAAACCATCTTCCTCAGAAACCTCGCTCAAAAATCCCCCGTATCCTATGAGTCCTTTCGGGAATTCGTGGAAACCCGCCCCGCCGTAGTGGCGGCCAATATCGCCATCTGCCTGATTCATCAGGCCAACTACCTGCCCGACCAGCAGCTGAAGCGGCTGGAAAAGGATTTCCTCAAAGACGGCGGACTTCGCGAACGCATGACTCGCGCCCGGCTGCAGGCGCGGGATCAGCAGCGAAGTGGGCGAGAGAAGGTGTGAAAACGTTGGAGGGGATTTGTGGGAGTTGAAGAGGGAGCAGGAATATGAAAACAGACCGGATCGGTATCTCCGAGATCTTTCCCGAATATCTCGGCAAGGAGTCACAGGTGGCGTTGCGCGCCTATCGCACTCGCGAGAGTCTGACCCAGAAGGAGCTTTCGGCCCGTACCGGCATCCCGCAGCACCACATCAGCGAAATGGAGAATGGCAAGCGGCCCATCGGCAAGGAGCGGGCGAGGAAGTTGGCTGAGGCGTTGGGGGTGGGGGATTGGCGGATGCTTGTGAATTGAGGATCACATGGATCTTCTCTACTTGGAACCTCGGAGATCCTCCTTTTGTGCTTTGGGGCTGGAAAATGAGATGGTATAAAGAAACCGTCTTCAACCATCGGAGAGACCCATGAACCGCGCGCAGATCATTCAAAGACTCAGCGAACACAAAGGGGAACTTGACGCCTTCGGCGTCCGCCCCTTTCCCTGTTCGGCTGGCGGAGATGCCACTTGGAATGGCTTCGATGATGAGGCGATTTACATTTACCCAAAGAAGGGCCAAGGTTTATCCATCTTCCCCAAGCGCGAAAAGTTAGCAACCGTGACATATTATGTCACCCTCCATATATATAATCTGATGCCAAATTCACTGGCAGGTGCCATGACCATTGAGGTGTTTAAATCTGATGTCTTCAATCCCCTATAAAAATAGAGCTGAGGAACCCGAACCGTGCTTCATCGTGGCGGAACCGGTTGCCGACCCGGCCCAACAGGAGCTGTTCGACCTGGGGTTCCCCGCTCGGACTGCCGATTTCCCCCAGATCCGCTTCATGGGAAGCAAATACCGGCTTCTCCCCTGGATCCATACCGTTCTGTCCGACCTGACATTCGAGAGCGTAGCGGACGCCTTTTCCGGCTCCAGCTGCGTCGGATACCTATTCAAGGCGATGGGCAAGCGGGTGGCCTCCAACGACTTCCTCAACCTCGGCACGACCCTGGCCAAGGCGCTGATCGAGAATCCCGGCCGGCAACTCTCCGAAGGGAGCCTGGAGCTGCTTCTCGATACGGACCGGGACCACGAGCGCTTCATCGAGAAGACCTTCTCGGGAATTTTCTACACGCCGGAGGATCTGCGCTTCCTCGATCAAACCTCATGGAACATCCGGAAGCTTTCCGACCCCTACGGGCAGGCCATCGCCCGGGCCTCCCTCATCCGCTCCTGCGCCAAGCGCCAGCCGAGGGGGGTCTTCACCATTTCCGGCGACCTGGAGCGCTACAAGGACGGCCGGCGCGACCTGAAACTGAGCCTGCGCGAACACTTTCTGGAGCAGGTCGAGGTCTACAATGCCGCCGCCTTCGACAATGGGCAGGGGAACTCAGCCCACTGCGGCGACGTTTTCGACTGGCAGATGCCGGGGCCGCCGGATCTGGTCTACATGGACCCACCCTACGTGCCTCGCGCCGACGATAACTGCTACATGAAGCGTTACCACTTCCTGGAGGGGCTCTCCTGCTACTGGGAGGGCAAGACGATCATGCCGAACACGAAGGTGAAGAAGATCGAAAAACCCTTCACCCCTTTCTCCTACCGAAAGAACGCCATTGACGCCTTCGACCGGATGTTCCGCAAGTTCGCCGACAGCACTCTGGTCCTCTCCTACTCTTCCAACGGCTATCCAGACCTGGCGGTGCTGCACCGCCTCATGCGCAAATACAAGCGCACGGTCGATGTCTTCGAGCGCGAACACCGCTACCATTTCGGCACCCACCGGGCCGTCAAACGCTCCCAGGTCAAGGAATACCTCATCATCGGAGTCTGAATGAAACGATACCGGCAAAGCGTGGATGAAATCCTGGAGAAGCTTTCCCCGGTCGGGGCGAGCTGGCGGGACGAGCACGCCGATGAAGTCGTAAGGAAACTCGAATCCCTACCGATCAAATCGAGTTATTCCCGCGACGATCTGATCGAGATGTTCGACCTTGAACGAACCACCCGAAGGCGATTCGATGCCGACCTGACGGTGGTTCGTCTGTTTCTGGACATGTCCAAGGACGAATTCACCGCCGAGCTGCGCGACCGGCTGGACAAGGAAGCAATGCTGAAAAAGCATCAGGAGGAGTTTCGGTTATGCCGACAATCAGTGTATTCTATGGAATCATCATCTATCTTTACTTTTTCGACAACCAGAAACATCAGATGCCGCATTTCCACGCCCGCTACCAGGGGCAGCAAGCCGCCGTTTCAATCCTTGATGGAGAAGTGCTTGAAGGGAAAATCGCACCGGCAAAGATGAAGCTGGTTCAAGCTTGGCTGGAAATCCACCGGGAAGACCTGATGGCGGATTGGGAGTTGGCCGTCAGTGGCCAGACACCCTTTCCGATCGAACCGTTACGATAGGGAAACGACCATGGAATCGGTTGTCCGTGTAATACCAAGGGAAAATTATCATCTGGAAATCGAGTTCAGTACTGGAGAGATACGCCTGTTCGATGTGCGTCCCTATCTGGACAAAGGAATTTTTCGCCAACTGAAGGATCAGGCCCTTTTCGAACGAGCCTACGTAGCCTTCGATACGGTCTGCTGGCCAAACGATCTGGATATCGCGCCGGAGACTCTTTATGTCAAATCGGTACCGATCTCAAGTGCGGTGCATGAGAAACCGGAAAATTATGGGAAGAGTTCCTAGTTTTCTCATTGGATAAAGGGAGGCCGTTGATGGACAAGCCCTTGGAATCTGACTGGAAGACCTTCCGCAAGCGGGTCCCGGAGTGGCGGGAGCGGTATCTTGAGGAGCAGAACAAGCGAATTGCCGCCATGCTCGTCGACGGGATGAAAACGCCGACCGAGCGGTTCTGGGATACGGAAAAGGAGATGAAGACCGTTGGCCGGATTCTAGTCGACTGCCTCGACGGACATTCCCGGTCGAAGATGGAAATGTTCCTGTACCTGATGGTTCGGCACGGGATGATAGGGAAAGAGGATCTGAAGGAGTTCAGTGGAGAGCTTAGGGAGCGGATTCTGCGGGTGGCCGAGGCTTTTTCTGGATAGTGGCAATGGGCCAGGAGCAAGCAATTCTCCATTTGTCAAGCTAGACCCCTGAGCCCTGAAATGGAAAAAGCCGATTTAGATAAGGCGAAAGCCGAACTGCAGAAGGCGCGAAATACGCAATGAAATGGCCTAAAGAATTTCAAGCGGACAAGGGTCCAGCACTGGTTCCCGGAAAATTCAGGAGGGTGTCCACCTCTACGCTGCCGCTTAAATTCACTCGTCGGCTCAATCAAATAACTGTACGGCCCGAAAACATGGAATAGGGGAGCTCATGAACGAGTCTGAAGCCAAGAGAGTTATTCTTGACCGAGCCGTCGTTACGCCGCAGTTGGTGGTCATCGCCAAAGCCATCATCCTAAATACTTGCCAGAAGACCTCATCTTCAGATGTTCTTATTGCTGCAGTTCTAGAAGCTAATGACGTTGTGATACCAAAGCAGGTTGTAATTCATCCGAGCGTTAACCCAATGCCAGCCTTACTGACAGCTGGCGATGCTTTGTCGTGGTCACTAGCGGCAAAGGAGGCTATTTGGTCCCTTATTCATGGTGGCTACCTGATTCCGATGGCTGACTTGCATGGGAATGCTCCATCAATCGGTTGGACGACAGTGATTCCGGGAGGTGGCGGACAGTCCAGCAGTTGGAGCTTTGATGAATTCACAATCCCGGTTCCTAGCAAAGTTCGTCGAGCACCTTCCTTCGTCGGTTCAAATGATCAATTCCTTGCAGAGCCTGACTTATACCTTCATACGCTTGGAATCCCAAACATGCATGCCGAGGTGGTATCGGCATTTCGTGAAGCAGTGAATTGCTTTCGGCACGAATTATTCACGGCGGCACTTACAATGCTAGGGAAGGCCTCTGAAGGCGCCTGGCTTGAGCTGGGCGCATCGCTCATCGCGTATGTGCCAAGCAATCAACAAGCCGTCTTCAGTAAGCAGCGAACAGTACTCGAAGATCCTATGATGGGAACATTTCGGAAGATCGAGGCCATTCTCACAGTGTTCGATCGGCAGGACATCTTCGGTCCAGTCTCCGTGCTAAGTGGGATCAAGCCGAAGGAACTGCGCACAGTTGCGGTTTGGAGTGACTCCGTTCGCGATTCGCGCAACACGATCCATTTCGGTGTTTCGCCTGCTACGCCGAATACTTACGAAAAAGTTGCCGCTCTACTCATAGGCACAGCGCCAAATGTTCGAGTTCTCTACCGTTTAAAAGCGGCTGCCGATTCCGGACCTCAACCGTAAAGAGCCGAACAACCTCTTCGAGTCCGACGGCTCAAGTGGAACGTTGGGCGTCGATCGGGAGGTACATATGCCCGAATGGAAAGCCATGTTTCGGTGCGACACTTGCGGCAAGCAATATCAGTATGCGTATTCCGGTGAAAATGGGCCAGTGATTCCGATTGAAACTGGCCCACCGATCCCGGAGCAAAGTGGGCCACCTGTCGGAGCGAAGCGACGCTGGAATCTTTTTGTAAATCGATTGTCAGT